>OHNE01000720.1_pt1 | contig 11910 bp, 8 predicted proteins | sample 1569581 | NCBI WGS metagenome assembly OHNE01 (sample SAMEA3879509, study PRJEB24766) | human gut metagenome | biome: human-associated habitat; feature: feces | place: USA | collected 1985/1987 | reverse complement strand
TAATACGCAAGAATAGTTCTTGTACCTTTAATAAACCTTCTTGATCTGTTTGGAAGAATAATGGCGCTTTTTCATCCACCAACATACCCCATGAACAATCATCGAATTGAATGCATCGACATCCTGCATCATATAATTGTTGAATGACAACTTTATATCCTTTCGCAATGTCTTGAACCAATTCTTCTGTATCTTCATAATATTTTTTAGTGTTTTCTAGTGCAAAAGGAAGAATCATTTGTTCCAAAAATTGTGCTGGAGCAGGAATGGTTTGTTTGGCAATTGTATTTTCGTCTTCGAATTGAGTTAAAAACTTGAAATGCTCTACAAAAGGATGTGTACCACTCACACCAACTTTTCCAGTGATATATGTATCATCAATCATAGCGGCTTCTCCATGGAAGGGAAGGCCTGTTTTCGTTGGTGTATGAGATACGCCATCAAATCCCCACATAAAGTCTAAGTGCCATGTAGCACGTCTGAATTCACCATCTGTGATGACGTGTAGGCCGGCTGCCTTTTCTTTTTGAACTAAATCTGTAATGCACTCATCTTCGATTTGGGTCAATTCTTCTCTTGAAATTTTTTTAGACTCATAATCTTTACGAGCTTGTTTTAGTTTTGCAGGTCTTAAAAAACTTCCAACTACATCATATCTATAAGGTGTTTGAACTGTCATAATAAATTCCTCAACTTTCGTGTGTGTTAAGTCTATCATATTTATAGTATATAGAATAATTGAAATATTCTTTAGTTTGTTATAGCTAAAAACTATAATAAAAGACCAATTTCACTTGGTCTTTTCAATGTATTGAATTAGATGATTTAGATAGTTTTTTGACATGTTGGATAAAACTCCATCACTAATATAGCCTATTTCCATAACTTCATCACTATCAAGTGGAATGGATACAATGTTGTCTCCATTTAAATCCGTGCTTAAGATACCAGAAGAAATCGTATATCCGTTTAGTCCAATCAATAAGTTGAATAATGTGGCACGATCTGAAACAACAATACTCTTTTTAGATGGCTGAGTACTGTGTAATTCTTCGGAAAAGTAAAAGGAATTATTGATTCCTTGTTCATAAGTTAGACGGGGATAGTTCTCTAAATCTTCCATTTTCACTATTTTTTTATTGGATAAAGGATTTGTCTTAGAAACAAACACATGGGGTTTGGCTTCAAATAATTTGGTGAACGTAAGATGTTCTTTCTTTAAGATACTTTGAATGACTTCACGATTGAAATAGGAAAGATAAAGAATGCCTAATTGGCTTCGATGGTTCTTTACATCTTCGATAATATCATATGTTCTTTGTTCTCTTAAAGAAAATTCATATTCACTTTGATTGTATTCTTTGACTAAGGCGACAAACGCATTTACCACAAAGGCATAGTGTTGACTTGAAATCGCAAATACAGTTCTTGCAGGGAATGTGTTTTTATATTGTTCTTCAAGTAAGTTAGCTTGTTCTATGACTTGTCTAGCATAGCCTAGAAATTTTTCTCCTTGTTCAGAAAGAAGAATACCTTTATTTGTTCGAACAAATAAACAGATGGACATTTCTTCTTCTAAATCATGAATGGATTTCGAAAGAGATGGTTGTGAAATAAATAAGGCTTTGGCTGCGGAATTAAAAGATCCAGATTCAACGACCTGGATCACGTAGCGCAATTGTTGCAACGTCATTAGTCAACAATTGTGATTGTATCAATCACTTGAGGATTTCTTGGACGATCATTGAAAATAGTAGGTGTCTTTGCGATTTTATCTACATTTTCCATACCTTCAATAACTTTACCAAACGCAGCATATTCACCATCTAAATGAGGTGCATCCTGGTGCATAATGAAGAATTGACTTCCTGCACTATTTGGATCCATAGCACGTGCCATAGATAAAACTCCACGAGTGTGTTTTAAATCGTTTTTAAATCCATTTGAAGCAAATTCTCCATGAATTGTATAACCTGGGCCACCAGTTCCGTTTCCAATTGGGCATCCACCTTGAATCATAAATCCTTTAATAACACGGTGGAAAGTTAATCCGTTATAGAATTTTTTTTCGATTAGATTCAAAAAGTTTTCAACCGTTTCTGGAGCAATCTCAGGATATAGTTCAGCTTTGATTTGATCTCCGTTTTTCATTGTGATTAAAATATTTTTGGTTTCCATGTTTTTAGCTTTCCTTTCTTATATATTGTAATGCGATACAACCAAGACCAGTATGTACGGCGATTACGGAACTAATATAGTTTATATGAATATTTTCTTCAGGTACACCCTTTTCGATAAAACATTTTTTAAAATGGTAGGCACCCTCTAAAAAATCTGAGTGAATAATATAGATATTTGTATGTTCTATATCAATATCATCAATGACTTTATCAATCGCATAGGCGTCAGCTCTTTTTTCTGTGCGAACCTTATTTAATACATCGATTCTACCTTCTGTGTTTTTATTTATGTGCAAGATAGGATAAATCTTTAACAAACCTGCAAGAGTTGCAGCCATTGGGGTTAATCTTCCACCGCGTTTTAGGTGTTGTAAATCCTTGACTAAGATCAATGAGTTGGATTCATCGATGGCAGGTCGAATAATCTCTAATATTTCTTCAGATGATTTGTTTGCGTCGACTAATTTCTTGATCCAAATCGCAACATGTTTTTCTAATTCACAAGTTGAATACATATCAATCACATGGACATTCATTTCTAATTCTCGTGCAATACTTTGCATGGTTGAAGCGTTTGTGGATAATCCATTTGTCAATGGAATCGCAAATACAGTATCGTATTCTTTTTTTAGTTCTTCAAATAAATCATAGATTTTTTGATAGGTTGCCATGCTTGTTTTTGGCATTTTTCCCTTGGCTAATTCTTTATAAATATCTTGTGTTGAAATTTCTAATGTATCTTGGTATGTTGTTTCGTCAATTGTGATTTGTAAGGGAAGCAGGTAAATACCCAATTCTTTTGCCTGTTCAAAAGATAGATTGGAACCTGTATCCGTTACGACGGCAATTTTTTCCATACTAGAATCCTCGAATAGTTTGAGCATCGATGTTTGTGATGATTTCAATCGCAAGTTTTACAGCATTATCATAATCTTCTTCAGAACAGATTCCAAAAGAAGCGTGTGCAAAACGAACGGGAATACCAATAATGATGGTTGGAATGTTATAGCGGTGAGTAATTCCTGCATTGGTTCCGCCACCTTTTCTTACACTTTCCTGTACAGGAATATTTTTTTCATGAGCCAAATCAATCGCATAACGCATAAAACGAGGGCTTGTGATATAAGAACGGTCAAACCAACGTAACATTGGACCTTTTTTCAAGGCAGATTGAATCATGTAGTCTTGTTCAAATGTATCATCACTTGGGCATCCTTCAAAACAAATCGCAATGTTAGGATTTAAGTTTTTGATTGCTGTGTCCATGCCTCTTTCGCCGACTTCTTCTTGTGTTGTTAATGTGGCTTCAATGTTGTGACTTACATCTTTTAATTGGTGTAGTACATCCATTACGGCTGCACAGCCTATACGACAATCAAAGGCTTTTCCTAAGAAAATTTTATGTGCTTCATCATATTTACATGTAACTGCAGGACACATGAAGTTACCTACAGATATATGAAATTCTTCTTTTACTTCTTGAGCACTTGTTGCGCCTACATCGATTACTAAATCATCAAAATCTACTTTTCCATTACGCTTTTCTTCAGATAAGAAATGAACCGGTTGACTTGCGACAATACCCGAAATCTTTTCACCTTTATCATTAAGAATCCAGACTTCGCCAGATACAATGTTTTTTGGATCCCATCCACCTAATGGTAAAAAGCGAATTGTACCATTTGGCTTGATGGCTTGCACAATAAAACCAACTTCATCGGCATGTGCATCTAAAAGAATCGTTGTTTCATGTTCTTTGTCTTGTTTAAAGCGCATATACGTATTACGCATTGTATCATCATGAACTTCACAAATATCCTTGACATCTTCCATGGCCAATTTAGATACTTCATCTTCCATGCCACTTGGTCCAAAGGCAGTTGAGAAGTCAAGAATTCGTTTTATTTTTGAATTCATATACATTTCCTCCATAAATTTGTTAATATTATAGCACAGATACATATTTGTGGATGTGTTTCTGGTCATTTGAATGAATTTGTATTTGGACAAAGGACTAGAATAATTGTATCTTACCAAAAAAGGAGATTTTTGCATGAAAAAAATAATGTCAAAACTACATTTTAGAAGTATATATAAAACAATCGTATTAACGTTAGTTTTATGCTTTTTATACAATATCGCCTATTTAATGATGAGTGCATCTGCTATGAATATCTATATAAGACAAAGTCTAGAAGTTGTACTAAGCTTATTATCAAGTCTAGGCTTTTACTTCATCTGTACAAAGATCTGGAAGGCAAAGAACTTTTCGGCTTCTGCAATTTTAAAAGTATTCGTACTACAAGGTATTTATATCTTGATTGTGAGTGGAATTCTTTCAAATCTTGTAAATGTTTGCACAAATAATACAAGCTTAATGGTAGTATTACAGCTTATGAGTGCATTCGGTTTAGTTGTGATGGTACCATTCCAGTTGATTTTCTATTATGGTTTGATTCATGACAAAAACTTAAAGGAATTTATCCCGGCTGCCATAAAAAAACATCAGAAAAAGATGTTGAACTGGTATTGTACACTGTTAATTTGCATTGTCATATTGGATACGATTTCAGGTGGTTTATTTAGTGCAGCCCAAGGCTTTAATGCCCAAAGCATTTTAGTTGGATCAATGTATATGGGCAATCCCATGATATCTTGGATGATGTATTTATTCTTGGGAGTTAGCTTTAAGTCGAGTCTTGCAGCTATGTTTACTTATTTGTTTGTGAATTTTTTAATGGGCTTTTTCTATTGCATTCTTGAATTGAATTATGTTTCTTATGTAGGAAGTCTTTTAGATGCAGATTAATGAATTGAAAATTACCAGTCGAAGACTTGGTCTTTTAGTAAAGATGAATATCTTAACGGTTGAGGATCTATTGAAATATTATCCTTTGCGGTATGATACGGTTCAAACATTGCCCTATTCACAATGGAATGAAAAGGAAAATGTTGTATTCCAAGGCTTGATTTGTTCAACCGCAAGAGTGATTCGTTTATCTAAGAATCGTTCGATGACTAAGTTTAAAGTTATGTCGTGGAATGAAGAATTAAACATTACTTTATTCAATCGTCCATGGCCATCTCAATTTGGTTTTGGCAAGACGATTACAATTTATGGACAATATCAAGGGAATAATAATGTGGTAGCTTCTACTTATAATTTTAAACCTTTAGATCAACAATTAGGCTTACATCCAGTATATCCATTGATTGAAGGTTTGAAGCAATCCGATATACAGGCCATTATGAAAGAGGCCCTTAAACATGTGGATGTTTTGCCTCAAAGAGTACCACAAAGGTATATTGAAAAGTATAAGTTGTTAGATATATCTACGGCTTATAAATGGATTCACTTTCCAGAGAATGAAAAGCAGCTGCATGCCGCAATTCGTACATTGAAGTATGAAGAGTTTCTATGTTTTCAATGCGTAATGCAGTCGATGCATGAAAAGAAGGAAATTAAAAAAGCTAAGAAATTTTCTATGGCAACAGTAAAGAAATGGATTTCAGATCTTCCTTTTGAGTTAACGAAGGATCAGCTTTCTAGTATTGACGATATTCTATATGATTTAAAGAGCACAAATGTCATGTTTCGCCTTGTTCAAGGAGATGTTGGATGTGGTAAGACAATTGTTGCTCAAATTAGCATGTATGCCAATCAGCTAGCTGGGTATCAATCGGCTTTGTTGGCACCAACCGAAATCTTAGCTCGCCAACATGTAGATAATATGCATAAATTAGGCTTAGATGCGACTTTATATGTTTCGAGTTTACCGGCTAAGGAAAAGAAAGAAATTTTAACGAAACTTGAGAATGGAGAAATATTAAATGTGGTAGGGACACATGCTTTATTTCAAGAAAATGTTATTTTTAATAAATTAGGCCTTGTGATTGCGGATGAGCAACAGCGTTTTGGTGTGAAACAAAGGAGATCTTTATTAGAAAAAGGCAAGTGTGTTGATTTTCTAATGATGTCAGCTACACCGATTCCTAGAACGTATGCGCATTTCTTATATGGAGATATGGATATTAGTTCGATTCATACAATGCCTAAAGGAAGAAAGAGTGTTGTCACAAAGTATTTTAAAACTTCAAGTATGTCGCCAGTTTTAAAAGATGTATTGAAATTTATTCAAGAAGGAAGACAATGTTATGTCGTGTGTCCTGCCATTGAAGAGAATGATGAATTTAAAATGCGTAATGTATTTGAAATTTATGAAGGCATGACAAAGACATTAAAAGATATACGTATTGGCTTGCTTCATGGAAAAATGACAAGTCAGGAAAAGGAAGAAACGATGGAGAAGTTCTCTAAACATGAATTGGATATCCTTGTTTCTACAACAGTTATTGAAGTTGGAATTGATGTGGCCAATGCGAGTGTGATGGTCATTTATGATGCGCATCGTTTTGGCTTAAGTACTTTGCATCAGCTTAGAGGACGTGTGGCACGTGATAAAAAACAGGGGTATTGTTTCTTGTTGTCGGCATCGAGTGATCCTCAGGCTATTGAACGCTTAAAAAAGATGGAAGAATTAAAGGATGGCTTTGAAGTATCCAATTATGATTTGCATATGCGCGGCCCAGGTGATATTTTAGGGATAAGACAAAGTGGTATGCCTTGTCTTGTGTTTGGTGATTTTGAAAAAGACCAGGCCATGATGGAAACGTGTATTCATGATGCGAAAGAAATCATACAAGATCAAGTGGATGTGGATTTGTTGTTGTATATTTCAAGGGCTATTGAAAGTGCACAGTATTTTGATTAGGAGTTTTACGATGGATAAACAGAAGATAGAGAATAAAGCTATATATTTTATGTGCTTATTAAGTATGATATGCATTCTTGTTTTGATTGCTTACTTCTTCTTTTTGCGTAATGTTGAAATTGATATTATGGCAAATGCGCAATATACGTATGTTGGAGAAAATGGAAACGCGAGTGTGACGGTAAGTGCTAAACAGGGAGATCTAAATCAAAGAACACAGGATTTTTTGAACTCTGTTCAATATGAAGTCAGTCCGAATACAGATTTATCAAATGGAGATACAATTCATGTAACGGCAACGTATGATGAGGCTTTAGCCAATCAATATCATTATCAGCCAAAAAGTGTTGAAACCAATGTGGTGGTTAAGGGGCTTGCCAATCGTTATAGTGCATTAGAGGACATTCCAAAAGCATTGATTCAGGATGGGAAAGATGCAGCTATAGATTATGTAAAAGATAATCAAGAATCTATATATACTATAGACGGTAAAGAAGATAAGGCGCCTGGACTTGATAAAATGAAGATTGTCTATTCGGCTTATTTAAAATCGAATCAAAAAAATAATAGTGATCGATTTGTATATATTGTACAAATGAATTATGCCTCAGAAATTTTATATTACATGGTATGTATTCCAAATATTAATGATTCAGATTCGATAGATACGCATAATATTTATGGAGAAAAGGCGTATTTAACGCAAGATGAATGGAATGGTAAAGATTTTAGTGGATATGTAAATCGTGTATATTCATTAAAATATCAAATTGAACAAATAAATAAAGAAGTCAAATCAAATTGACTTCTTTATTTTAGTTTATTCATTAATTCTTCAAAATCTGGTTTTTCAATTTCATGAAATTCAATGGTAACACTATCGTTATCTTTATAACGTGGAATCAAATGAACGTGGAAATGGTTAACACTTTGTCCTGCAGCTTCATGCACATTACTTAAAATGTTGATGCCATCACAATGTAGAGTTTGTTCCAATTTGTTGGCAAGCTTACTAGCAACTTCAAATACATGGTTGCGTGTTTCATCTGGACAATCTAAAAAAGAATCACAGTGTTCTTTTGGGACAACAAGTGTATGTCCATAAGAAGTAGGGTTGATGTCTAGAAAAGCGATAACACTTTCGTCTTCATAGATTTTATTGCTTGGAATTTCACCATTAGCGATCATACAAAAAATACACATAAGTATACGTCCTCCTTATTAAAAATAATACATCGTTTTAGATAAAATGAAAAGCCAGACTAAGGGGGTGTCTGGCTTTTCAATAAGGGGATAGAAAATAGTATGAATACCATTTACTGATTTCATACCGGCAAGGTCTTCAAACTCCTTGCTTGTATAGAAGTATACCATAAGTTGTGTCAAATAAAATGTGAAAAGTGTGGGAAAATATGTGATTTAACACAAAAGTAGTATTTTCACCCCACTTTTTTGTTTTTTTTGACTCATTTTACAAAATTGATAGTGCTTGCGAGTGTCAAAAATGGGAAAATTTGGATTTTTCATGAATTATAAATATTGAGAACTAGTTTTATGCTATAATGTAAACTAAGCGGAGGTTTTGAGATGATTGTAAAAACCATTCAAGAAATAACAAATATGATGCATGCAAATGTGCATGGTGATATTGATGATACAAGAAAAATACATGGTGTTGTGATTGATTCACGACAGGTGACAAAAGATGTTTTATATGTACCAATTATTGGTCAAAGGGTAGATGGACATGTATTTGCCAAACAAACAATTGAAGATGGTGCTTTGATTAGTTTGTGGCAAAAGGATCATCTTCCATATCCGGATTTTCCCGTTATTTTAGTTGATGACACGCTTAAAGCTATGCAAAATCTTGCGAAAGCGTATTTAGATGAGTTACGTCCATTAGTAATTGGTGTAACGGGTTCTAACGGAAAAACTAGTTGTAAAGATATGTTATATAGTATTTTCTCACAAGAGAAAAAAACACAAAAAACACAGGGAAATCGTAACAGTGAAATTGGTCTTCCATTAACTATTTTTGACTTTGATGAAGATATTGAAGTAGCAATTTTAGAAATGGGTATGGAAAACAAAGGCGAAATTACGCAGTTGACTTCAATTGCACAGCCAGATATTTCTGTGATTACTTCTGTAGGTTCAGCTCACATGGAAAATTTGGGCGGTAGACTTCAGATTGCTCAGGCAAAATGTGAAATTTTAGAGGGATTAAAAGAAAATGGCTTATTCCTTTATAATCATGAAAGTGAAGAAATAAAACAGGTTCTTCCTACTTTGAATACAGAAAATAAGAAAATCGTATCTTTTGGTCAAGGTGGAGATGTTTCTATCACAAGTGATATTAAATATGATAAAGAAGGAATTGTTTTTAACTGCAATATTCTAGATGCACCTGTTCATTTACGTGCATATGGTGATTTTCAGGCTATGAACGCATTGCCGTGTATTTTTATCGCAAAGGCTTGTCAATTAAAAGAGGAATCTATTTTAAAAGGATTGGCTGATTTAGAAATGACAAAGATGCGTACACAGCTAATTCCAGTTTCAAATGCGTATATTTTAGATGATACGTATAAATCAAATCCAGAAAGCGCAAAGGCAGCTATCGATACATTGATGGAATTGCCTGCGCAAAAACATATCGCCATTTTATCGGATATGTTAGATCTTGGAAGTGAAGAAAAACAATTGCACTTTGATGTAGGCGAATACGCTAAACAAAAAGGTGTAGACGAACTATATTGTACGGGACCTCTTTCTAGAGAAACAAGTGATGGTTTTAATGGAAAGTGGTATGAAACAAAAGATGAGATATATGAAGCTGTTAAACCTTTGTTAGATCAAGATTGTATTGTTTTGATCAAGGGTTCAAGAGCTATGAAAATGGATACGTTAGTAGATGCATTTAGGGGGAAAAAACAATGAGTAAATTACGTTTAGGTGTCATATTTGGAGGACAAAGTAGTGAATACTCTGTTTCATTGCATTCTGTCGCTTCTTTTTTACGTCAGATTCATGCGGATAACTATGATATGACTTTAATTGGAATTAATAAAAATGGACATTTCTATTTATATAATGGAGATGTGGATTCGATTGAACATGATACATGGCAAAGTGAAGAAACTTGTGTATCTTGTGCATGGGTAAATGGTGGAATCATGCCTTTGGATGGTTCAAACAAAGTGATTGAATTGGATTGTGTGTTCCCAGTACTACATGGAAAAAATGGAGAAGATGGATTGATTCAAGGATTGCTTGAATTGATGAATATTCATTATGTAGGCTGTGATGTAATGTCAAGTGCTATGTCAATGGACAAAGAAATCATGCATATTCTTTGTAAGGAAGCAAATATTCCGTGTGCAGATTATATTTGTTTATACGCAAATCGAGAAAATCCTACATTTGAACAGATTCAAGAAGAGATTCCATTACCATGGATTGTTAAGCCATGCAATGCAGGAAGTAGCTATGGGGTTCATTTTGTGAATGATAAAGAAGAATTTGAAAGTGCATGTAAAGATGCTTTCTTCTATGATGGTCGCGGTAAGATCTTAGTTGAAAAAGTAATTAAGGGCTTTGAGATTGGTTGTGCCGTTATGGGAAATGAAGAAATCTTTACAGGATCAGTGGATGAAATTGAAATTAATGGTGGATTCTTTGATTTTGAAGGTAAGTATGAAATGAAGGGGGCAGCTATTTATTGTCCGGCTCGTATTGATGAAAAAACATTTAAAGAAGCACAAGAATTAGCTCGTAGAACCTATATTGCGATTAACTGCTGTGGTATGGCACGAGTAGATATGTTTGTGACAGAAGATAAAGAAGTGATTTTAAATGAATTGAATACAATTCCAGGATTAACGGCTACTTCTCGTTATCCTTCTATGATGAAAGAAGCTGGAATTGAATTTGCGGATTTAATTGATAAGCTAATTGAACTAGCTATGCAAAGGACAATTGGAGCATGCTAGAAGCTTATAGCAGGGCTTGGACTGAAATTGATTATGATGCGATCCGTCATAATGTAAAAGAAGTTAAAAAGCTTGTAAAAAACACAAAAATCATGGGGATTGTGAAAGCCAATGCGTATGGCTTAGGTGATGTCGCATGTGCTAAGGCTTTACAAAAATGTGGAGTGGATTATTTTGGTGTTTCGAGTGTGGATGAGGCTTTGAACTTAAGAAATGCAGGAATTCAAGATAATATCCTAATATTAGGATATACACCTAGTATGCATTTTCACTATCTTCATGAACAAAATATCGTTCAATCTTTGATTTCTATTGAATATGCAAGAGAATTAAATGCGTATGCCAAGGAAAATAATGTAAAGATTCGTTGTCATTGTAAAGTAGATACAGGTATGTGCAGAACGGGTATTGTTTATCAAGAACAAGATAAACATATAGAAGATATTTATGAAGAGTATCGTATGGAAAATCTATGTGTAGAAGGCATCTTCTCGCATTTTCCTGTGAGTGATTGTTTGGATGAGAATTGTAAATCGTTTACGACCAAACAAATTCAATTGTTTGATGAAGTTATTGATTTATTGAAATCTCAAGGTATTGATCCAGGTATTCGTCATCTTCAAAATAGTTATGGAATTTTAAACTATCCAGAGTTGGAATATGAATATTGTAGACCGGGTCTACTTTATATGGGTGTGACGAGTGATGATCAAATTCCAATCCAAACAAATCCAGACTTTATTCCAATTATGTCTATGTATGCCAATGTTAGTTTGGTGAAATGGATATATCCTGGACAAAGTGTAAGTTATGGTCGTCATTTTGTGGCTGAAAAACCAACAAAAGTTGCGACAATGAGTATTGGATATGCGGATGGTTTACCACGTCTTTTATCGAATCAGGGATTTGAAGTGTTAGTACATGGCCAAAGATGTAAATTGATTGGAAACTTATGTATGGATC
>OHNE01000718.1_pt1 | contig 11982 bp, 9 predicted proteins | sample 1569581 | NCBI WGS metagenome assembly OHNE01 (sample SAMEA3879509, study PRJEB24766) | human gut metagenome | biome: human-associated habitat; feature: feces | place: USA | collected 1985/1987 | reverse complement strand
GCTCCTCCCAAATAGCCCGCAAAAGCGTTGTTTTGCCCGATCCATTCTCTCCGATGATCGCGGCATGGGCAGGGCCAGTCAGCGTGAGCTTGACATGGTCTGCAAGCATTTTTTCTCCTGCCTGTAGGCAGGGCAGGCAAAAGGAAAGCGCCTCTTTCCCGTTGGGGAAGCGCAGCTCCCTGTTAAAAAAGAGCTCCACGGCCTCCTCCGGGTCCGGAAAATCGAGGAACTCCTCCTGCTCCCGCTCCATGCGCTTCTGCTGCGATTTTACCGCGTGCATTTTCTTTTTGAGCAGCCTGCCGCCCGCCGGGTTTGCACGGGTAATGACAGTTTGCTCATGCTCCACGCGCTGGTAAATCTGCTGCCAGCGCTCTTCCCGTGCACGCTGGTCCGCGCGCTGTTTGGCGGCGATCTGCTCCTGGCGGGCAAGCGCAGCATGCCGCTGCTCCACATAGGCGCGGTAGCCCATGCGCTCAATGGTGTGCTGGGCGGTGGTTTTACGGCGCATCTGCTCAAAATGCAGGATCACATTCGCCGTGTGTTCTAACAGCGTTTCATCGTGGGATACATAGAGCACTGGGATTTTCGATGACAAAATCAGCCGCTCCAGCCAATCCAGCGCGCGAAGATCCAAGTCGTTGGTTGGCTCGTCGAGCACGAGAAAATCCGGTTCCTGCATCAGCGTGCGCAGTAAAAGCAGCTTCATGCGCTCCCCGCCGGAAAAGGAGGAAAGCGGCCGCTCAGAAAACGGCGCCTCTGCCGGAATTGTGAGCTGGGAGAGCAGATTATAATCCGGCCCATCCGGGAACAGCTCACACACAGGTGTGCGGAAAAGGGCCAGATCCGGCCTTTGCGGCAGGTAGCCGGGCAGTGCGCCATGCAGTTCAACCCGACCGGTGACCCGGCAATAGCTATGGACCGACTCCGGCTCGCAGATGAGCTTCAGCAGCGTGCTCTTGCCGTTGCCCTCCTCTCCAATGAGGGCCGCGCGGTCGCCTGGTTGCAGCGTAAAGCTGAAATCCTGCAGCAGCGGGCGGCCGCTCTCCCTGTGCTCAATGGTGATATGGCTGCATTCGAGCATATCAACAACATCCTTTCCTGCATCACTGCACAAAGGAGCGCACGATTCCACATAGCAGGCGGAAAACAGGCGGGTCGATCCCCTCGATGCAGCGGTTTTTTCATAATAAAAACGCCTCTGGCAAAACCAGAGGCGCTCCTACCTGCAATCCTGAGGGGAATACCTTCAATTATTCCACGCGGGCGGGCAGAAGGGCTGCTGATTTTACCGTGTTTTGCATCGAACGCAGATACATTCCATCCGCCCCGCTTTCTTTTCATTGTATTTGAATCGCTCTTATGATATCCTAGGCGGTAACAGAAGTCAAGGGGGAATTTTTTATGACACGGCTGACCTTAATCGCACCTGAGGAAAGCTTTCGGGATCAAATCCTCGCCTACCGGGCAGAATTTTTAGAAACAGGGGATTCCTTGCACGGCTGTGCAGGGCTTGACAAGGCCCCCTCTTTCGAGCGATGGCTCCAGGCCGTGCGGGATAACAGCAGGGGAGAAACGGTTGGACGGGGCCTCGTACCCGCCTCCAATTATCTGGCCATCCGCTTGGCCGACCACCGCCTGGTCGGCTTTATCGACGTGCGCCATCGGCTGAATGATTTTCTGCTCCAATCCGGCGGGCATATCGGCTATAGTGTGCGCCCCGGCGAGCGCGAGCAGGGCTATGCAAAGGAGATGCTCACGCTTGCCCTGCTCAAATGCAGGGCACGTGGAATGCATCGTGTTTTGATCACCTGCCGGAAGGAAAATATCGCCTCTGCACGGACAATCCAAAGCTGCGGCGGCGTTTTGGAAAACGAGATTATGAAAGACGGAGTTCTCTATCGAAGATATTGGATCATGCTTTAACCGATCTGATCGGTAAAAGGTGCATTGTGGAGCCCGGCTTTTTTGAGGCATGATAGATATAGTAGAACAGTGGATGTTATCAAACATGCTCTCCGAAGGGAAAAGAGGCTGATGCAAAATGTAGATCATCTTGCGCCAGCCCCTTTATATCCTTTGTGATTTTTTACAGGCTTCGTCAATATTGCGATAAATCCTTATGATCGTGGCGCTCTGGAATAATTCCATAGGTACGCTCGAACTGAACCAGTTCTCTTTCAATCATTCGGCGAAGTTCATGCGACTTCGAGCATCCATAAAATTGTGATACATAATCCAATCTTTCAAAAAGTTCTTTGTGAATGCACACAGTAAAACGGACACTATCTTTTTTCATGGGAAATCCTCCATCTTTCATGATTTGTCGAATTTTATCGCATTATACCATATAATGATATCACGACGGCTTTAAAATCGTGATTAAATCATATATCTCCTTTTTGCCCATATTATTACGTATGTTTTTTTGCAAATTGATGAATAAAAGGATTAATTTGTAAGGTAAGGGTGATATATCATGGAAATTTGACAAATGATAATCGCTCGATATAGATATTTAGTAGCCTACCGCAGCTTTTTAACTGTCCGGCCAGCCATCCATACCGCATTCTCCCTGAAACTTTCTGAAAACTGCAAAAAAGTATCTTGACTTTATCAGGTGCTTGCGCTATACTAAACATGTATTCTAACCACGCATTGATCTCACATTTTTTGTAAGTCATTGTCCGTTTGATGGTTTACAGAGATGTGATTTTTTTTTGGTGCAAGATCGGATACAAAATATTTTAGGAGGTACCAGTTCTATGAATAACGGTACAGTAAAATGGTTCAACTCAGAAAAAGGCTACGGCTTCATCTCAAATGACGACGGCGGCGAGGATGTATTTGTGCATTTCTCCGCAATCCAGGCGGATGGCTATAAATCTCTTACAGAGGGCCAGAAGGTTACGTTTGATACGGAGCCCGATCCGAAGGACAGCAATAAGCTGCGCGCTGCGAACGTGCAGATTGTTGGCTAAGAAAAACCGGTTTTTACCCCCATTCAAAATTGAATGGGGGTTTTTATGATTCCCTTCCTTCGAAGCGCAGCGAGTAACAAAGCAAGGCTTGCCATCACCACGTGGGACAAAGGGATGCGCATTACTCACGGAAGCAGTCGGCTCCGAGCTATTTTTTATTACGAAGCGCAGCGAGTAACAAAGCAAAGCCTGCTGTACCCTCACGGATCAAAGAGATACACACTACACACGACAGCAGGTAGCTATCGGCTATTTTTTATAGAGCAAAAACAACGTCCGTGCAAAGGGTAAAATGAATTGTTCTTTTGCATAAACTGGTTCTGATTATTCGATCCCTTTGTTTTGGCAAAGCGCACAATTCATTGCAGAAAAAAATACAAAATCTATGCTTGACTTCTATGAGGCCGGAAGGTATACTAAACACACAACTTTTTCCAAAGATACTTTACGAAAGGAGGCGGGTTTAAAGTGACGAAGCATATGAATCGTAACGCACTGCTGGTGGCATATGTGTCAAATTCTACATTTGTTGAGGCAAATGGGGGGGTAATGCGCAAACTTTTGCACAGTCAGCGGTTGTTTTGCCCGCCTTTCTTTTGAAGCGAATTCCAATTGGGGCAACTCCTTCCTAAGGAGTGTTTCATGCGGAAATCTTATAAGAACTGCGGCTGCAAAGCATCCCTGATTGTTTCAGGGATGCTTTTTTCTTTGGAAAAGGGGGAAACCAGGGATCCAGTGGGAAACGGGGTTCCGTGAAAGAGAGGGGCTGAATGATTTGAAAAGTGAAAAACGGGTAGTAAGCCGAAGGCGTACCGGGCTGATTCTCCATTTTCTGCGTGGGAATGTGCATCTGTTTGTGATCGCGCTGGTGTTTTCCATGCTGAATACGGTTTTCAACGCGCTTACGCCACAGATTATCCGAGTCACGGTGGATTCGATTATCGGCGGTGCTCCGGTCGCAATTCCGGATTTTCTCAAGGGGCGTTTGCCGGAGGGGATTTTTGCCGGGCGCGGCATGGCGGCGCTGCTTTGGGCTGCGGGCGCTGTGCTGGCGGTATCCATATTATCCGGGCTAAGCATGTATCTTTCCCGCATGGGGCTGGCAAAGGGGACGGAAAACTTCCTCAAAGCGCTGCGCGATCGCCTGTTTGAGCATATTCAGAAGCTGCCCTTTGCCTGGCATGTGCAACATCAAACCGGCGAGATCATTCAGCGCTGCACTTCCGATGTGGATGTCATCCGCAATTTTGTGTGCAATCAGCTGCTGGAAGTGATCCGGACGGTTTTCTTAATCGGCCTCTATATGAGCATCATGTTCACGATGAACGTGAAAATCAGCCTGATCGCGCTTTGTTTTATCCCGGTGGTAGCCGCTTATTCCGGCATTTTCTATGCAAAGATTGCAAAGCGATTCCGCAAGGCGGATGAAGCGGAGGGTGCGCTCTCCTCCACCGTGCAGGAGAACCTGACCGGCGTGCGTGTGGTGCGGGCATTTGGCCGGGAGGCGTTCGAGATTGAGCGGTTTGACGAAAAAAACAATCATTTTGCGAATTTATGGATCCGGCTCGGCCGGCTGATGAGCACCTACTGGGGCATCGGCGATTTGATGACGGGGCTGCAAATCCTCTGCGTTCTATGCGCAGGCGTTATCACCGCGGTGAATGGGGAAATCACGCTGGGTGAGTTTCTGGTTTTTGTCTCCTATAACGCATCCCTGGTCTGGCCAGTGCGCGGGCTTGGGCGCATTCTCTCCGATATGAGCAAGGCGGGCGTGTCAATTGATCGCGTCGGCTATATTCTGGAGGCGGAGGAAGAGGAAGATCCACCGCAGGCGAAGCGGCCACCAATGGATCAGGAGATCCGCTTTGAGCACGTCACCTTTTGCTATGAAGGGCAGAAGCCGGTGCTCGATGATGTAACCTTTACCATCCCGGCGGGGAAAACCTTTGCCATCCTCGGCAGCACGGGCAGCGGCAAATCGACCTTGATGCATCTGCTTGACCGGCTGTATGATCTGCCGGAAGGCAGCGGCAGGATCACGATCGGCGGTGTGGAGCTCCGGGAAATTTCGCGCAGCTATCTGCGCGGCAAGGTCGGTATCGTTTTGCAGGAGCCGTTCCTTTTTTCCCGCACGATTGCGGAGAATATCCGCGCCACCAGGCCGGGCGCATCGCTTGAGGAAATCCGCGCCGCTGCCGGAATCGCCTGCGTGGATGGCGCAATCAGCGGTTTTTCCTCCGGCTATGACACCATCGTGGGCGAACGGGGCGTTACGCTTTCCGGCGGGCAAAAGCAGCGGGTTGCCATTGCCCGGATGCTCATGCAGCAGGCGCCGGTTATGATTTTTGATGATTCCCTTTCCGCCGTGGATGCGGAAACGGACGCGGCGATCCGCAGGGAGCTTCACAATAAGCTTGGGAATGCCACGGTGATCCTCATCTCCCATCGCATCACAACCCTGATGCAGGCGGATGAAATCCTGGTGCTCGACGGCGGAAGGGTCATGCAGCAGGGAACGCATGAGAAGCTGATTGCCCAGGAGGGCATCTACCGTTCGATTTATGAAATCCAGATGAACAGCGACGACAGGGAGCTGTTGGAACAGGCGGAATCCTTTCCGCTCAAAGGAGGGGTTGAAAATGGCTTATGAAGAGCAGGAGTATAACAAACGGGCGTTTGAGTGGCCGGTGTGGAAAAGCATTTTGCCTTACCTGAGGCCTTATCAAAAAACACTCCTCGTGATTTTGGCGCTCAACCTCGCCTGTGCGGCGATTGATATCCTGATGCCCTTATTTCAGCGGTATGCAATCGATCACTTTATTGAGGCGCGCACCTCGTCCGGCCTGGGGCTGTTTGCCGCGGCCTATGCAGGTGATCGTGTTCCAAACGGTCAGCGTCATCTGTTTTACGCGCGGCTGCATGCGGGTGGAGATGGGCATGGGGCGCGACCTCAAGCGCGCGTGCTTTGTGCATATGCAAACGCTTTCTTTTTCCTATTATAATGTAACGCCGGTGGGCTACATCCTTTCCCGCATTATGAGCGATACTAACCGCATTGCGGGATTGATGGCGTGGAACCTGATCGATATTCTATGGGCGCTGTTTTATGTGCTCGGCGTGTTTGCGGCGATGTTGGTGCTCAACCCCGCCCTTGCTTTGCCGGTGATTCTGGTGGTTCCGGTCATCGCGGTGTTGACCGCATATTTTCAAAACCGGATCCTGCACTGGAACCGTAAAATCCGCAAAGCGCACTCCCATGTTACGAGCGCCTACAATGAGGGGATCATGGGTGCCAAAACCTCGAAGGCACTTGTGATCGAGGAGCAGAACTATCAGGAATTTCAGGGCGTCAGCAGCAAACTGCGTAAGGCGTCCATCCGCTCCTCTCAGCTCAGTGCCGTTTATATTCCGCTGGTGATGTTTTGCAGCTCGCTGGCGACGGCGATCGTGCTTGCCCGCGGCGGGCAGATGGTGCGGGAAAACCTGATCCAGATCGGCACGCTCTCTGCCTTCACCGCCTATGCAATCGGCATTTTCGAGCCGATCCAGCAGCTGGCGCGCACCATTGCGGAGGCGATCTCCGTGCAGGCGAATATCGAGCGCGTTACCGGCCTGCTCGATGTAAAGCCGCAGATCGTTGACCACCCCGAGGTGGAGGAGCGCTATGGCGATGTGTTTCACCCGAACAGGGAGAATTGGGAGCCCATCCGCGGAGAAATTGAGTTCCGCGACGTTTCTTTCCACTATCCGGATGGGGAGGAGGAAATCCTCCACCATTTTAACTTAAAAATTCCCGCCGGATCCACCATTGCAATCGTAGGGGAAACCGGCGCCGGAAAAAGCACGCTGGTCAACCTGGCCTGCCGGTTTTTTGAGCCGACCAAAGGGCAGATTCTAATCGACGGGCGGGATTACCGCGAGAGAAGCCAGCTTTGGCTCCACAGCCATCTGGGGTATGTTTTGCAGAACCCACATCTTTTTTCGGGCACTGTGATGGAAAATATCCGCTATGGCCGGCTGGATGCAACGGATGAGGAAGTAATCGCTGCGGCCAAAGCCGTATCGGCGGACCAGGTGGTAGAGAAGCTGGAAAACGGCTATCAAAGCGACGTGGGGGAAGGTGGCGATCGCCTTTCCACCGGGGAAAAGCAGCTGATCTCCTTTGCACGCGCGGTGCTGGCAGATCCGCGCATTTTTGTGCTGGATGAGGCGACCTCGTCCATTGACACGCAGACAGAGCAGCTCATTCAGCAGGCGACTGCGAAGCTGCTGCAAAACAGAACTTCCTTCCTGATTGCCCACCGCCTTTCGACGATTCGTCAGGCGGACTTGATCCTGGTGGTGAAAGATGGGCGGATCGTAGAGCAGGGGAAGCACATCGAGCTGCTGCAAAAAAAGGGCTATTATCACGATCTATACAGCAGGCAGTTTGAGGAGGAATCCTCCATGCGGATTTTGGAGGCGTAAGATTCCCCCTGTATCTGATTTTCCATTCAGAAGGAGGGCACACTATCGAAGAGATAAAAGATTGAGGGATTGATGATTGATGAAAAAAGAATTTGAATGGATAGAGCGGGAGCCTTCCATCAAGGTTGTTTGCCGGAAGAGCAGCCGCAAAAGCCTTTTCCACAGAATGCGGGACGCGCTGGAGGAATCCGCGCCACCACTTTCCGTGGAGGAAATAAAAGACCAAGTAGCGCCGGATCAGATGTTTTCAGCAGCGCTTGCCTGCCTGATCTTCCGCTTGGCGCGGAATCAGCGGGAAGAACCGCGGGAATAAACATCGTGTAAAAAATAAAAAGATGGGCCGCAGTGAACTGTTCAGCAATTCACTGCGGCCCATTGATTATTGGTTTTTTGCTGCGATCCCCGCGACCACTGTAATATCATCCGCATGGCCATCCGTCCGCCTGCGCGCCGCCTCTTCAGAAACTCGGTCGGCAAGCGCCTGTGCGCCTCCCTCGAACCGCTCGAGTTCCTCAAGAATCCACCCGGTGCCAGCGCCGAGTGCGCCATCGGAGACCAAAAGGATCAAATCCCCTGGCTGGAGCTTCGTCCGAAAATCGGAAAACCGGGCCTCTCGCAGGATGCCCGCGGGCATAGAGGCACGCTCTAACAGCTCCGCCTTTCCCGCGCGGCGCAAGAAGGAGGCGGCAGCCCCCGCCTTGCAAACGGCGCATTCCCCCGTATAAAAATCAAAACAGGCGAGATCGAGCGTAGCAAAGGATTCCTCTTCTGACTTTGCAAGTAAGGCGGAGTTGACAACCCGCAGGGCCGTATCGAAGCCGAGCCCCGATTTTATAAGCTTTGAAAACAGGCCGCTCGCCATCGCAGCATCCACGGCGGCCCGCCCTCCTGTGCCCATCCCATCGCTGATGAGCAGAATCTGCCGGCCACGCCCATCGCGGAAGGTTTCAAACGTATCCCCGCACAGGGCGGATTCACCGCAGGTGCGCTGGCTGGCCCCGGTGCGCATGGTAAGGGGCGCTTTTTCGCTGCATGTGAGATAAAGCTCACCGCTGATGATTTCCACACAGGGCGGATCGAAGGCGCGCCCGCAGGCCTCCTGAAACAGGGCGGGGAGTTCCTTTTGATGGAGCTTCTCTGTGCCCGGTTTCCCCGTGGCTTCCACATGCATGCGGCCGGTTGCATCCAGGCGGCATATGGTTTCCTGTATTTCCATCCCCGCCCCTTCCAGCATACCTTGGATGCGCAGGGCCGTTTCATCATCGAAGAGCAGCTCTTCCCCATAATCGAGCGATAGATCCTCCAGCAAATCCGCCATCTCGCCAAATTGATCCGCGATCACCGCCCGAAGGCGGCTCATTCGATTTTGTGCGCCGGCGCGCGCGGTGTGGGCGGAGAACTCCTCCCGATACCGGTCGAGTAAACTCGTCAGCCGGATACAGCGGCCGGAAAACTGCGCGGGGAGCTTATCCGGGGACAGGGGCTCTCCTTTTTCCAGGAGTGCTCCGATGCACTGCACTGCCTCCAGGGTTTCCGCCTCTTTTTCCTTCCAGCACTGCCCCTGCATGCCGCACTGGCCGCAGACGGATTCCCTCACCTGGCCGTGCAGCGTATGAACACCAGGGGTGTAAAGCCTTTTCAAGCTTTCCGACACGGCATCGACCGAAGTGGAAACATAGCGCATGCCAGAGGCCGCCCCGTGAAGGCGGGCGGAAAGCGCACGGGCGGCATCTTGGGAGTGGATGATTGGGGAGGGATTGAGGACAGCTTCTATTTTTTCGATCCATCGTGCGGGCAGGAGGACGAACACGACGGTGGCTGCTGCCGTTTCGATTAGCGTATGGACCGCCTGGGTGCTCCCCCCCTCCAAAATGACCACCACGCCGTTGGCGGCGGCAAAAGCGGCCGCACAGCCGAATTGCCCCAGCGGGGCGAACAGCCCGGCCAGCAGGCCGCCAAAGGCATAGGACCCGGTCAGGAAGCGAAACCCTTCCCCAAACCCCATTGCTATCCCTGCCACAATCCCGGCAATGCTGCCTCCGGCCTCCCGGCCGCAGCGCGCACCCAGCAAAATCAGGAGCACCGCTGCAATCCTGGCCGGTGCGATTCCGCTGATATCAAAGCCCGCAAGCGCAAATAGCAGGATCGCAAAGGAGGATACGATGCATGCGGTCTCCTGTGGGGCGAACACGCGCAGGGAGCTGAATTGACTGAGCAGGGAAAAAGAGCGGTAGAAAATAGGCGGCGCCGCCAGCCAGCAATGCCTCCGCGCCATAGAGGGCCGCCAACGCGGCCGTCAACCCCTCCGACATGCCGAGCGCGAGCCCTGTAACCAGGCAGCAGGAGGCCGCGGTCACACAGGAGAGCGCCTGGGACAGCGTTTCTTTTTTCACCTGCCGGAGGGCGAAACTGATCACGGATGCGGCAACCACACTTGCAATATAGCGCAGCGGCGCCGCTCCATCCGCGCCGGAAAACAAGTAGCCGAGGCTTGCCCCCAGCGAGGCTGCTAAAATTCCATCTTTGGGGGCTCCGGCCACCAGCGCGACCCCCAGCGGGGAAAAAGAGCCAAAGACGGCCGCCTGGGCGAGCGCAAAGCCGGAAACCAATGTAAACGCCTGCCGGAGCAAAAAGCGGGCCGCGGCGGGGATTTCCCGTGGGAATGCGCGCGCAAAAGGAAGCGCCTGTCCTCTGTTTTTCATCATTGACACACCACGCTTTGCAAAAGCTGGGCCTGTCCACCCGCAGGCAGGAAAGGCTCTCCTGCCATTATAGACAGGCCTTTGCAAAATTTGTGTCGGATTGCGAAGCAGAAGAAAGGCGCTTTATTGATCTTTTGTATTTTTTCGTGCGGAAAAAGCGAAAAGGAACCGATCGCAGCGGATTCATTGCGTTATTTTGCGCTTTTGGAAGTGGCCTTATGATTCTCCGCATAGATGAACAAGCGGTAGTTGAGCTCCTCCGCCTTTTTGCGCAGCCAGAGCGTTTTGGGCGTTTTCACCTCGGTGCCGTCGCTTTCAAACACCTGAATCGTGCGCAAATAGGGCTCCTTCCGGCAGGCGGTGATGGTGATTTTCAGCTTTTGCGTCAAGACGAGCCGGAACCGTGCGATTTTAGAAAAACCGATCACCGTGCCGCTGTAAATCTGCTTCCACCGGCCGCCGGAAAAAGCCTCAATTGTAAAAGCCTCCACGCGCTGGGAATAGCGCGTATCCTCCTGAAGGACGATTTTATCAATCAAAGATTCCCGCTTGCAATCGAGCAGTACGGTGTAGCGTTCTGCCTGCATGAGGGGGGAATAGCAGCCGCCTTCCGGCCGCAGGCAGTTTTTAATGGAAAAGCCCTCTTTCCCCTCAGGCGCGGTGATGCGGTCGAAGAGCACCTGCTTCGAGAAGGCGGAGCGAAGCCTCCTGCCGAGCTCCGCAAGGCGGGCGGCGTCTTTTTCATGGATGAGCCCACGCTGATCCGGCGGAATGTTTAAAAGCAGCAGCGTATTCCCGCCGACTGTGGAGTAATAAAGATGCAGCAGGTTATCAATGGAGCGAACTCTTCCATTCTCTTTCTGATGGTAAAACCAACCGGGCCGGATGGAAACGTCCGCCTCGGCGGGGTACCAGATCAGCTCATCGTGCCCCTCCAGCGCCCTGCGGCTGCCAAGGTCGCTGTAGGCGATATCGGCTCCCTTTTTGCGGAAGGCTGGATCATCCGCCTGCTGGGAATTTTTTTCGATCGTCTGGATATCGTATGCAAACCGCGGCACCACATTCCACTCAGAGCGCCGGGTAATGCCGCCCTCGTTTCCAATCCAGCGCACATCCGGCCCACAATTGGAGATGATGCAGCCCGGCTGCAGGCGGCGGATGGTTTCATAATAGCGGTCAAAATCATATGCCTGCTTCGGCTTTCCGTCGAGATAGGTGCCGCATGCGCCATCGAGCCATACGGTGAAGATCTCGCCGTACTGCGTTAAGAGTTCTGTGAGCTGCCCCACGTAGAAATCATCGTATGCAGGTGTCCCATAGCGCTCATCGTGCCGATCCCATGGAGAGAGGTAAACGCCGAATTTCAGCCCATATTTTGCGCAGGAGCGGGAGAGCTCCCCCACAATATCGCCCTTCCCATCCCGATAGGGGCTTGCGGCCACCGTGTAATTTGTAAGCTTGCTCGGCCAGAGGCAGAAGCCGTCGTGATGCTTCGCGGTCAGGACCGCGCCGCGCATGCCCGCGTTGCGCAGGGCACGCACCCATTGATCCGTATCCAGCTGCGTCGGGCAGAAGAGATTGGGGCTTGCCTTGCCGTCGCTCCATTCCTTGTCCAAAAAGGTATTCATACCGAAATGGAGAAACGCGTAAAACCCAAGCGACTGGATCTCCAACTGGCGGGGGCTGGGTGTGATCGAGGTGTAAAAGTCGAGCCGGTCCATTGAAAAATTCCTCCCCGAATGCGGCCTAAAAAGCCGTTATGATTGCCCATCATGCCATATGCGAAAATGGCGTTGCCGCTCCGCGGCAGGAGGCGTTTCGCGCCGACAGGCATT
>OHNE01000716.1_pt1 | contig 11989 bp, 9 predicted proteins | sample 1569581 | NCBI WGS metagenome assembly OHNE01 (sample SAMEA3879509, study PRJEB24766) | human gut metagenome | biome: human-associated habitat; feature: feces | place: USA | collected 1985/1987 | reverse complement strand
TGTACTTCTGAAGCTCCGGCGTAGCCGGCAGCAGCGGATTGCCCAGATAGCTGAGCCAGAAATCCGAAATCGTGCCGCCGATGTACTCGCCCATCTGGAACACCCGCTGCTTGATGCGCAGGGGTGCCTTTTGCTGGTCCACCTTGTACACCCAGCCCATCTGCTCGGTCATGCGGCGGCGCTTGGACTGCGGCTGCAGATCCCGCCTGATGTCTGCATCTACATCAGCCACAAAATCTGCCAGGCGGGTCTGGGCTTGCAGCTGCACCGTATGCCCAAAGCTGCATACGCAGTTGTACAGCGCATTCGGCACACCGGCCACATCGCGAGTATCGGAGGAGTAGGAATACTGGATCTTCTCCTTGCCCAGATACTCCCGCATGGCCATACACAGCAGACCCATCAGAGCGCTTACCGGCTTTGCGTTGTTCGCCAGCGCTTTTTCCACAAGGCTCTGCTTGCTCAGGCACACCCGGGTGCGGCGCAGCGCACCCTCGTAGGTCTGCACCACATCCCGCTGGATGACATCGCTCCCGTACTCCACAGGCGGGTACTCTGCCAGCATGGCCTCCATATCATAGGGCGGGTCGCACACGATCTGCGGCACCGCAAAGGCCGTGCCGTAACGCAGGTTGCAGTACTGTTCCAGAATGCTGGTGAGCAGGGGCGATACCCCGTGGCCGTCCAGCAGGAAGTGATGCCAGTCAAAGTAGACGGTATCCCCTTCGCAGCTGACGCAGAACAGGTAGCCGTTCGTCTGTTCCGGGATATTGCGCATGGTGCTGCCGGGGTACACAAGGCAGGGCTCCGTATTGGGCTCCAGCCACATCTCCCGCTTTTCCTGTACCAGACGCTGCGTATAATAAGGCGCACTTGCCAAGGCCGCTGTCAGTGCCCGCTGCAAAAGGGTGATATCCACCGCATCCCGCAGCGAGAACTGGTACCGGCACTGGATCTTTTCCCGACGGAAAAAGTACATGATTCCCTGAAAGTTATATTCCGTCGAGCGCTGTTGTGTTTCCATTGGTTTTTACCCCACGTTTGCTGCCAGATAATCCACCAGATCACCCATGGTAACAAAGTTACGCAGCTCTTTTTCCGGGATGCGCAGACCAAAGGTCTCCTCAAGATCTGCCACAATGGTCAGGATCTCCATAGAGGACAGATCCAGATCGTCCATCAGGACGCTGCTTTCGGTCACATCCTCCGGCGATACCTCTGCGACATCCTCCAGAATAGCCGTGATCTGAGAAATGATTTCTGCACGTTCCATCGTATTATGCTTCCTTTCTGTTGCGTTTTACTTGCGCACCAGCTTGCCCGTAGCGTTGCGGGGCAGCGGCGTTTCGCTGAACTCCACCACGCCAATGCGCTTGTACAGCGGGATGGTGCGGTTCATCTGGGCAATAAAGTCCCGCACCGTCTGCTGGTGCTCCTTTTCACAGTATACCACAACACCTATCTTTTTGCCCAGTTCTTTTACGATACATTCCTGTACGGCGGGACATTTTTCTAACATGCCCTCCAGCTCCTCGGGACTGACGTTCTCGCCGCTGTCCAGAATGATCAGGTTCTTCTTGCGGCCGGTAATGTAATAGTAGCCGTCCTCGTCCACCCGGGCAAGGTCGCCGGTGTGGAACCAGCCGTCCTTGTCGATGACCGCAGCGGTGGCCTCGGGGTCCTTATAGTAGCCCAGCATGATGCTGTCGCCCCGGATGCACAGCTCTCCGTCCGGCTCGAGCTTGTAGTCCAGATAATCGTTGCCCTGTCCCACAGCGCCGATGTGCTTTGCATCCTGCGCGTAGTTGATAATGCCATCGCCGCAGGTCTCGGTAGCGCCGTAGGTCTGCACCACGAACATCCCGTTGGTGGCCATATCCAGCATCACCTGCGGGTCAAACATCGCAGAGGAGCAGATGGGCACCCACAGCTCGCCCAAGCGCTCCTTGCGGCCGCGCATCACGTCCTTGTGCAGGGAGTTCATGATCACCGGCACCACCGCCATGACCTGACTGGGCATCCGCCGGATCTCCTTATAGAAATTGCGGATATCGCCGCTGATGTTCAGCGCCCAGCCCCCGTGTGCCCAGGAGAACAGGCAGATGAACGCGCCCAGATGGAACATGGGCAGCACCGTGTACTGGCTGACCACAAGCTCCGGGTCGTGCTTATACTCCATCATGCGCTCACCGATCTGCACATGGGCGCGCATCACGCTGAAGAAGTTGCGCTCGCTCAGCATCACGCCCTTGCTGCGTCCGGTGGTGCCGGAGGTGAACATCAGGATCATCAGGTCGTCGTGGCCGATGCAGCGGGGCATCTCTGCCACCGGCTCATAAGCGCGGAAGCCGTCCATGGGGCGCAGAATGCTGCCGTAGGCGGCCTGCAGCTGCTCTTTTGTGCCGTAGTCGTCGCCGTCAGTCAGGATGGCGGCGGGTTCCACCAGCCTCAGCTCGTAGGACAGCTCGTCCCAGCTCTTGTGCTGGTTGAGCAGTACCAGCACGCCGCCCGCCAGAATGATGCCGAAGGTGTTCACGGCATACTCGTAGCAGTTTTTATTCAGCAGGCAGATCTTTTTGCCCTTGATATCCGGGATGGTGCTCTGGAAGTAGCTGACCGCACGGCGGATATCCCGCGCGTAGTCCTTATAATGGACTACGGTCACCTCGTCCGTTTCCTTATCATAAAAGCGGAGCGCCACACGCTCCGAAAAACGCTGTTCCATATTCAGGGTGACCAGATCATACACGTTGTCCAATACCTTGATCATTGTATTTTCCTCCTGCGTTGTTATTTCATCCTGCGGCAGTGCGCTGTACTGTGCTCAGTATACAATATTTTCCAATGCAATGCAATACTTCTGCAACATTTAATTTCTCACTTTGACAACTTTCAATTGCATATCTTGGGATACGCCCCGGCCAAATTCTACCTTTCGTTGCAATCCGCCGGTTTTCGTGCTACAATTTTTAGCGCAAAATACCAGTTCCGGTATGGTGCAGACTGCAAAACAAAATTGACAGTCTCTATAAAAAGCATTATACTAGCCATATATCATGGCAATGCTGTATAAAAACTGATCATTTGCGCCGTATCCGGCTTTTTCTCGAGGGGTATTGGCCCGGCGCAGGGAAGGAATCTTTCATGGAAACAACCAAGCCCCGCACTGTCAACTCCATCGGGATGTTTGATATGCTCAAGGGCGCTGGGATGCTGGCCATCGTGCTGGGACACACTGCGGAGCTTTACCCACTCCAGCTGGAGGGCGGCCTGTCGCTGACGGCCTTTGTCGGCTTTATCTACCGCGAAACGCTGATGGCGGCCTTTTTTATTGCCAGCGGCTACGGCTTCCGCAAGCGCTCCATCAGCAAGTGCATCCACCAGCAGCTCAAAAGCCTGCTCAAGCCCTTTTGCTACACTGCGGTGTTCACCACGGTGCTGCACTTCATCATTCATTATAAAACCTTTCACTATCTGCCCGGCTCCATGACTGAGAGCATCAAGGTGGCAGGCGGCTTTCTGCTGGGTCTGCCCCATACTGCCACCTACTTCGGGCAGGAGTTCTTTTCCTGCGGGCCCATGTGGTATCTGCTGGCGCTGCTGATGGGCTGGATCTTACTGGACGTTATCCTGAACATCTTCCCGGAGCGGTACATCCCTTGGGCGGTGGGCGGTGCCGCCCTGCTGGGCTGGGGTGCCAGCCTTGTATGGGAGCTGCCCTTCTGCCTGATCCAGGGCGCGGTGATCACGCCGTACCTGTACCTTGGCTACCTTGCCAAACGGCAGCATTGGCTGGATCAGCCTTTGTCCCGCCGGATGTCCTGCATCCTGTGGGCAGCCGTACTGCTGATCCCGGCAGCCGCCCTTGCCACCCGCCGCACCGACTGTGTATCCATGGCCGAGTGGTCGCTGGGCCCCATCAGCATCCTGTTGGACGGCCTTGCCGGTCTGCTGTTTATCCGGCTGTTTTTGCGCTGGAGCCAGCGCCGCAACCCGCTGGTGCGCTTTTTCGAGGCCATCGGCCGCCGTTCCCTGTACATCTTCTGCGTACATACGGTGGAGCTGATCGCCATTCCGTGGTATCTGTTCGCCGCCAAATACGCCGACCGCCCTGTTTTGGGCATCAGCCTGCAATACATCCTTTCGCTGGGCTCCATCTGGCTGATCTGCGCCCTGCTGCAGCGGCGGCGGGATCTGATCATCAAGTTGTTCCCCGCCCGGCGGCGCACCCCTCAGGTACATTACGCCCCGCGGCACTGATTTTTCTGAATGTTTTGGCTGCGGCGGTGCAGCTGTTATAGGATAAAGGAAGAGGAGGATCCCGTTATGAACCACGATGCCCCCATGACCCCTGCTGCCATGCAGGCGCACATTGCCGAGCTGGAGCAGCAGCTCAAGCTTTCGGACGAGGGTGTTTCCCAGCTGGCGCAGCGGTGTCTGGAGCTGGAGCAGCAGCTGCTGGCTTGCCAGACCGAGCTTGCCAAGCACAGCGCCGAGGCTGAGAATATCACCCTTACCCTGCCGCAGCTGTTCTACGACACCGGCAGCGGCTTTTCGCCCCGGGAATGCCTGACTGCCACCGAGGATGTCTACAACGAACTGACCCACGAGGTCTCGGTCACCTTTGTCCTGCCGGAGGACGCACGCGCCATCCGTCTGGACCCCGGCGAGCTGGCCTGCTGCATCACCGACCTTGCCATCTCGGACGAACGCATCAGCTTCCAGTCGGTCAACGGCCTTCTGCTGCAGGAGGACAGCCTGCTGTTTTTGGACGTAGACCCCAACCTTTCGCTGCACTGCACCACCGGCTTTGGTGCCGGCATGAAGTTTGCGGTGAACTATCACTACTACCCGCTGGGACGTTTTCTGCACGAGCAGCCCGGCAAGTCTCTGCTGCGGGCGCTGAATGACCTGAAGCTTGAGAACGCCGCTGCCGCGCAGGAGGCAGAGGAAGTATTGCAGGCCAGCCGCGCCGAGTGTATGCGGCTGAACCAGCAGCTGCTGACCTTGCAGGGCATCCAGCACGAATATCAGGTTTCGCTGGAAACGATGCGCGCCAGCAGCAGCTGGCGGCTGACCGCCCCGCTGCGCAGACTGCTGAACCTAGTGCGCGGTCACTGAGCCCGCCCGATATTCTGCCCGGAGGAGTTGGATCATGTACACCAGTTACAGTACCCTGCAGCGCAAACAATTGTCCAAGCAGGTCTATACCGATACCCAGAGCACCTATCTTCTGGTCTATGCGCCGGGGCGTCACAAGGCGCTGCAAGCGGCGCTGCAAAACCAGCTGCACCGCAAGTTCCGTCTGGTGACCCAGCTTGAGGACGAGCTGACCCCCGATGTAGCCGGGGTGCTGCTGGTAAGCGAGGATGTGGAGTGCACCCCCACCGCCCTGACCTATTTTGCCGCCGCCCTGCGGGAGGGCGCAGACCTTGCGGTCTGCGACGCCTCCTTTGGCTTTGACGGCTCCACCGCCCTGTACCTGAGCACCCGGCACCTGCCCGGCAGCCGCTGCGCACTGGTGTCCCGCGCATTGCTGGACAAGGTACGCGCCGCCGCCCGGGGCAAGGACAGCGTTACCGAGCTGCTGCGTCTGGCCCACGCCATGGCGCAGCACAGCCGCTGCATCCCGCAGGCGCTGCTGCACTTCCGCCGGGAGCTGTGTGCCGACGATGTATTCTCTGCCAAGGGCCGTCGTGCGCTGATTTTGAGCCATGAGCTGACCATGACCGGTGCGCCCATCGTGCTGGTAAGTGCCGTGCCGGTGCTGCGCAGCTTAGGCTTTGAGGTGGTGGTGCTGGGGCCCTCGGATGAAGGCTCGCTGCCGCTGTTTCTGGACGCCGGGGCCGCTGTGGTCACCCGCCCGGACTGCGTTACTTCCAGCGCCCTGTGGGGGCTGGCCACCAGCGCAGACTTTGTGCTGGCCAACACGGTGGTGGAAGCACCGGTGGTAAACACCCTGAACGGCTCCTTTGTGCCGGTGCTGTGGTGGCTGCACGATGCCTTTGCAGGCTATCCCTTCATCTCCCACAGCATCCCCAAGGCGCTGGGCAAAAACGTGCACCTCTGCGCCGTAGGCTCCCACGCCACCGCCGCCATGCACTCCGTCCGGCCGGATTTTGCCATCGAGCAGCTGATCTACGGTCTGCCGGACTATGCAGCCGAGCAATTCCCCCGCTATGACATCAGCTTTGCCGGGGGGCGTCCCCTCTTTGTGACGGTAGGCTCGCTGGAACACCGCAAGGGTCCGGACATCTTCTGCAACGCCATCCGGCTGCTGCCCTCTGCAGTGCGGGAAAAAGCTGCCTTCCTTTTTGTGGGCAAAGCCGCCGACAAAGGGATGTACAACGCCGTGGACAGCTTGGTGCGGGACTATCCCCAGACCGTTTTCTACCGCAAGCGGCTGGAGCGCCCGGAGGTCAAATCCCTGATGGAGCAGTGCAACTGCGTGGTGTGCGCCTCCCGGGATGACCCCATGCCCACCTTCGTCACCGAGGGTCTGATCTTCGGCAAGCCCTCCATCGTATCGGAGCACACCGGCACCGCCGGGCTGGTGACCGAGGGAGTGGACGGCTTCCTCTACAAGGACGACGACCCGCAGCAGCTGGCCGACAAGCTGGCCTGGGCCATCGAGCACCCGGAGGCGCTGGCTGCCATGCACAAGGACTGCCGCCGCCTGTATGAGCAGCAGTTCTCCAACGAATCCTATGTGGCCACCCTGACAAGGCTGGTAAAAGAGCTGACGGACGGGGAAGAATCATGAAAAAACAATGCCGGACAGCTGCACGCTGCCCGGCATTGCTTTTTCACGGGAGAGATCTCCCCATTTTATCAAATCCCTCAAATTGCCCAACAAAGTTCCGCTTCCGTTCACAAAGGGCGGCGGGAGATGTGCTATACTGGTTCCAGAATTTCCGGTTGTGAAAGGAGTTTTGTTTCCATGAGCCAAGCCGCCGTGCAGCAGCCCTCCCGCAAAAAGGCCGTGATCTCTCTGCTGGTGCTGCTGGCACTTACCTGCATCATCGTGTTCACTTTTAAGGATCACTGGGCCGAGATCACTGCGGCGCTGGCGCAGCTTTCGGTGTGGCAGGTGCTGGCGGTTCTGGCGGTCGGCATCAGCTACCCCCTGCTGGAAGGGTGCGTGGCGTGGGTCATCGTGCGCAGCCGTCTGCCGCAGTTCAAACTGTGGCAGGGGCTGGATGTGGGCTGGTGCGGCACCTTTGGCAACGTGGTTACGCTGGGTGCCGGTGCGGTGCCGGTGCAGCTGTACTATCTACACAAGGCCGGGCTGCCGCTGGGTCCCGGCGCGGGGCTGATGACGCTGGAATACGTTTTCCACAAGAGCACGGTGCTCTTGTACGCCACCGTGATGCTGCTGTTGCAGCACCGCTGGCTTGCCGCCAACACCACCGGTGTCATGCGGTATCTGCCCATGGCATACGCTGTGGTAGCGGTGATTATCGTGGCGCTGGTGCTGCTGTGCGTCTCGCCGCTGGTGCAAAACCTCGCCCGCTGGCTGCTGGGCTTTTTGCCCAAGACCGAAAAGTGGCAGCAGCGCCGCGCCGACTGGCTGGAGCAGCTGGAGGTGCTGGGCACCGAGAGCCGCCGCCTGCTGACAGATAAGCCCCGCTGCCTGAAAATTTTTGCCCTGCAGGCACTCAAGCTGTTCGGGCTGTTCTGCCTGCCCTACCTGTGCATCCGGTTCATGGGGCTTTCCCCGCTGGGCTTCTGGCAGGTGCAGCTGCTCACCAGCCTGATGCTCTTCGTCTCCAACGCTCTGCCCAACGTAGCCGGGATGGGCTCGATCGAAACGGCCTTTCTGCTGGTGATGAGCGTGATGATGCTCTACCGCATCGCCAGCTATTATGTGGTATTTGCCGCCAGTGCCGTGGGCTTTTTCATCGCCCAGCGGCATCTGGCCCAAATGGAACTGCCAAAGGAGGGGTGAGCAGATGAAAAGCTTCCACATTCCCCGCACCGCTTTATTTTTTATCCTGTTTGCACTGGCAGCTTTTGCGGTGCTGTACCGTCCCATCGACCTGAAGGCGCTGGTGCGCGCCAGCTCGCAGGGCACGCTCCGCACCGAGGAAGTGGCGCATTTTGGCAGCACAAACGACATGGACTATCACCTCCTCTCCATGGACAGCGAAGCGTTCCAACAAACGGCAGAATTGCTTTCCACCGTCTCCTGCCGCAAAAAGCTGAACCAGAACTATTCTGCCTACACCCACGATACCTTCCCGGTGCAGTCGGTCACCGTCAGCTTTTATGACGATGCCGAAAACCAGAAGTTTCTGCTGACGGTGTACTCTGACGGCGTGTGCATCCTGAACAGCGCCTTTGTCAGCGTAAAATACCCCGGCGGCGGCGCAGCGCAGCTGTATGAACAGCTGGCGGGGCTGGGGCAGTAAAAACAAAAATCGGGGCGTGCAGGTGGTCAAGCTGCACGTCCCGTTTTTGTTTTCTTTGCGTCGGCTGTGGTACCAAACACAGCCGGTGCCGCGCCGGAAGCAGCAGAGCAAACCGTGCTGCCGCTTCCCGTAGAAAAGAGAAAGGAATGGAGGAATGGAGCGGAGCGCTTGCAGACGCTCCTTTTTCTGGTGCAACGTGGTTAGAATTAGCTAACCACCGCTGCGAGAACAGGATACCACAGTCAGTTAGTCTTGTCAACCCTTAATTTGCAAATTTTTTCGCAAAGTTGCCGTGCCGCCGGGGTTTCTGCCGTTTTTCTACATTCTGCCCAAAGAACAGCCTTTCCGCTGGAAGAAAACCCACTTGTTTTCTATTGCTTTTTAAAGTGGTTCTTGCTATTATAATAACGCAAGATTTTGTGGGCAGGTTTTTATTTTTGTCTACACCTTGTAGTAAGGGCTGCCGCAGACGGCAGCGCAAGACCGTTTCGCCCCCAGAAAACCGCCCAGACAGAGCGGTTTTTCAAAGGCTCATTAGTTAGAATGCGCTAACTGCGTAATGGAGCAAGGAGGTTCCAATGATCCAGTTTGAACAGTGGGAAGGCTTTGAAGGCCGCATCTGGAAGGAAGAGGTCAACGTGCGTGACTTCATCCAGAAAAACTACACCCCCTATGACGGCGACGAAAGCTTTCTGGCAGGCCCCACCGAGGCTACCGATAAGCTTTGGGGTGCTTTGCAGCAGCTGCAGAAAGCCGAGCGCGCCAAGGGCGGCGTGCTGGATATGGAGACCGAGGTGGTCAGCAGCCTGACCTCCTACGGCCCCGGCTATATTGACGAAAGCCTGAAGGATCTGGAGCAGATCGTGGGCCTGCAGACCGACAAGCCCCTCAAGCGCGCCTTTATGCCCTACGGCGGCATCAAGATGGCAGAGCAGGCCTGCACCACCTACGGCTACCAGCCCTCTGCCGAACTGCACAAGATCTTTACCGACTACACCCGCACCCACAATCAGGCCGTGTTCGATGCCTACACCCCGGAGATGAAGAAGGCACGCCACACCCACATCATCACCGGTCTGCCGGACACCTACGGCCGCGGCCGCATCGTGGGTGACTACCGCCGCGTTGCCCTGTACGGCATCGATGCCCTGATCCAGTTCAAGCAGGAGGATCTTGCCAACTGCGGCGACGGCACCATGACCGACGACGTCATCCGTCTGCGCGAGGAGATCGCCCGCCAGATCAGTGCCCTGAAGGGCATGAAGAAGATGGCCGAGGCCTACGGCTACGACATCTCCCAGCCCGCAAAGGACGCCAAGGAGGCCTGCCAGTGGCTGTACTTCGGCTATCTGGCCGCCATCAAGACCCAGAACGGCGCCGCCATGAGCGTGGGCCGCATCTCCACCTTCCTTGACATTTATATCCAGCGCGATCTGGACAAGGGCATCCTGACCGAAAGTCAGGCACAGGAGCTCATCGACCACATGGTCATGAAGTTCCGCATGGTCAAGTTTGCCCGCATCCCCAGCTACAACCAGCTGTTCTCCGGCGACCCCGTGTGGGCGACGCTGGAGGTGGGCGGCATCGGCATGGACGGCCGCAGCATGGTCACCAAGAACTGCTACCGCTTCCTGCACACGCTGGAAAACATGGGCCCCGCACCGGAGCCTAACCTGACCGTGCTGTACTCCTCTGCCCTGCCCGAGGCCTTTAAGAAGTACGCCGCCAAGGTTTCCGTTAACACCAGCAGCGTCCAGTACGAGAACGACGATGTGATGAAGCCCGTCTGGGGCGACGATTACTCCATCTGCTGCTGCGTGTCTGCTACCCAGACCGGCAAGGAGATGCAGTTCTTCGGCGCACGCGCCAACCTTGCCAAGTGCCTGCTGTACGCCATCAACGGCGGCGTGGACGAGAAGAGCCACGAGCAGTGCGGCCCCAACTACGCCCCCATCACCAGCGAGTACCTGACCTATGACGAGGTGCTGCCCAAGTATGTGCAGATGCTGGACTGGCTGGCCGGGCTGTACGTCAACGTGCTGAACCTCATCCAGTATATGCACGACAAGTACTACTACGAGGAAGCCGAGATGGCACTCATCGACACCGATGTGCGCCGTACCTTTGCCACCGGCATTGCAGGCTTCTCCCACGTGATCGACTCCCTGAGCGCCATCAAGTACGCCAAGGTGAAGGTGGTGCGCGACGAGAACGGCCTTGCCACCGGCTTTGAGACCGAGGGCGACTTCCCCAAGTACGGCAACGATGACGACCGCGCCGACGAGATCGGCGTGTGGCTGCTCAAGACCTTCCTTGAGATGATCAAGAAGCGCCACACCTACCGCAACTCCGAGGCTACCACCTCCATCCTGACCATCACCTCTAACGTGGTGTACGGCAAGTACACCGGTGCCCTGCCCGACGGCCGCGCCGCCTTCACTCCGTTTGCTCCGGGTGCTACCCCCAGCTACGGTGCCGAGCAGAACGGTCTGCTGGCCTCGCTGAACTCCGTGGCAAAGCTGCCCTACCACTGGGCGCTGGACGGCATCTCCAACACCCAGACCATCAACCCCGAGGCTCTGGGTCACAGCGAGGGCGAGCGCGTGGAGAATCTGGTGCAGGTACTGGACGGCTACTTCGATCAGGGCGCACACCACCTGAACGTGAATGTCTTTGGCAAGGAGAAGCTGCTGGATGCCATGGAGCATCCCGAGAAGGAAGAGTATGCCAACTTCACCATCCGCGTTTCCGGCTACGCTGTCAAGTTCATCGACCTGACCCGCGAGCAGCAGCTGGACGTGCTGGCACGCACCTGCCATGGTGTCCTGTAAGGCCCTTGGGTACGTCCACTCGCTGGAATCCTTCGGCTCGGTGGACGGCCCCGGCGTGCGCTTTGTGGTGTTTTTGCAGGGGTGTGCCCTGCGGTGCAAGTACTGCCACAACCCCGAAACATGGGCGGAGGGCGGCGAGCCGTGGACGGCGGAAGCGCTGTTCCAGCGGGTATACCGCTACCGCAACTACTGGGGCAAAAAGGGCGGCATCACGGTCAGCGGCGGCGAGCCGCTGCGGCAGCTGGACTTTTTGACTGAGTTCTTCACGCTGGCGCGTGCCAAGGGCGTGCACACGGCGCTGGACACCGCCGGGCAGCCCTTCCGCCCGGACGACCCGGCCTATCTGGCCGCATTTGACCGTCTGATGGCTAACACCAGTCTGGTGATCTTAGACCTCAAGGAGATCGACCCGGAGCGCCACCGGCAGCTCACCGGCAAGGACAACGCCAACATCCTTGCCATGGCGCGGCACATCTCCGACCTCGGCATCCCGCTGTGGGTGCGGCACGTCCTTGTGCCCGGGCTGACCGATGACGAGGAAGGGCTGCGCAAAACAGCAGACTTTATCCGCTCGCTTAAAACGGTGCAGCGAGTGGAGGTGCTGCCCTACCACACCTTGGGGCTGTTCAAGTGGCAGAAGCTGGGCATCCCCTATCCGCTGCCCGACGCCGTGCCGCCCACCCCGGAGCAGGTAAAGCGTGCCGAAGAGCTGCTGCAGGTGCAGCGCTACCCCGGCTGACCCCCCAT
>OHNE01000709.1_pt1 | contig 12096 bp, 10 predicted proteins | sample 1569581 | NCBI WGS metagenome assembly OHNE01 (sample SAMEA3879509, study PRJEB24766) | human gut metagenome | biome: human-associated habitat; feature: feces | place: USA | collected 1985/1987 | reverse complement strand
TGGCCACGGGACGGTTCTTGCCCTCTACCGCTGCGCTCAAAATCAACTTTCAACAAATGTTTCCGAATTGTTAAGACGCAAAAATAAGTAGAGGTGGTACTGCTCATGTAAGGGGATTACCGTTTGCTCCGAACGAAGTTCCTGCCCCTGTTTTGCAGCGGCGTTGTCCGGATCACCCACAGAAAGTGTGAGGTCATGGCACGATATCACGTTCGGACGGCTTATGAAGGATTCAAGGTTCAGTATGAAGAAAGTCGGGCGTAGTGCGGACACTACAACCCGCTTCTTTCAAACACAAGAATAACACTTTGAAGTTGTTTTATAAACAACCAAAAATGAATTTTGAAGATTTGTACAACCACATAAGATTTTATTTGTGAAAAAGAAAAATACCGCCCATGCAGCGATGATTTTGTCGGGTGAATCGGCGGCAAAATGATCGGGTGTGTTGCGGGGCGGTAAATTCTTTTGCGGACTTTCCCTCACTGAAGTGGTGGGTCTCACGGTGATAACCAACCACTTTCTGTGGCTGTGTTCAAAATGAACACGACCACATCTTGTGGATGACTTGTAACCAATCCACAAAACCAGTGGGACTTACAAGAAAAATACCACGGCATGTAGAATGCGTCAAGAGGGTTTTGTAAAATTTATTGTGCTAAAGCGGTAATAGTAGGACTTATCTACTGAAAATCGAAGCGTCTAGCAAAGAATTTATGCGCACAAATTGGAAAATCGGCACATCTGTGCTATACTCAGAGCAGAATTTGTTGAGCTAAAACGGAGGTATTGAACCATGGCAGAGAAAAACACCGCCGACATTGGATTTGAAAAACAGATTTGGAATGCGGCCTGTGTACTTCGGGGCAACATGGATGCTTCGGAGTATAAGGGCGTTGTCCTTGGTCTTATTTTCTTGAAATATATTTCGGATCGTTTTGAAGATAAGTACAATCAGCTGGTTGCAGACGGTGATGGTTTTGAGGAAGATCGTGACGAGTACACATCGGAAGGAATCTTCTTTGTGCCTGCTGGTGCGCGTTGGAGCGATGTTTCTGCAAAGGCACATGATCCCGAAATCGGTCAGGTAATCGATGATGCAATGCGTGCTATCGAAAAAGAAAACGCGCGCCTAAAAGATATTCTGCCGAAAAATTTTGCGCGTCCGGAACTAGATAAACGTCGGTTGGGCGAAGTTGTTGACCTGTTTACGAACATCAAAATGATTGAACACGGCAGCGAAAAGGACATTCTGGGGCGCACTTATGAATACTGCCTGTCGATGTTTGCAGAGCAGGAAGGCAAGCGTGGCGGCGAGTTCTTTACGCCGTCCTGTGTTGTGCGGACGCTGGTAGAAGTGCTGCAACCGTTCAAGGGGCGTGTATATGACCCTTGCTGTGGCAGCGGTGGTATGTTTGTGCAGTCGGCAAAGTTTGTAGAAAACCACAGCGGCAACATCAACGATATTTCGATTTACGGACAGGATTCCAACCCGACCACATGGAAGCTGGCACAAATGAACCTTGCCATCCGTGGAATCGAACCTGACCTCGGCAAGTATGCGGCTGACACTTTCCTTGACGACCAGCACCCCACCATGCGCGCAGATTATATCATGGCAAATCCGCCGTTCAACCTGTCCAACTGGGGCGCAGAGCAGCTCAAAGATGATGTGCGTTGGCAATATGGTATGCCGCCGGCTGGCAATGCCAACTTTGCATGGCTTCAGCACATGATTTATCACCTTGCGCCCGGCGGTCGGATGGGCATGGTGTTGGCAAACGGTTCCCTGTCCTCCCAGTCCGGCGGTGAGGGTGAGATTCGCAAGAACATTGTGAATGCTGATCTGGTGGACTGCATTATTGCCATGCCAACGCAGCTTTTCTATACGACCCAGATTCCCGTTTCGCTCTGGTTCATCTCCAAACGCAAAAAGCAGCCCGGCAAAAATCTGTTCATTGACGCTCGGAAGATGGGTGTTATGGTAAGCCGCAAGTTGCGTGAATTGACGGATGGGACAAAAGAAGAATACAAAAATGAAGATGGTACATTAAAAAATGACATCAAAAAGATTGCCGACACCTACAACGCCTATGTTGCAGGCACATTGGAGGATGTAAAGGGTTTCTGCGCTGTTGCCACCACAGAAGAAATTGCAAAGCAGGACTACATTTTGACACCGGGGCGTTACGTTGGCATCGAGGAACAGCAGGACGATGGCGAACCCTTTGAGGAAAAAATGGCACGCCTGACTTCGGAACTGTCGGATTTGTTCGTACAGTCGCACAAACTGGAAGCGGAAATCAAGGAGAAGCTGGGGGCGATTGGATATGAAATCTGAGTGGCAAACTGTTCGGGCGGCTGATTTCATGGACTTCAATCCTCGATTGAGCATTAAAAAGGGAACAGTCGCAACCAAAATATCGATGGACAAGCTGCGACCATTTACGAAAGTCGTTCCGAGTGTTGAGCAGGCAGAGTTTTCGGGTGGAACAAAGTTTGCAAATGGCGATACTATAATGGCGAGAATTACCCCCTGTTTGGAAAATGGGAAAACAGCATTCGTTGATTGCTTGAAAGAAAACGAAATTGCATTTGGTTCTACTGAATTTATTGTTCTTCGAGCCAAACCGGGTGTGAGTGACTCACAATTTGTATACTATCTTGCAACAAGCCCGGAATTTAGAAATGTTGCGATTAAGTCAATGGTTGGCTCTTCTGGAAGGCAAAGAGTTCAGCAACTTGTCCTTGAAAATCTCGAATTAACTGTTCCAAAGCTGCCAGAACAGGAGAAGATTGGTCGTTTTCTAGCTGAACTTGATGATAAGATTGCTTTGAATGAAAGGGTAAACGATAATTTAGTGGCTTAAAATTAGATGCCGGAGACATCGAGTTCACCCGACATCAAACGGGGCAGGATGGTATCTCGTAAATCCATCAGGTCGTGCGATTCACGAGTAAGATTCTGCATTTGTAGAAACATTGGCTTTATAATTCCATCGAAGCGTTGTAGTGTTTCTTCATCAGGTAATATAGTTGGATAGCCTTTGAGAATATCCGTCTTTAGATTGTTAAAAACGCTACCATTACTCAGGTTAACCAGCTGCTGACGAATATACTTAAAATATAAATAGAGATATTCATTGGAAAATCTTGATTCAGGGAAGTAAAGCCATCCGTCATGAATACAGCTATCAACATCAAGTATTTTGGGAATGCCCGGTGTCGCACTGTTGGAAAGCACAAGTGAACCGGCTTTAAGAAAAACTGTTTTCTTTAATCCCTCCTCGATTATATGATCCTTGATGTCAATAATAAATGGTGTTTGTAGGCCCGTTACATCTGAAATCTTAAGCCATCGTAAACCTGAGTCAGACAAGTATTCCTGTATTGGTCTGGGTGAACCTCCACGCTTAATATTAGCGTAGTCTCCCAATTTACCATGAAGCCAAGAATTTGGTGCCGTACCATCCCATGGCTCGTAATTGAGAAACCAAGACTTGAAAAGCGCTTGCGCTTGCTGTTGTAAATTATCGTTTATTTGCTTCTATCAAAAGAAAGGGTGTATATAGTGAAAGATGACATGAAAGAAAAGGTGGCAAATTTTATTCTTGACTTTCAAGCACGTAACAGGCAGGCACGGGATGCAAGAGAAGCTGAAATTATTCAGACAGAGCAAATTCGTTCTGTAATGAGAGGCGCTTCTGCATTGGTGGAAGCAAATATTCCTAGAGAACAGAGCGTTTTTCTTTTGCAAAAATACTGGGATTTACGGCCAAGTGAGGCTAAAAAAGCTATTTGGCAAGCTGAAAACAGAGCTAAAAAGGGTTGATCTAATCTAAGCCTCACAGTGGCGAGGTTTTACGGAGAAACTGCCACTGCCGTTGTTCTCTGAAATCGTAATAAGGAGATACGGCGATGAAAAATCAGATTATCAACGAGATACAGCGAAAAATGCTGCCGTATCTCAACAATGAACAGCTCTTGTACCTGAAAATGGTGCTGGAAACATCGTTTCAAGGGCTGATTCTTGAAAAGAGCGAAGAACTTTCAAAAGTTGAAGAACAGAACGCAGTAAAAGCATTTACCACCGCAAAACGAATAGAGGGATGCTCGGAGAAAACACTGACCTATTATTCAAAAACTATTGCAGCGATGCTGAATGGTGTGGGAAAATCACCGCAGCAAATTACAACGGACGATTTGCGAAGGTATCTGACGGATTATCAAACACAGCGGCGGTCAAGCAAAGTTACAATTGACAATATCCGGCGTATTCTTTCCAGCTTCTTCTCGTGGCTGGAAGATGAAGATTTTATTGTGAAAAGCCCTGTCCGCAGGATTCACAAAGTGAAAACCGCCAAAATCATCAAGGAAACGTACACCGATGAAGCACTGGAACTGATGCGTGACAACTGTTCAACAGTACGAGATTTGGCGATTATTGATTTGCTGGCATCTTCTGGAATGCGTGTTGGCGAGTTGGTAACGCTTAATCGGGAGGATATCAATTTCAACGAGCGCGAATGTGTTGTATTTGGTAAGGGCAACAAGGAACGATTGGTATACTTTGACGCACGGACGAAGATCCACCTTCAAAATTATCTGGATGAACGAGTGGATAACAATCCTGCACTTTTTGTGACACTGAAAGAGCCACATGAGCGGTTGATGATCGGCGGTGTGGAGACAATGCTCCGTGAATTGGGACGGCGATTGAAGCTAAATAAGGTGCATCCGCACAAGTTCCGGCGAACATTGGCAACGTCAGCGATTGACAAGGGAATGCCGATTGAACAGGTGCAGCAGCTTTTAGGGCACCAGAAAATCGACACAACTATGCACTATGCAATGGTAAAACAACAAAATGTGAAATTGGCACATAGAAAATTTATTGGATAAGGTGATATGAATGAAAGAAAAGTTTTTGAGAGAACTTGCGGACATTCAAACAGGACCGTTTGGAAGTCAACTTCATAAAGAAGATTATGTTGCGGATGGAACACCTATTGTCACAGTTGAACATTTAGGGAACAAGATGTTTTCCGAACAGAATTTGCCGCGAGTATCAAATACGGATAAAAATCGATTAAAAAAATATGTGCTAAAACAAGGCGATATTGTATTTAGTCGTGTGGGTTCTGTAGATAGATGCTCGTATGTTGATCAAAAACACGATGGATGGATGTTTTCTGGAAGATGCCTTCGAGTACGCCCAACTAGTGAAATTGATTCCGAGTATCTTTACTACTATTTTTGCTTAGAGGAAACAAAGCAATTTGTCCGAAATATATCCGTTGGAGCAACAATGCCTTCAATCAATACCAAGTTACTTGGAGAAGTTGTAGTGACTTTTCCGGAACTGGAACAGCAGAAAAGGATTTCTGGAATTTTATCTGCAATCGATAGTAAAATTGAAGTCAATCAAAAGATAAACGATAATTTAGAGCAGCAAGCAGTTGCTCTTTTCAAGTCTTGGTTTGTAGATTTTAGCTTGTTCGGGGGTACCGTTCCTGAAAATTGGGAAGATACCACACTGGAAAATATCACGACACTGATAACGCGTGGAATTGCACCTAAATATTCTGATAATTCTGATCAAACAGTTGTCAATCAAAAATGTATTCGTAATCATACAATCGATCTTTCGCTTGCTCGAACCCATACACCGAAGGCTATCAATGAAAAATGGCTCAAATTTGGTGATCTATTGATTAATTCTACTGGTGATGGCACTTTAGGGCGAGTTGCACAAGTCTGGTTCGCCCCTAAAGCCCTTACTGTTGATTCTCATGTGACTATTGTCCGGCCAGCGCGAGAAGAACTGATTTTCTATATCGGACTTTGGGGAATTTTACACGAGAAAGAGATCGAATCGCTTCACACAGGCAGTACAGGGCAGACAGAATTGCCAAGAGATCGAGTGAAAATGCTGAAATTGCTTCTACCTGACAATATCAGCTTGAGTCGATTTAATTCCATAATCGCCCCGATGGCTTCTACTATTATTTTAAATCAAGAAGAAAATCAAAAACTTGCAAGTCTCAGAGATACGCTTCTGCCAAAGCTCATGTCCGGTGAGATCGATGTTTCTAGCATTCAGCTCTAAGCCGCTAAATTATCGTTTATAAAAGAAATGAAGGGATAATATGGAAGATTTTGATAATGCTAAGACAAGAAATCCGAGGGAATGCGTTGTTACAAACCTTAATAGCTACCTGACCTACATTTCTGATATAAAGGAAACCGTAAAGAAAGAAGAAGGCGCGGAAGTGAGCACAAAGCACTATTTCTTCCGTGGACAGGCCAGCAACGAATGGAACGTCATGCCGGGAGTGTTCCGTGGTGGGATGCTACCACACGAAGCAGAATTGATAAACGCTGCCTACACACGGAATCCTGACGACTTCCGAAAACTGACAACAGATTTTGAAAAGCTCGCAAAATTGCAACACTATGGGTTGCCAACAAGACTGTTGGATGTGACGGAAAACCCACTGGTGGCACTGTATTTTGCTTGCCAAAACAATCAAGAGAAAAAGATAACTGACGGGAAGACTACGTTATTGCCGCCGACCGATGGGAAAATCTATTATAAGCGCGATTACGGAAAAAGTTATAGCGACCTAGAGATCAAAGTGCTGGCATATTTAGCGAGTCATGAAATTTCGGGCGATTATACATTAGAAAAACTGCTCTCGGATTTGAACAAGTATGGAATTTATACAGATAAAGAGTTAAAAGAGTGCGAGGCAAGCGAGTATAAAAGCTTGCTTTCGATTATTCAAAGAAATTATTTTGTGATTTCCAACTTGAATAATGAAAGATTGGTACGGCAAAGCGGCTCTTTTTTGATCTGCGGAAAATATAATGTTCAACTGAAAGAAAAAATCGGACAGAGCATTGTTAAACGGGCATATAGTGATGTCCAAGATGAATTTGAACTTCAAAGTTTTAGAATACCAGCGGGAAGAAAAGACGCGATTTTAGAGGAACTGAGTTTTTACAATATTAACGAAGGGACGCTGTTCCCGGAACTTGAGCACCAGATGGCATATATTAAAAGCAATTATGCGAACACACAAAAGCCTATGGTTGATCGGTTTGTGAAAACAGAAGTTCCGATAACAAGTATTAGAGAAGTGCGCGATTCAGATGTTTCAGATGATAAAGTGGATGAGATTATTCGAGAAGTATTACATAATACTGTGCATCCAGAAATTTTTGATGATTGTTACGTTGCAATTCAAAAGAATCTGATGCCGGATTGGTATCGTAAGGAAATTGGACTCAGTAAAGTTCGATTGGCACTAACGGATACATTGGATAATGGTACGCCGATGGGACGCGCGGTGGCAAAAAGAGCGGCGCATTCTATCGTTACAAAGATTGTGAAGGCCATTGCGCAAGAATCGAATACAGCAACTTCGGCGGATAATAGTTGAGGAGAAAAGTCATGCTTTCATTTACCGAAGATACCTTTGAACAAGCAGTCATAGAGCTGTTTGAAAATATGGGGTACACCCACATTTATGCTCCTGATATGAACCGGACGGATTACAGCCGCCCTCTGCTGGACGATGTTTTGCGGGATTGTCTGGTGCGGCTGAATCGTAGCCTTCCGGCTGTGGCAATTGATGAAGCCATCCTGAAACTGAATGATTATGATGCAGGAAGCCTGTTGCAGAAGAATATTATTTTTATGGACTATCTGCAAAACGGTATCACGGTCAAATACGCAGTCAAGGGTGAAGAACGGTCTTCGGTAGTAAAGCTGATTGATTATGCAGATGCAGACAAAAATGATTTCTATGTGGTAAACCAGTATGCCTTCGTGGAAAATGGAAACAACCGCCGTCCGGATATTATTTTGTTTATCAATGGTTTGCCGTTGGTTTTGATGGAACTGAAAAGTCCTTCCAAGGACGAAGTGGGTGCAGAAAACGCATACAACCAGATTCGGAACTATATGAAGGATATCCCTTCGATGTTCTACTATAATGCAATCTGTGTAATCAGCGACCTTTCGACCAACAAGGCAGGAACAATCACTTCTGGACTTGACCGTTTTATGGAATGGAAAACAAGAGACGGTGATTATGAAAACACCGCGTATGCGCAGTTTGATACCTTCTATGAGGGGATGTTCCAGAAAGCCCGGTTGCTAGATATTCTGAAAAATTTTATCCTGTTTTCCGGCGATGGGCAGAAGCCGATTAAAATTTTGGCTGGATACCACCAGTATTTTGCAGTGCGAAAAGCTATCGAAAAGGCCAAGATTGCCACTAAAACGGATGGCAAGGGTGGTGTGTTCTGGCATACGCAGGGCAGCGGGAAATCGCTGTCGATGGTATTCTACGCCCATTTACTGCAAGAAGCTTTGGATAGCCCCACCATCGTTGTGATGACAGACCGCATTGACCTTGACGATCAGCTCTACACGCAGTTCGCCAAGTGTGCGCCGTTTTTGCGCCAGACACCTGTACAGGCAACCAGCAAGGAAAATCTAAGCAAGCTGCTGGATGGTCGAAAAGCAAACGGCATTATCTTCACCACGATGTTCAAGTTTGAGCGTGGCGAGAAGCCACTGTCCGAACGTAGAAATATTGTGGTAATGGCGGATGAAGCCCACCGTGGACAGTATGGTTTTGATGAAAAAATTGTCATCAAAGAAAATGAACAGGGCGAAAAAGAAGCACATACGGTCATTGGCAATGCCCGTATCATTCATGATGCCCTGCCGAATGCAACTTACATAGGCTTTACAGGAACACCTATTTCGGCAAAAGATAGAAATACGCGTGAAGTTTTTGGTGATTATATCGATATTTATGATATGACACAGGCGGTGGAAGATGGCGCAACGCGTCCGGTTTACTATGAGAGCCGCGTTATCAAACTCCACCTTGACCAAAATACGCTGGCCTTGATTGATGCGACCTACGATGCGCTGGAACAGCAATCGGACGCTGCAACGATTGAAAAAAGCAAAAAGATGTTGGGGCAGATGGAGAGTGTGCTGGGGGCAGACTCTACCATTCAATCGCTGTGCGAAGATATTGTCAACCATTACGAAAAGTACCGCGCTAATCTTTTGACGGGCAAGGCGATGATCGTGGCGTATTCGCGCCCGATTGCGATGAAGATTTATCGAAAACTTCTGGAACTGCGCCCGACATGGAACGAAAAAATCGGCGTAGTTATGACGGGTGGCAACAATGACCCGGAGGATTGGAAAGAAATCATCGGTACAAAATCTCACAAAGAAGAACTTGCCCGGAAATTCAAAGACAACGATGACCCGATGAAGATTGCCATTGTTGTGGATATGTGGCTGACAGGTTTTGATGTGCCTTCACTGGCTACGATGTATGTTTACAAGCCAATGCACGGATACAATCTGATGCAGGCCATCGCGCGTGTCAACCGCGTGTTTAAGGACAAAGAGGGCGGCTTGATTGTAGATTACGTTGGCATTGCATCTGCCCTCAAAGCCGCTATGAAGGAGTATACCAAGCGTGACCAGTCCCGATATGGCGATATGGACATTGCCAAAGTTGCTTATCCAAAGTTTCAGGAAAAGCTTCAGGTGTGCAAAGATTTGTTGCACGGCTTTGATTTCAGCGGATTTATTGGTGGTTCTCCGTTGATGATGGCAAAGCTGGTCACTGGCGGCGTAAACTTTGTTCTGGACGCAAAAGCACCCAAGCGCAAAGATCTGTTCCTGCGAGAAGCTCTGTTGCTGAAACAGTCGCATTCGCTGTGTTCCAGCATGACCACGGAGCAGGAGCGACATGAAGCGGCCTATATGGAAGCAGTCCGTTCTACGGTGGTGAAGATCACCTATGGTGGGAGTGGCGGCAAGACACTTTCTTTGAAAGAAATCAATGCTCAAATCAATGAACTGCTGAAAGCAAGTATCCAGAGTCAAGGTGTTATCAGTTTGTTTGACAGTAAGAAGGCAGATGAAAATATCAGCCTGTTTGACCCGGCGGTGTTGGATGAAATTTCAAAAATGAAGGAAAAGAACATTGCCGTAGAAATTTTGAAAAAACTTATGGCAGAGCAAGTTTCACTGTATAAACGGACAAATGTTGTGCAGTCTCAGAAGTTTTCAGAAAAGATTACACAGTTGATGAACTCTTACTACAATGGCTTGATTACAAACGAGGAGGTCATCAAGGAACTTCTGAAAACGGCACAGGAGATTACAGAACTGTATAACAACGGTAAAAAGCTGGGCTTGACGCAGGAAGAACTGGCTTTTTACGATGCTCTGACAAAGCCGGAAAACATCAAGGATTTCTACCAAAACAATGAACTGATTGACTTAACCAGAGAACTTACGGAAATGCTGCGCAAAAATCGGACAATAGACTGGCAGAAAAAAGAAACTGCTCGTGCGAGTATGCGTAAGATGGTGAAGCACCTTCTGAAAAAGTATAAGTATCCACCGGAAGATTATGATACGGCAATCAGCACGGTCATTAGCCAGTGTGAGATGTGGACGGACAATATGACGATTTGAGGAGGAAGAGTAAAAAATGACATTAGAGCAAATTGAGTCCATCTTTAATAAGCTCCAAGAAGGAAGTTCCTTAAGCCTTCAACTCCTCAAAATTAAGGTGTCGGCAAAAAATAAAACAAGTTATTCTACTTGTAAGGTCAATCTTTCACCAGAGGGAAGACTGACTCATTTTGTTGGTGAAATTTCTGATCATTACAAAAAAGAATTTAAGAAATATCATACCGTAAAAGAATATGATGGGAGTGCTGATGCACAAACAATTTATGAGCTACCAGCGGAAAATGTATTGATTTGTGATGAATTTAAAACACTTCAAGAAGCGATATCGAAACCAGATGTGGAAATTAATCCTTTGAAATTTTCCGCATCGGCTCAGCTAATCAAAGAAACCCTAAGTATAAATGGAGAAGATTATCGTATTAAACTTTTTTCAATGCAAAATCCGATTACAACATTGCGGCATAAATTTTGGGAATCGAGTGGCACATTTAGCGAAATCGATAACAAAGTACTTTCACTCAGAACCAACTTGGATATTATAATAATAGACGATACAGCTTATATGCTATCCATGGCAGGAGAAAAACTTTTTAATATAGAAAGAGCATATAAGGGAATCTGTTTGCAAAAAGTTGCAGCAGTAGAAAAAATGCGCATTGTGACAGATTTTGAGTTGTTTAGGACATGTGCATCAAGTGGCCATAATCCGAGAAGATTTGTGGCTTTTAATGACGAGCATTTAAAAAAGTTAGAAAATTCGGATGATAGAAGACGTTTGGCCGAAAAGTTTGGTCTTCCGTTGCTTGAAGGAAAATTCGACACAACACAAAACGGTGTTTCTGAAAAGCTTGTTAAACTGCTATGTAATAAAGGTATGGTTGACCCATTTGATGATCTTCCGATGGAAGTGTCCAGTCCTCGAAAGTGGGAGTGAATAGAGTGTCAAAACTTTTTACAAGCGCATTGTTTTTCATATCATTTGCGCCATTATGGTTGTCTGTTATTTTTGTTGACACTGTGAGCCTTTTAGAAGATACTCAGTCATCAGGTATAGAGAAGATAGGCATTTCAACAATACTAGTTGTCTTTTCAATATCTCTTGTTTTCGTGTTAAAAAAACTTCGAGTAGAAGCAAACTCTGAAGCTGAAAGATATACAATACTTACTGTTACCGAAGAAAAAACGGTGACATCAGAATTTTTACTTTCATATATTTTACCATTGTTTGCATTTGACTTCACACAATGGAAAAGCGTTGCGTTGTTTTTGATATTTTTTCTCACACTTGGTTTTTTGTGTGTTAAGCACGAAACATTTACAGTAAATATTGTGTTAGAGGTGTTTGGCTATCAATTTTATAGATGTGATTTGGAGGATGAAGATGGAAACGGTATCACATGGATGATTATTAGCAGAACAGACCTAAAAGGATGTGTTGGAGACAGTGTGTACCTTAGACCGTTGAATAATGAGTGCCGGTTGAATGCTTCAACTCGATGAGATATAAATCTGAAAAATTAGGTGTTGACTTTTAAATCTTTTCCATGTAAAATTTAATTAAAGAATAC
>OHNE01000677.1_pt1 | contig 12931 bp, 10 predicted proteins | sample 1569581 | NCBI WGS metagenome assembly OHNE01 (sample SAMEA3879509, study PRJEB24766) | human gut metagenome | biome: human-associated habitat; feature: feces | place: USA | collected 1985/1987 | reverse complement strand
CCCCCAGCCGGGAAAGCTGTTCTTCCGTCAGCCGCTCCGGTTCGAGAGACCCCAGCCGGACACGCTCCACGCCGGGGACGGCGGCACAGGTCTCCACCGCCTCTGCCAGCGAGCCGTCCCACTCCATGCCGTAAAAGCCCAGGTTGATGCCGCAGAGGACGATCTCCCGATAGCCGTTCTCCGCAAATCCGGCGGCGGCTTTCCGCAGTTCCTCCGGCGGCAGGCTCCGGCAGCGTCCACGGGCATAGGGAATGATGCAGTAGCTGCAAAAACAGTTGCACCCGTCCTGTATCTTCAGAAAGGCACGGGTGTTGTCCGGCATGGTGTCGCAGGGCAGCGCCTCGAAGTCATCCTGTGCGCCGTAGCTGTCCACGGCGGCGATCCGGGCATGGTTCTGACACAGCTCCGCCAGCAGTCCCGGCAGCCTGCTCCGGTGTTTTGTGCCAAGCACCAGGTCTGCCTCCGGAATGGCGGCTGCCTCGTCGGGATACGCCTGGGGATAACATCCCGTCAGCACCAGCAGAGCATCCGGGTGTTCCCGGCGCACCTTTCGCATGGCGTGGCGCAGGCGGCTGTCCCCGGATGCGGTGACGGTGCAGGAGTTGAACAGGAAAATGTCCGCCTCTTCCGGCTGAGAGACCACCGTATAGCCGGCGCTTTGCAGCAGAGACTGCATCCCGGCGGTCTCACAGGTGTTCACCTTGCATCCGAATGTATAAAAATAACAGTTCAAGTCTGTGCGATACCTCCTCATCTCCAGAAAAACGACGGAATTTCCGAAAAAACGACCGGGTTTCCGCAGAATCTTTGCGCCGTTTTCACTGGATTTTCATGAAAATTAACGTCACTGTCAAAAAAACAGGGGTGTTTTCATCTTCTATTATACTATATCGACGAAATTGTTGCAATCGTCTTGACAAGAAAATTTTTTCGTGGTAGACTATAGGTACAGAACGGGAAAGCACCCGGAGCTTGCACAATGAAAGCGAAAGGCGGTATGCACGTTGCCGTTTTATGGGATGTGCTTTTGGTTCTGCAATTTATTGTGACACCGGAAGGGCGAGAATCAGACCCCTTCAAGAGGAGGTAATTGTTATGTATGAAACAACAATTCAGCTGAATGCGATCAACGATGTAAAGGATTTCGTAAACAAGGTTATGCTGTTCAATTATGACATTGATCTGGTGTCCGGCCGTTATGCCATTGATGCAAAATCCATCATGGGTATCTTTAGCCTGGATCTGTCCAAGCCGATCAAGCTGCAGGCACACACAGACGATGCAGACAAGCTGGTAGAGGCTATCGGCAAGTACATCGTAAAGTAAGTTTTTAGAACACACATCTTTTTCAAAGATTGAGTAGAATAGTAAGAGGGAAAAACGGCACTCCGGAGACGGGGTGCCGTTTTTCTGTGCTATGCTGCTGTAAATTTTTCTCAAAAGCTCTTCCGCCACACCGACGGCGAGAGCAGCACCAGGATGGGGAAAATTTCCAGCCGTCCCAGAAGCATATCTGCCGACAGCACCATTTTGGAGAAGTCTGACAGAAAGGAAAAGTTCTCCATCGGTCCTACCCGGTTCATGCCCGGTCCGATGTTGTTGATGCAGGTGGACACCGCCGACACCGCCGTGCCGAAGTCCATATCGTCCAGAGAGATCAGCAGGAATGATGCAATCACCAGTCCCAGATACAGGATCAGATAGCTGAGGACGTGCTGCAATACCTCCGAGCGCAGGATCTTGTCGTCCGACTTCACCTGATTCACCGAGTTAGGGTGTACCATTTTCCGCAGGGACGCAAAGCCGCTTTTCCACAGGATCACAAAGCGCTGCACCTTAAAGCCGCCGCCGGTAGAGCCGCCGCACGCTCCGATAAACATGAGCAGCAGCAGGATCATCTGGGAAAACAGCGGCCAGTTGTTGTAATCCGCCGTGGCGAATCCGGTGGAGGTCATGATGGACGCCACCTGGAACACCGCATAGCGAAAGCACTTTCCCACACTGTGATAGATGGGCTGGATATTGAGCATGATAAGCCCTGTGGCGGCGGCGATGATGCAGAAATAGACACGCAGCTCCGTGTTTTTCCGCACCTCCCGGAAACGCCGGATGAGCAGGTGATAATACAGGGTAAAGTTCACCCCGAACAGGATCATGGTGACGGTGATAACACCCTCCAGATACGGGGAATTATAGTAGGAAACGCCGTCGTTTTTGATGCCGAATCCCCCGGTTCCGGCAATACCCATGGCGTGGCACACGCTGTCGAACAATGGCATTCCGCCGGTGAACAGCAGGATCACCGTGACCAGCGTCAGCACGCCGTAGATGAGGTACAGATACAGCGCCGAGGTCTTTCCCTTGGGGACAAGCTTTCCCACCTGGGGACCGGGACACTCCGCCTGCATCAGATACAGGGCGTTTCCCGTAGACGGCAGAATGGCGATGGCAAGCACCAGTACGCCCATGCCGCCTACCCAGTGGGTAAAGCTGCGCCAGAACAGGATGCCCCGTGGCAGTGCCTCCACGTCCGTCAGAATGGACGAACCCGTAGTGGTGAATCCGGAGATGCTCTCGAACAGCGCATCCACATAGTGGGGAATGCTGCCGCTGAGATAAAACGGCAGCGCACCCACCGCAGAAAAGATGATCCACATGAGGGCTGCAATGACCATGCCCTCTCTGGCAAACATATACCGTCGCTTGGGACGGTACAGCGCACCGGGCAGCGCCGCCAGCGCCATGCCTGCGCCCACGCACAGAAAGATCAGCAGGAAGTAGTATTCCCCATAGTACAGGCTCACCAGCGCCGGCACGACGAACAGTGCCGAGGACAGCAGCAGCGCCATGGAGAGATAGTGCAGAACAATTCCTTTATTCATCCCGTCACCGCCTTAATCCAGAATGCTTTTCAGCCCGGAGAAGTGGTGTTCCTTGGAGACGATCACCACAGAATCCCCCAGTTCGATCACGGCGCTGCCGTCCGGAATGATGATCTCCCGTTTCCGGATGATGGCGCAGATCAGGATGTTCTTCTTCAGCCGGACATCCTTCAGCGGCACGCCCACCAGGTCGGGGATACGTTCTTTCACCCGGAACTCGATCGCCTCCACCTGGTTGCCCACCAGATGGTACAGGGATTCGATCTCGCTGCCGGCGGTGCTTTCCAGAGAGCGCACATAGCTCAGCACATTGCCCATGGTGAGGAACTTCGGCGACACCACGCAGTCCAACCCCAGGTCTGACGCCAGTCCGATGTAATTTTCCCGGCTGATCTTGGTGACCACCTTGGCGTTGGTGTTGTCCTTGGCGAACAGGGAAATAATCATGTTTTCCTCGTCGATGCCGGTGAGCGCCACAAAGCCGTCCACCTCCAGTACACCCTCTTCAATGAGCAGATCCTGGTCTGTACCGTCGCCCCAGACGACGATGGCTTTCGGGAGCCGTTCCGCCAGTTCGTTGCAGCGCTCCCGGTCCTTTTCGATCAGCTTGACCTTCATGCCCAGCGCCAGCAGCTGTTTCGCCAGATAATACCCGACTCTGCCGCCGCCCACCAGCATAGCGGTCTTGACCTTGTCCTTCATGAAACCGCTGGCACGGAAAAAGCGCTCGATGTTCTTATGGGATGCCGCCACATGGATGCGGTCGCCGCTCTGCATCACGAAGTCGCCGCCGGGTATCATCACATCGCCGTCCCGCTGGACAGCGCAGACCAGGAACTTGGTCTTGATCTTCTTGTAAAGTTCCGCCAGGGTGATGCCCGACAGCCACGGGAAATCCGGGAGACGGTATTCCACCAGTTCCAGCTTGCCCTTGCCGAACACTTCCACCTTTGCCGCCGACGGAAAGACCAGCACACGCATGATCTCGTCTGCGGTGGAAAGCTCCGGATTGATGACCATAGACAGCCCCAGATCTTCCCGGATGAGGTGCATCTGCTGGTAGTACTCCGGCATCCGCACCCGGGAGATGGTCTTTTTCGCCCCCAGGCGCTTGCCGATGAGACAGCAGAGAATGTTCAGCTCGTCATAAGGCGTAGCGGCGATGAGCAGTGTCGCCTTGTTGACCCCTGCCTCCAGCTGTGTCTCCGCCGTAGCGCCGTTGCCCTCGATGCACATCACGTCCAGGGTATTCTGGCTCTTGCGTAGGTGCGCCTCTTCGCAGTCCACCACAGTCACGTCGTGACCCTCACGCACCAGCACAGCCGCAAGGTTGCTGCCGATCTTTCCGTTTCCGATAATTACGATTTTCATAGTATCCACCCAATAAATTGGCAATCGCTTGCCGCAGCTTATCATCTGTTTTCTCAGAGCCTGTTCCGCATCTTTTTCCCACGTCTTTTCGGCAGATTTTTTCGCTGACTGCGTCAAAATCCGCACGTAAAAAGATACTGAACAGGCTCTTAAAAATGAACAAAATCTATTATAGCATCTTTGTGCAATAATGTCAACGGAAAAACTGCTTTTTCACACGCAGACCCATTTTTCTCATTTTTCCCCTGGAAAAGGACGATTTTCCACGGAGACGGTCGGGCGCTGCTGAACCGTGATGCTTTCTGCAATGCCTTTTTGTAATGCTCTCCTCAACGCATTTGTAGGGGCGAACATTTATCCCCCTGTCCCTCCGGGACATCCCCCTTTTCAAGGGGGACAATAAAAAGAGAGACAATCCGGTGACGCACCAACGGGCGAACCATGTTCGCCCCTATGAAACCAACAAAAAAGCACCGCCAGGAAACCAAATCTCCCGGCAGTGCCGCAATATTTCTGCTGTTATTTTTCCGCAAACACGGTGCTTTTCAGCTGCTGCTTTGCCGCATCGAAGTCCACCTGCAAGACGGACTCGCCGCCGATGTCTGCGCCCTGATAGGTACCGTCCGCCGGCACACGCTGCTGCGCCATGTCATAGGTCGCCAGCTTCAGCGGCGTGGTGACTGCATAGCCGTACAGAGACAGCACCGACATATTGGTGGTCATCTTCGGCAGCGCACCCATGCACACCGGAAACAGCCGGAACGGGTTGCTTTTGATCTTGCCCATAACCTGCTCCATAACCGTGCGCTGGCGCTCGGTACGCTCAAAGTCGGCGTTTCCCACATACCGGATACGGCTGTAGGACAGCGCCTGCTTGCCGTCCAGTTTCAGCTTGCCGCCGCCGTCCAGCAGGTCGTCCTCCCGGTCGTCGCCCATGATCTCGTTGACCTCGCTGATGAGGATCTCGTTGACTGCCTCCGCCTCCCGGTCGGATATCTCCAGCTCCACACCGCCCACTGCGTCGATCATCGCCGCACACGCCGCAAAGGTGATCATCACATAGTCGTCGATATGTACGTCAAAGTTCTCCTCGATGGTGTCCATCAGCAGTTCCGGGCCGCCGTAGGAATACGCCGCATTCAGCTTGGCGCTGCCCTGCCCCGGAATGTCCACATAGGCATCACGCATAAACGAAGTCATGTAGATCTGATGCGTTTTGGAATTCAGCGACACTAAAATCATGGAGTCTGAACGTCCACGCTCCTCGTCCGGGTCACGGGTGTCCGTGCCGATCACCAGCACGTTTTTTACATAGGATGCGTCCATACTGCCGCTGGTGACAGTCCGGTCTCCGGTGTCCACCCGGTTCATGCCCAGGATGCCCACCATAGCGATAGCGGAATAGAGCAGGAACACCGCCACGATCACCGTCAGCACAATGCGCACCAGCCGGCTCAGAAAAGAACCCTGCCGCTTTCGTGAAGTACGGTTCCGACCGGAACTCTGTCTCGGCGTACTCTGCCTTGGCGGTTCCCGTCTGGTCTGGCTCTGCCGGGGCGGATTCTGTCTCGGCGACGTCTGCCGGGAAGCTTCCCGGCGTGGCTGATTGTAACCCTGTCCCTGGGGACGCTGGGGCTGGCGGTAGGTCTGACCGCCGTGATATCCCGGTGCAGCCTGCTGCCTTGGCGGCGGACTGCCCTGCGGACGCTGTCCCTGGGGATAGCTCTGCCGTGCCGCATAGCTGCCCTGTGCCGGGCGCTGTGCCTGCTGCCCGTAGCCGTTCTGGGGATACCCATTCTGCGGATAGCCCTGCTGCCCATAGCCGTTTTGCGGATACCCGTTCTGCGGATATCCTTGCTGTCCGTAGCCATTCTGCGGATACCCATTCTGCGGATAGCCCTGCTGCCCATAGCCGTTTTGCGGATACCCATTCTGCGGATACCCGTTTCGGGGATAACCCTGCTGTCCGTAACCGTTTCCCTGACTGCGCACCTCCTGTGCGTTCAGCTGCCGGGTATCGTACTGGTCTGTGGAGCCGTCCGATGCAGCGGCACGGAAAAACATGGTCTCCTCGCCGTCTGTGTTGTTCTGTTTATGATTTCGTTCCACGCTAAGCCACTCCTTTCACGGGAATTACCGTATCCGCACCGCCAGTGCTGTCACCAGCGTCAGGATCGCATGATAGATCAGGAAAAAATAAGCCGTCATCTGGGTATATGCGCCGGTGACCACATGGATCATCGCCAGCGAAAAGCCCAGGAGTCCTGCCGCAACCAGCAGGATCACGCCCAGCACCGCCGCACGGCGCACCCGTCTCGCCCCAAGCAGCAGCGCACCTGCGCCAAAACCGGTGTCGCCCACGGTCATGGATGCGCTGACGCAGCCCAGGTCGCCGGTCTCACGCTGGAACAGGTGGTGCATAGAGGTGGGAACGATCTTTAAGTAAGCCTCCGGGAAATCGAACAGCGCCGCCAGCCGCCGGAGCGAAACGGAACAGTCCACACTCCGCAGCACCAGCGCCACACGCTCCTGCCGCAGCGCCTGCATCTGCCGCTTTACCTTGGGGTCTGCCGTGATGCGCACGGAAAACATTGCCGCCAGCACACCGCTCACCGACAGATACAGCACATCGCCGCTGCCCTCTGCCAGCTCTGCCTCTCTGGTCTTGGTGGGCAGTCCCTCGATGTTGTGGTTCGCCATCATCTCCCGTCCGCCGAACAGCACACGCCGGTTTGCGATCCAGCCGCAGAGTCCCAGCCCGTCCTCACAGACAAACTCGTCTACCGGCCGCAGCGTTTCCCGGTCGGGGATCATCTCCGCAAAGGCGCTCTGGAGCATACTGTCTCCGTGATGCACCAGGCTCGCCGCATCCAACAGCACCTCGTCCATCTTCGCCCCGGAAAGCACCTTCATGCCGGCGATCTGCACCGATCCCTTGGGGAACAGGTCGTTCGCCTCCACCAGCAGAGCGTTGGTGTCGAAAAAGTCGTCCACGCTCTGATAACCCAGCATGGCACTGTTGGATGCCGCCGCCTTTTTCGACTCACGCTCCAGCGGCAGATTGACTGCCAGGGCGCTCGCCGTACCGCAGCACGCCACCTGCAATAGTGCCAGCATGGAGCAGAAAAAGCTGATCCAGGGCATCCCGAACGCCGTTCCCATGCGAATCAAAGTCATGCCCACAGCGATGAGCAGCGTCACTGCGCCGCAGATGGGCGTCATGGTGCGGCAGAGACTGTCCGCCATATCCGTGGAATAGGAATACCGCAGGATATCGCACACCCCGTCTGCCTTGCGCACAGCGGTGACAATGGGGATATCGTGCAGCACGCCACGGGTGAGCAGTTCTGCGGTCTCCTCCTGGGAGACATAGGAAAGCACCCGTTTCTGTCCCTCCCGGGAGATCACGTTCACATTCCGCAGCGCACGGCGCACCATGAGCAGCCGTCCGATGATGTTGCAGAACAGCGCCAGCAGAGCGCACGGCACGTAGAGATGCACCGTCCCCGAAGAAAGGGTCTCCGGCGCAACGACGGCGCAGACTGCACCCAGCAGCGTGGGCAGCAATGGCAGCACCGCCATGCTGTCGCTGTCCGCATGAAAGCGGAGCAGATTCCACAGCCCGTTTTTCACCGTGGGGAACATCACGCCCAGCCCCAGCAGTCCCAGCGCCAGCTGAATGATGCTGTAGCCTCTGGGGGTGACCGTCTGTAAAAATGCACTGCCGCTCAGCACTTCCAGACACGCCAGAACAGCGCCGGCAAGTGTCAGCACCAGCATGGCAACAAACCGGAAGAACACCACATTCCGCAGGTTTTCCAGGGTCTTTTTCACCAAGCCCAGATCATCCGGCTTGCGCTTGTCCGCATCTTCCCCGAAGGTGTGGCTGCGCACACGCTGGCGAATGGGACGAAAGCTGCCGGTCTGCTGCTTTTCCTGGTAATAGTAGTCCTTTTCCTCCTCCCAGTGCCGTCTGGAGGCCGGCGGTTCTTCCGGTACTGTCCGGGCATCCGGGCGCTGAAATTCTCCGGTAACCGACTCTTTGAGATAAGTAATCTGCCGCACATTGGGGCGATGCTTTTCCGCCGGCTCTTCTGTTTCCGGCTCAGCCAGCATGACTGCGCCGTCATAGCCGCTGTCGCCGTTCTCCGGATAGGATGCGCCATAGCGTGCCGCACCGGCAGCCTTGACGAAGGAGACATTTTCCCGGCGGAGATGCTGGGTGGGAAAGCGCTCCCGCAGCACCGGGGCAGCGTCGACATCTCTTGCCGCCTGCGCCGCCTTGTCCGCCTTGATGTGAGAAATGGTGGACTTGATATCCACCAGCTGTTCCTCGTCTCCCGCAGAAAGCTCCGGCACGACCTGGTCATAGCCGGCTTGTTCCTGCCGCAGCGGACGGCTGGAGGTCGCCGCATTCACCAGCTTTTCCGTCTCCAGCGTCCCGTGGGACAAGGGCTTGTCCGAGGTATGCCGGATGCCGGAGCGCCTGCCGTCCTCGCTGTATTCGTTCAGAATCTCTTCTAATGTAAATTTATGGTCTGCCATAAGTTCACTCCTGTGGTAAAAACGTCACTTCGCCAGCCGCTGGCGAACTGCTTCGTACATAAAAATGCCTGCCGCCACGGACGCATTCAGGGAGTTGACCTTTCCACGCATGGGCAGACTGAGCATAGCGTCGCACTTTTCGCTCACCAGGCGGCTCATGCCAAAGCCCTCTGAGCCGATGACAAACGCCGTGCCGCCGGTGAAGTCCGCATCCGTATAGCTTGTGCCTGCGGCATCTGTACCGTAGATCCAGACGCCGTTTTTCTTCAGCGTCTCCATGGCGGATGCCAAATTGGGGACACGTGCCACCGGCAGCCAGCTTGCAGCGCCGGCAGAGGTCTTTCCCACCGTCAGCGTCAGCGATGCGCTGCGCCGCTTGGGGATCACCACGCCGTGTGCGCCGGCAGCCTCTGCCGTCCGGATGATCGCACCCAGATTGTGAGGGTCCTGGATGCCGTCACAGAGTACCAGCAGCGGCGGTTCGCCCTTTTCTGCGGCACGTTCCAGCAGTTCTTCCAGGGAAACATAGGTGCCGCACGCACCCTCGGCAGCCACGCCCTGATGGACTGCGCCGCCGGTGAGCTGGGACAGCTTGGACTCGGTGACCACTTTCACCGGGATGCCCTTTTCCTTGGCGAGCCGGATGATCTCCTGGAGACCGCCGCTCTCCTGTCCCACATAGATCAGATCGATCTTGGCATCACTCCGCAGCGCCTCCAGGACGGGATTGCGTCCGGCAATGCGGTCGTTTTCGGTCTCCGGTGCATCCGCCGGCTTTTGTCCCCGGCGGGGCTGTGGTTTTCTCTGGCTCATATCAAATCCTCCGTTATCTCTCTGCGCTGTGTCCAAAAGTACAGCACAGCTTTTATTTTTGCACGATTCTATTTATTATAGCACACCCAGAGAGAAAAAACAAGAATTTTCACGGGATTTTCAGATTTTTCTTTCCGCCGGGAGCCGTCAGCAGCAGACACACCGCCGCCGTCCCCAGGCAGCTAAGCAGCACCAGCAGGACGGTACGCAGCCAGAACCATTTTTCCGCCTTGTCCGGCGCAGCCTCCCGGAGCAGGGCATCTGCATCCGCACGGGATAGCTGCTGGGGCAGCTGGGTCACGCCGGGCTTGAGATAAAACACGGCACGCTCAAAATACAGGCTGTCCGGATGGTTCACTTCGATGATCTTTTTCTGTACGCCTTTTACCATTTCTTCTGTCTCCTCCTGTTTCCGCCGTGCAGTGTCGCACGAGCTTTTCACATCTGCACAAACTTTTTACATCTACACGGGCTTTTAACAAGAGTATGCGCACCTCGGAAACCGTTCAAACAGAAGAACCCCGGTTTTCCACAAAAACCAGGGATTCGACCGTATATTCTGTGGAAAACTCTGTGGAAACTGTGGAAAACAAGCGCTTTTTCCATCTCTGCCCCCGAATGTGGAAACTGGTGGAGAGTTTTGCCGGACGGCTGTCTCAGACGCCTGCCGTCAGGGGCATCACCGGCGCATCGGTGCGGAACGGCGCCGCCGGAATGCCGTTCGTCCCGAACAGGGAGACCGGTCCGTAGTTCACCCAGTTGTACCGTGCCGCCACGGGTGCATCCACGCCGTCCGCCGTGAGCCGCACGGTGTTCCCGTCCAGGACAGCCTTTGCCGGATGATACGCCCCGTCTGCCCCGGCGATCTCAAAGCCCACGGGTTCGCCGTGCCATACCATTCCCTGTTCGGCGTGGGAAAAGAATACGGTGAGGGTGTCGCCCTCTGCCGCAAAGCTGCGGTAGATAGGACCGAACGCCTGCAATTCCGTTTCGCCGTAGACCAGCCGCCGTGCCTGGAGCGCCAGACGGTGTCCCACCGGGTGCTTGTCCACCGGGTGGATGTTGCAGTACTCGCCGCAGTCCAGGATCACGGCAATGCCTGTGTTTTTCACCGTCTGATACACCCGCATCTGCGCCTCACGCAGCTTGCTCCACGCCCCGTTTTCCGGGGTGTCCGCATAGGTGTGCATGGGCAGCTGCACCAGGAGAAAGGGCAGGGTCTCGTCCCGGAAATCCTGGCGCCACCGGGCAATGAGCATCGTCAGCAGTGTACCATAGGTGTCGGGTCGGATCTCGTCGTTTTCGCCCTGATAATAGAAAAATCCTCGGATGGTATAGGGTGTCACCTGCCGCAGCATGGTGTGGTACATCCCGGCAGGACGGTACGGGCTTTTGATGCCCATCGGACCGGGATAGCGGTTTTCGCCGCAGCGCCGGATAATCTCGTCCCAGGGCATATTGCCGTCCTCCTGGTAGCACTTCTGCATCCGCTTTTCCCAGGCGGTGTGATAGGTCACATATTCGTCATAGGCGGCGATCATCTCCTCGTCGGTCTTTCCGGCGACGGCATCCGCATAGTCCTGCAAATAGGGGTGTCCGGCAGTGTGCGCCCGGAGATCTTCCTCCGGCAGCCAGCAGCTCACCGAAGAGCCGCCGAAATTGCAGCCGATGATCCCCACGGGAACGCCCAGGGTCTGCGCCAGCTCCTTTGCTGCCAGATAGCCGGCAGCCGACCAGGTGCCGCTGGTCTCCGGGGACGGCAGCTCCCAGTGGGCGGCATCCATGGCAGCTTTGTAAGCGTCGTCCCGGAAGGTATTTCTCGGCACGGAAAAATACCGGACGTTGGAGTCTGCGCACTGCGCCAGTTCCGCAGCGCCGTTTTTGGCATCTTTCAGCATGAACTCCATGTTGGACTGTCCCCCGGCGAGCCAGACCTCACCGAATGCCACATCCGTGAAGGTCTGTTCGTTCACCGTCATGGTACAGCCCGTTCCGCCGGGCATGGGCGGCAGTGTCACGCACCAGCTGCCGTCTGCACCTACAGCGCCGGAAACAGTACAGCGGCGCTCCGGGACGGAAACCGTCACCGTCTCGCCGGGCGTTCCCGTGCCGAAAACCGCAATGGGCTTTCCACGCTGGAGCAGCATATGGTCTGTAAAAATGGTTGCACATTGTATCATAATGGATTCTCCTCGTATTGTGATGGTTTTATAGGCAACACCGCACAAAGCTTGTGCGTAAGATGCGCAGCCAGATTTTTTGGCAGATTGCGCAGAAATTTCGCAGGCATACTGTCGTATGTCAAGGGATTTCTGTGCAATATGACGGAAAATCAGCAAGCAGATTGCGTGCAAAGCCGCCAGGCGGGCTTTGTGCGGTATTGCCTTTATTTTACGATGATCTCGCAGTCCGGCTCAACCTTGCTGATGCACTTCTGTGCAGCCTTCAATACCTTGTCGAAATCCGCATCGTCGGCCTCCAGCGTCAATTTCTGGGTCATGAAACTGATGGTTGCAGACTTTACGCCGTCCAGTTTCTGAATTGCAGCCTCCATCTTTGCGGCGCAGTTTGCGCAGTCCAGATCATTCAGCTTAAATACCTTTTTCATTTTCGTTTCCTCCATGCAATTTCGTTTGAACGATTGTTCATATGTTCATTATATACAATTACACCGCCGTTGTCAACCCTTTTCCGCAAAAAAAGCGAATTCCAGCCCATCTTCAAAGAAACGAAAGTTTTCCCACGACTTCGCATAAAAAAAGAGCGCATCTGCATCCGATACGCTCTGTTCTGCAAGTATTCTGTTATGAAATCGAGGGTCATCCGGCAGGCGTGTAGTCCTCCCGGGTAAGCGCCGCCTCGGAATTGTAGAATTCCACCAGGGCGTTGTTGTCGGTATACTCGCCCAGATACGGCGCATACCAAAGCCCGAAGAACGACCACACCGCATTGTCCCGGAACATGGCGTTCATATCCGGGAGATTGCTGCATTCGCTGATAGCGAGCAGCTTGCCGGAGGAAACCATGTTCCGCAGCGCCACGTACTGCTCATAGCGGCTGCCGTAGGTCTCCTCCTTTTCCACGTACAAGTCCAGGGACGCAATGTCATACTGGCTGCTGTCCACCAGAAAGCTGCTGCTCTGTCCGTTCCACACCCAGAGCAGATTGTTCAGATGGTGATATTCCGTCATCCGGGTGTACATCAGATTCCAGAGCCACTGATAGGTCTCTGCCCCGTCTGCGCCCCACCAGTACCAGCCGCCGCCAGCCTCCGGGAGCGGACGCCACAACACCGGCACATCGGCATCTGCCAGGGGCTT
>OHNE01000667.1_pt1 | contig 13157 bp, 18 predicted proteins | sample 1569581 | NCBI WGS metagenome assembly OHNE01 (sample SAMEA3879509, study PRJEB24766) | human gut metagenome | biome: human-associated habitat; feature: feces | place: USA | collected 1985/1987 | reverse complement strand
CAGGGATGCCGCGCCCTACGGGGGACGAGAGAACAGCGCGCCGGGGGATAGGGCGCAGAGGAAGATGAGGGGAGCGATGGGATGAACGTGAACAAGGAGGCGGGCGTGGACTGCGGGCTGGAGGTCAGCCCGGAGGAGCTAAAGGCGATCAACGCCATGAGTAAAAAGAAGCTGCGGCCTGAGGAGGTATACGCCTTCGCGGTACGGCTGTGCGACAACGAGATCGACCGCGATGGAGAGCGCTTCACCGCCGAAACGCTGGAGCAGCTCGCCGCGCTCTATCCCGGTAAACCCGGCCTGTTTGACCACAGCATGAAGGGCCGCGACCAGACCGCCCGCACCTATCGTGCCTGGGTGGAACGGGATGAAGCCAAACGTAACAGCCTGAACGAGCCCTATACCGCCCTGCGCGCGCGTGCCTATATGGTGCGCACACCGGAGAATCAATCGCTGATCGCGGAAATTGACGCGGGCATTAAAAAGGAGGTCAGCGTTGGCTGTGCAATTGCCACAAAGGCCTGCTCCATCTGCGGGGCAAACCGCCATACAGAGCCCTGCGCGCATCTGCCGGGGCGCTTCTATGAGGGCCAGCTCTGCCACACCGTGCTCAGCGGGGCGAAAGATGCGTACGAATGGTCGTGTGGCAATCCCCGCTCAGCCAAAGGCGGGCGTGACGAAGACGGTAAAGGCCTATTCCACACAGGAAGGAGGGAGTAAAGCGATGAAGGACTGGCACAGCGTTTTAAAAAACGCGGAAAACGGCGTTACCCTGACCACGGAACAGGCGGGCAGTCTGCTCGCCCACATCCAGTCGCTCGAAACGCGCGCACAGGAAGGCGAGCAGTACCGCAGCGCACTTTCGCAGGAGGTCGTCCGGCTGTGCGCGCTGCACCTGCCGCGGCTCGACCTCGGCCAATGCCCGGGGCTGCTGCAAAAATGCAGCACGCAGGAGCTGGCCGTCCTAAAAGCCATGCTCAGCGAAACGGAAATGGAGCCCCCTGCCGCCCAGCTCACAGCGCCGCAGGCGGAGCAGCTCCGGCAGGAGCATCAGGCGTTTCTCATTTAAATTGAAGTAACAGGAGGAAGCAACCATGAGCATATCCCTAAACGGCTTTGCCGAAGAAAGCATCACCTTAAAAATGGCGGGAACCGCCGCCAAAGGCACACCCATATCCATCAGCGCCAGCCTGACCGCCGCGCCCAGCCAGGCGGACGGCGTGTTTGCAGGCCTGCTCACCGCAAGCCCCAAGGGCGGCTATGCGGGCGTGCAGGTCAAGGGCTTTGTGAAAACGCCTTACAGCGGCACAGCACCCGCGCTCGGCTACACCGCCCTCGCCGCAGATGGAACCGGCGGTGTGAAAGCCGCCTCCAGCGGACCCCTGCGCCTTGTGCTGGAGCTGGATACCACAAAGAAAACCGTTGGATTTTGCCTATAAAACGGAAAGGAGCTTAACCCATGAGCAATTACGATACCATTCGCCTCGAAAAGGGCATGTATGCGGGTGGAAACTCCCTCACCCATACGCTGGAGGAGCTCGACCCTTCTGAAAACTACCGGGGCACTGCGCTGGAAGGGCTGGACGCCTACCAGCGGCAGCTCAAGCGCTTTGGCATCCATGTCAGCGGCCCGGGCAGCGACGCGGTGGAGAAATTTTTTCAAACCTCGGATTCCGCTGCGCTGTTCCCGGAATATGTATCCCGCGCCGTGCGGCAGGGGCTAGAGGAGGCAAACGTTTTGCCCCGCATCATCGCCGCCACCACTAAAATCGACGGCATGGATTACCGCACCATCACCTCCGTGCCGGAGGAGGACGACCGTGCCCTGAAGCATGTGGCGGAGGGCGCCTTCATCCCACAGACAACCGTGAAAACGCAGGAAAACCTCGTGCGCCTGCATAAGCGCGGCCGGATGCTCGTTGCATCCTATGAGGCCATCCGCTTCCAACGGCTGGATCTGTTTACCGTTACCCTGCGCCAAATTGGCAGCTATATCGCCCGCGCACAGCTCAAAGACGCGGTAGACGTTCTGGTAAACGGCGATGGGAATGGCAACGCCGCAGAAGCCGTTTCCGTTGCGCAGGCGGGCACGCTCGCTTACGGCGATCTCATCCGGCTATGGAACAGCTTCGACCCCTATGCGCTTAACACGTTGATCGCCTCCCCCGGCGTGATGGAAAAGCTGCTGTCCCTCTCCGAATTCCGCGATGCGGCGGCCGGGCTCAACTTCCACGCGACGGGCAGCATGGTCACCCCGCTCGGTGCGGATCTCGTCAAATCCGCCGCCGTGGAGGAGGGCAAGCTGATGACGGATTATGATAAGCTCATTGATCGCCAGCTGGAGCGCGCCGCCATCACGACGATCACAGGCTTTGCCAAGATCTTCACAGACGCCTCCAAGGTGCTTGAAATCTAAGATTTATACAAAATTCAAGCTTATTTTACAACCTTTTTGCGAAAGGCAGGCGATAAAATGATCGATTCTTCTGTTGTTTTAGAAAAATTGAAGCTCCTGCTGCCGCTCGCTCAGCAGATGGAACCGGCCGCGCAGCTGCTCTGCGAGCAGGCCGCACAGGCAATTTCAGGCAGGCTCGCCCAGCCGGAATTCGGGCAGGATACACGGGCAACCTTTGCGGCCGCCGCGCTTGCCGGCAGCTGGCTGACACAATGCCGCGCGGCTGATGAAACGCGCCAGCTCTCCTTTCGCGCGGGCGACGTCAGCATCACGCAGCCGCAAAAATCAGAGGGCAAAAATAGCCTTGCCCTGCTCCTGGAGGATGCGATGCAGCAGGCGGCCCCTCTGCTGAAGGATGACGGCTTTGCATTCTGGCAAATTGGGGTTACCTGAGAAGAAGAGAAAGGAGGCGGCATTGGATGCAAGAGAAGCTTCAGGCATTGATGGAGCGCTATGGGCGCAGCGTCAGCCTCTCCATGGAGGATGGCTGGCATTCGCCCCAATTCAAGGCGCTGATCCAGCCGCTGCGGTATAAAAACAAAATGTATCTGGAAGGGGTGCATACCCCGATTGGCATCCACGACCCGGGCTATTACCTCTATATCGGCCCTGCCGCACACGATGTGACAAAGCTCGGCAGCATGGGGGAAGAGGTGTGGCTCAACGCCTCCGGCGGGGAATGCTACCAGATCGACCGGGCAGAACGGGTTTATCTCGGCGAGGAGGCGCTCTATATCTGGGCGATCCTGCGCAGCGTGACGGAGGCGGAGCAATGAGCGGCTTATGGGAGGTGGCGCGGGAAACGCTGCGGTTCCTCTCCTCACGGGAGGAATTGGCCGATCTCGCCTTCTGCGAGGATTTCCCCGCCGCCGCAAAAGAATCCCCCCTGCGCCGCATCACGGTGGCAATCGGGCTGGAGCAGGCAAACTGCGTGCCGGATTTCCTTGGGCAGCTTTGTGGAGAGCAGGCGGGCAACGCTTTAACCGGCGCGCCCTGGGCGCTGCGCATCCGCCTGCAAATCCACGCGCCGAACCGCCTGGGGGGAGCGGCATGCCGGGAAGCCTTCTCGCGCATTTGGGAAGCGCTTTATTTTGACGCGCCCTTCCCTGTTACCGCCGCCGGATGCGGCCCTGTCAGCGCGCGCAGGGAAACCGGCTCGCTGGAGCTCGACGCCTGGGTGGAATACAGCGTTATTCTTGCCCGTTTTGAACAGGAGGATGGAGCATGAGCACACTTCAGCAAGTTCCACGTATCACAGGAGGAGAAATATATCTGACAGCGGCTGGAAGACGAATTGCGGCGGTGGGAAGCTGCGAAATCCAGGCCCGGCGGGAGGGCATTCCGCTCATCCCATTCGGTGCGCCGGAAGGCGCCGCCGCAACGCTTGGCCCGATGCAGTATTCGATCACGCTCACCAGGCTCTCACCAGAGGGAGAAGAAATTGATCTCTTCTCATTAAGCCAGTTTGCCCTGGTGGTAGAAAAGCCGGGCCGAGCAGTCACCTACGAAGGCTGCGAGTGGCTCTCCATTACCGAAACGCTCTCACCGCGCGACTATGCGGTGGAAAGAGCGACCTTGCTCGCACTGTCACGGCACACAAGCTGAAAGGATGTATCAAATCATGGAAGAATCTTTTTCCCCGGAGCTGCAAACGGAGCTGCCGTCAGGCGGTGAAGCGCTGCTCGGGCTCATATCCAGCGCCTTAGAGCGCGACGCACGCCTCTACCCTGCGCCGATGCAGGGGTAAAAAAGGGCAGTGCGGAAAGGAGGAAAACGATGACAACGATGCGCTTCGGCCCCTTTGTATGGCCGGTGAACCCAACAGAAATCCGGGTGGAGGGTGGCAGGAGCACCCGGGAGGCCCTGTTCCCCTCCCCTTCTCTTCAAGAAGAAGGGGAAAAGCTTCGCCGCGTGACCGGCCGCGGTGTTTTTACCGGCCCGGATGCCGCGGCGCAATTCTCCGCCCTGCACGCGCTTTTGGAAACCGGCGGCGCGGAGATTCTGACCGTGCCGGAATACGGCCCCCTGCGGGCCATCTTAACGGAGCTCATCCTCCTGCGCGGAAGCATGCGCATGGTGGAATACACCTTCTCCTTCCGAGAAAGCCCGATGGAGAGCGCCTCTTCCCCCTGTAGGGAGCAGACGACCATGCTCCAAGAAGGCGAAACGCTCTGGCACCTCGCGGCGCGCCTTGCCATCCCCATCGAGCGGCTTCTCGCGCTCAATCCAGAGATCTCGGAGCCATGGAGCGCAGAGGCCGGCATGGAGGTGAGGCTGCAATGAATTGCACAGCCATCCGGGCGGAGGATGGGCGGCACATCACACTTCCGCAGCCCATTGGGCTGGAGCTTAAATGCACCTGCTCCTCTCCCGCCCGCCAGGCAACGTTGACCTTTGAAACAGAGGAGCCTCTGCCGCCACTGGCGGAACTTCAAATCGAAGGGGCTGGCAGGCGCACGCCCCTTTTTACCGGCACAATAGACGAGCAAATTTTTGCCCGCGGCCAATCGGGCCCTCGCCTGCTGCTCAGCGCCCGCTCTCTGGGAGGCAGGCTGTTGGAGAACGAAGCACTGCCCGCCAGCTACAACCGGCCGGATCTTCAGGCAATTTTTTTGCTGCACGCCGCCCCCTACGGCCTGGCCGCCGTGCGTGGGGAGGGGCGCTGCCCCGGTGTTTATCCGGTGAGGAAGGGGCAAAGCGAGTGGGAGGTGCTCGCCGATTTCTGCGCGTATGTATGCGGGTGGCAGCCGCGGGTAACGGGAGAGAATGTGTTAGAGGCCTGCCCGCCGGGGGAGGGCGCGCGCCATCTGTTTTCTAACGAAGAAACTGGCGGAATCCGTTACACATCTCTGAAAAGGATCCGCCGCCCCTGCGGCGTGATTCAGGAAGTGCGCTACCGGCCGGATCGGGAAAGCAGCTATGCCTATGCCATGAAGCAGCCTGAAGCCGCCCCCGCATCGGCAAGGCGGTTTTTAAACCTCGCCCAATCCCCCGCGTGGCGCGGCCGCCGGGAGGCGGAGCTGCTGCTCCAGCGTTCACTCGCGGGCAGTGAAGAGCTGGTGCTCGAAGCGCCGTTCCTTTTTTCCGGGGAGCTCGGCGATGCGGCAAGCGCACCGGATGGGCTTTGTACACCGGACCGGGTGGATTGGTGCATTTGGTCGCTAGGCTATCACTGGCGGCCCTCCGGCAGCGGCTGCACTGTGACGCTGCGCCCCAAAAACCATTTTTAATCAGGAGGCGATTTGCCTTGTGGATCACGCAAAAAATCACACAGCCCCTGCGGGAACCCGCAGCGGAAAACGGGAGGGCGGAGGCCTTCCAAAACCTGGAGCTCTCCGCCACCGGCTCTATGCGGCAGCAAAACGTTCCGCTCTACGCACCCGCAGGCCTGAGCTCTATCCCCTGCCAGGGCGCGCAGGTGATGCTGCTGCCCTGCGCGGGCGGACCGGTCTGTACCGGCGTGCGGATGACAAACCTGCAAAATCTCCATCCGGGGGAAATCCGCCTGTTTTCCGCGGGCGGCGCATCCCTCACGCTGAAAAACAGCGGGGAAATTGAGCTAAACGGCCTCGTCGTCACAAAGGATGGCGCCGTACTTGCCCATCAGGAAAAAGAAAGAAAGGAGCCGTGAGCGCTTGGATACGCTGCTGAATGAGAAGGATTGGGCCGTAGACCCATGCGGCAATCCAATCGCTGTTTCGGGCTGGGAGGAGGAGTTACAGCGCTGCAGGATCCGGCTTCAAGTGCCAAAGGGGGCTTTCCCCTACCAGCCGGAACTCGGCAGCGGCCTTCACGCCCTCGCGGCAGAGGCGGCCGGGCTGACACGGGTGGATTGCGCCGCGCGCGCCATGGAGCTTGCCCAGGAGGCGTTGCTCCCGATGCCGCAGATCCGCGTGCGCCGTGCTTCCTGCCGTTATGGGGAGGATGGGAGGCTCACTGGATTTTCCATCCTTCTCGCCGGCGCAACCTGGGAGAAGGAGGTTTTGATACAAACAGATGAATGAATTATACACATATCAGGAAATCCTGGAAACACTCTTGACTGCCTATGAATCCCATAGTGGGAGCCGCCCGGACGATGCCGCTGACGCAGGCATCCGTATGCGCGTGCTGGCGGGCCAGCTTTTCGCCCTGCATGCACGAATCAGCTGGCTGGAAGGCCAGGTGTTCCCGGATTCTGCTGTAGGCGAGCAGCTCGACCAAATTGCCGCCATGTGGGGCCTTGTGAGGAAAGAGGCATCCTTTGCACAAGGGCAGCTCTGCTTTGCCCGCCCGGAAGCAGAGGAAATGCCGGAGATCCTCCTCCCCGCCGGCGTGCTCTGCGCGGCGCCGGGCACAGGGGGAAAACAATTCGCCACCATAGCGGATGCCGTTTTGCCCGCAGGAGCAACACAGGCCTGCGCCCTTGCGCGCGCGCTGGAGCCGGGCGCCGCCTCCAATGTGGCCGCGGGAACCATCACGCTGCCGGTCAATCCGCCGCCGGGGATCACCCAAGTGAACAACCCCTCCGCTTTCGACGGCGGGGCCGATATGGAAACGGACGCACACCTGCGCCGCCGTCTGCTTGATTGCCTCGGCAGGATGCCAAACGGCGCAAATGCGGATACCTACCGGGAAAAGGCGCTCTCCTACCCGGCCGTGCTGGAGGCCTCCGTTCTGCCGCGCGCCCGCGGGGCCGGGACGGTGGACGTGGTCATTTTGACCGCGGAGCAAACACCGCAGGAGGCGCTGCTCGCCCAGATGCAGGCCGCCTTCTCCCAGGAGCGGGAAATCGGCACGGACGTGCTCGTGCGGGGCGCTGTGCGCAAAGAAATGAATCTCTCCGCCAAAGTGCGGGTGGAACCCGGCTACGAGCCCGCAGACGTCTCCGCCCGGTGCGAAGCCTCCCTGCGCGAATTTTTAAAAGCTTTGCCGCTCGGCAGCCAGCTCCTCGCCGCCCAGATTGGGGACCGGCTGTTCCACGTGGAGGGCGTAGAGAATTATGTGCTGCTCTCCCCTTCGGAGGATGTGCTGCTTTCCGCGGACGTGAAGCTGACCCCCGGCACGATTCATGTAGAGCCGATGGGATAGGAGGTGGAACGTTTGCCAGCCCTGGAACAAATGAAGCGGATGCTTCTCCCTCTGCGTTTATACACCCTCTCGCCTGAAAGCCTTGTATCCGCTGAGCTGTGCGCCTATGCGCAGGGCCTTGATGCAGCCCGGCAGCGCCTTGACCGCCTGATGGAAGCAGCCTTTCTCCAAACCGCCCCGGCAGAGCGCCTCGCCGTTTGGGAGCGCATTTTGGGCCTCCATCCGCAGAGCGCCGCGCTGCCGGAACGTCGTGCCGCCATTCTCGCCCGCCTCTCGCTCGGGCCGCCCGGCTTTACGCGGGCAGAAACGGAAAGCCTGCTGGAACAGGCCGGTTTCTCCGGCTCCCTGCAAGAGGATTGCACGGCGGCAACGCTCCGCCTGCGTTTTGGAGGCGGAGCGATCAGCCTTGCAGGCTGTGCGCCTTTGATCCATGCGATCGAGCAAAGCCTCCCCGCCCAGCTGAAAATCTGGGCGGATATCCCTACAAAAATCTGGGACGCTCTGGATGCCGCCAGCACAGCCTTCCACGAGTGGGACGCGCTTGCCCTGCGATGGGAGTTGCAGGAAGAAAACGAATGAGAAAGGAGAGAAAAGGATGCCCAGCAGCGCAAAAACAGATAAGCTCGGCCTGAACAACTGGGCCGGAGCGGACACCCCCAAACGGGCGGACTTCAATCAGGATAACCGCATTTTAGATGAAAAACTCGGCAGCCACCTAGAAAATGAAGATTTACACGTTACAATTTCTGATAAAGCATTATGGAACGCGCCGTTTGCCGCAGGCACCTATTTTGGCACCAACGCGGCGGAACGGACGATCCAGCTCGGCTTCCATCCAAAGGCGGTTTTTCTGATGCCAGCCGGATACCCGCCCTCGGCCGTTGATGCAACCAGCGGGAAAACGACCGTTTATTCCGGCCTTGCTGTGAACGGGCAGGGCACGCTCGGGCTGAATATCGCGGGCAACGGGTTTACGGTGCAAATGAATGCGTCGCTTGGAAACGGCGTGAGCTGCTTAAACCAAAGTGGGATGACATATTTATATGTTGCGTTTCATTAAATAAAAATGAAAAGCAGAGGAATGGGCCGTCAAAAAGGTACGGCAACCATCCTCTGCTTTTCCGTTTTCAGACAATTCACTTCATTTAGCTTACTCTTCCACCTGATCCTGTTTCATCACATACTGGTAAAGCGCCTCGGCGCATTGATCAAGCGGATAGAAAAACTGCTCCATCCGTTCCCGAAATACAGTTTCGGGGATACAACCGGCAGCAAGGATTTGAGAAAGTTCCCCTAAGGCATCTTCCGGTTCCAATACCAAATGACCAAATGCTTTCTCAAACGGCAGATCCAACACTCTATAATGGTTCATGCCGGATTTAAATTGCTCATAATCCGGCACAAAATAGAAAATTGGCCGGTTTAAATAGGCAAAGTCAAAAACAAAAGATGAAAAATCGGTAATGAATACTTTATAATCTTCTAATACGACATTCTTTTCTGCCATCCGAATGCGGTTAGAACGAATCTGAAACATATCGTCCGCATTTGCAATAATTGGATGAAGCTTCACTTCCAACTCCATATCATATTGCTCGAGTAGCTGCTCTAACCGTTCGCTCTCTAAAAAAGCGGAGAACTTTTTAAAATAATCGGATTGCTGAAGTTTCGACTTTACCAGAGACCATTGGGATGCCGTATGCTGTGTGGTCAAATATTTTCTCCACGATGGGGCAAATAAAATTTTATTGGCTGGCGCGTGGTTACGGTCTATATGGTCGTAACGCGCCATCCCTGTAGGGATCAAATCTCTTTCCTCATATCCATAATTTTTCATATAATTTTCTTTTTCAAACGGAGAGGAAATGACGATTTGCTCCGCACGGCAGCGCTCAACGGAGTTATTTAAATAGAGGCCCGCATGCAGAACGCCATGCTGCAAATATATTGTTTCAAATTTTTCGATATCATAATAAATTTGTTCCTCCCCCTCACCTGCAAAAGGGCTGATTGGGGACAGGCCATAAAACGCGGTAAAAATCCTTTCGCTGCTCAGATAGAGCAATTTATGCTTCAAGCTCCCGAACCGCACCAAACACTGCTGTTGCTCAGGGGTGAACAACGTATCAAGATTTTCATAGTCACGGTTCATCACATAGTACCGTTCAATTCCATCCTGATGCTTAAAATCATTGATAAACTGATAATAGCCATTGTCTTTTTCAACCGTATATAAATCATAATAAAGCCAGATACGATGCTTTCGGCGGTACTGCAAGCTGCTCTGCCGCAGCGTATATGCTCTGGGGTGGCGAAACACCTTTAAATTTTCGGCGCGTTCAAGCCGATCGGCCTGAGGCGGAGAAAGCTGCCTTAACGTAAACACATTGTTTTTCAGTGAAATCTCTACATGATCTCTCACATATGCTTTCCGCCCTCGGGTAAAACCAGAGATTGGCATCCGGTAAAATGTGGTGTCAAATTCATGCCCCTGCAATTCCACTCCAATCGAAAACTGCTGAACCTCCCGCGTGTCGCACTCATAAGAAAATGCGAAAAAACGGTTCGTCTGCGTTCCGGAGCGGTAAAAACTATGCACGGAACGAAACGGCTCCATTTTCACACGCCTATTTCCATTCTCCACCACATAAATGTTTGGAATGGTATCTAAATAGTTATAAACAGGCGATTTTAAAAAAGCAAGCAGGCGCAACTGCTTATTTTTAATTCGTATTTTGTGTAAAACAATCTCCATCTTGCGTCTAAAATAGATTTGCTTCCCATCCGCAAAAATTCTGACTGCTTCTCCATCCGCCACTACGGCGGGGTGGATATTGGGCTTCATATTTAGCCAATAAAACTTATGGAATTTATCAATAGCTGGGTGATTTAAAATAATATCAGCATCTACAAGCGACAATAGCGCTTGTATGCGGCCAATTGCCTTTTGATACGCCTCCGGTTCATAGTGATAGGGAAATAAAATATCATCTTTCAATTTCCAATTGAGGTCATTCATATACATCCCCATCACATAAGCTGGAATGTCCGGGGAAAACCGACGAAAAACCTGCTCCCAATAAGCCATTGTCGGCTCAAATAAATAATAGGCATAAAAATAAGTTTTGGTAATACTTGATGGATTGTAAACATAGCGATATTCTCCATGAGAACAATATCCAATTTTCATTTTATCGCTCAGCACGTCCAAACAATATTTTTGATCCTCATGGCGAAATCCAGGCGTTGTATCAAAGTAAATATTATCTTCAAACAAATTCTTTACGCAAATATTCACATTGGTCTGCGTAATAAATGCATTTTCTGGGTTTCTCAAATCATAAATACCGGATTTTTGCAAGGTTTTATAGCGATAATGCAGAGGCCTGGCCTTTCCATCCGTATAAGGCACAATTTTATAGGTAACCAAATCAACCTCATCATAATGCTCGTCAAAAAAATCGGTCACCTGCTTAATGGTTGTATGCGTAAAAGAATCATCAGAATCAAGATACATGATGTATTTGCCGGTCGCCCGGCAGATCGCATAGTTTCGTGTGGCAGAAAGGCCTTCATTTGGCTTTGTAAATACCTTAATGTTGGGGTAGCGTTCTGCATACTTTTGGCATATGGAAAGGCTGTTATCTGTTGAACCGTCGTCAACAACCAGCACCTCTATTGAGGAAAATTCTATTGTCTGATGCATCAGCGAGTCAAGGCAAGCCGATAAATATTCCTCCACATTATAAACCGGAACGATTACGCTAACTTGATATTGAAATTCGTTCATTTTGCGCCTCCGCCGCGAAAAATTTTCGTGTTTACCTGTTATTTACCCAAAAGGCCAAACATACAGCAAGGTTATGCCTCATTTTCCGTTTGTTCAACGTAATCCGCGTGACTTTGCATTTCCTGTATATCACTGGGCGAACGGAGAACATAAAAATAAAGATCCGATGTCATTGAACACAAAAGGCTGGCATCCATTTTTAGCACAAGCTGCAGGTAAGCAGACAGCTGTTGATCCTGCCGATATACATCAGCGATTGATCTGAGACATTGAAACGCCTCTTCACGCCATTCACGGCTTTGGCTGGTACACACCTCCGTGTTCAACATGGCAAGTAAGCTTCCAATGGTTAAAAAGGCAGTATTCAAATGTTGTTTTTCGATTTGTTGGCGTGCTATGCGCACCATATAGGGGGTGTCAATGGCGTTTTCCGCCACAAGCAATTGATCCCTGGCATGCCCGCAATATGCTAACACCTCATCTGTCATTGCATTTGGTTCTGCATAGGTATAATAAGCAATCAAGCTCTCCAAAATTTGATAACGCCCTTTTGTATGCAGGGATATTGGGTTGCTTTTTAAAATCCTAGCAGCAAATAAATGCTGATAAAGCGACGGCTCTAAAAAAAGATCCGTAACAGAATCCCAAGAATGGTTCGCTTTACAATAGCCTTCTTCCTGGCTTTTATAAACAATATTAAAAATCAGACCGCTCTCGTCAGCTTTTTCAAGCATTGTCTGAAATGCATCATATGGATAAAACAAATCCGCAGAAGCGATCAAAATATATCGCCCGCCACAAGCTTCTATTGCCTGAGCAGGTATCCTAGAGCCATTCTCGCGAAGGCCCTCCACGAATCGAAGGCGATGATCGCTGCCAGCTAATTGCTTCAGCCTGTTTTGCATCTCAGCTTCCAAGGTATGGTCTATCACAGCGATCAATTCAATATTTTGGACAGTCTGCATGAGTATGGAATGCAGACATCTCTCTAAATGGCGCGCATATTGGATTCCATATATAATGACACTGATCTCCGGTTTCATATCCATTTACAATCTCCCGTTCTATTCGAATTCCAATCCTCTGCACAGCTACCTTCCGCAAAAAATGGCGTTGCCGCTTTGCGGCAAGTTTTTTTGCGCCGACAGACATTTCCCCAATGCTTAAGCTTCGAAGCTTAAAACTTTACGATCTATTTGGCGCTATTATATCATAATTCTACTGCCTTTTATAGACGGTCGTAAAATTTTAGCGCCCTGTTATGCTAAATTTTTTCACCTAATTGACTTTCACCCTTTTTCCCATTAACATAGAAAAAAGCGTTAAAGGAGCGTGTGTATTTTTGAGCGATCCCGCAAAAGTGCAGGCATACCTGCAAACGATCGACGAAGTGATCGAAAAGGGCCCTTTTAAAGATAACTGGGAAAGCCTCTCCCACTACGGCATCCCAGAGTGGTATGCGCAGGCGAAGTTCGGCCTGTTCGTCCACTGGGGCGTGTATTCCGTGCCAGCCTATTTCAACGAATGGTATTCCCGGCTGATGTATCAAAAAGGCTCCAAAGCCCATGCGCATCATCTAAAAACCTATGGGAAAGATTTTGGATATAAAGATTTCGTGCCGCAATTCAAAGCCGAAAAATACGACCCCAAGGCTTGGGCGGAGCTGTTCGCGGAGAGCGGCGCAAAATACGTTACCCCCGTCGGCGAGCATCACGACGGCTTCAAGATGTACCCCAGCGAGCTGTGCGAATGGAACGCCGTCCAAATGGGCCCGAAGCGTGATCTCTACGGGGAGCTCAAACAGGAGCTGGAGGCCCGCGGCGTGAAATACTGCTCTTCCAGCCA
>OHNE01000664.1_pt1 | contig 13169 bp, 7 predicted proteins | sample 1569581 | NCBI WGS metagenome assembly OHNE01 (sample SAMEA3879509, study PRJEB24766) | human gut metagenome | biome: human-associated habitat; feature: feces | place: USA | collected 1985/1987 | reverse complement strand
GCCCCACTCAATGGTGTAGTCGGTGCCGGCAACCGGCTCATCCCACAGGCGCGCGCCATCCTTATCCTGCCAGTAGATATCCACCGCGACACGCAGGTATGCCGGAGCCGAGCCCGTGTTTTTTACCGAGACATCCCTTTTCACGTTGTCCTTGAGCGTCTCGTCCACCGAAGGCGCCACCGAGCCAAAGCCAAACTCGTTGACCAGCACGCCCGTAACCGAAAGCCACGCAAAGGTGCCGGCGGCGCCGGCCAAAAGGAGGACGCCGACAAGGAGGGCGACGATCCGCTTGCGCTTAGTCATCCTTGTCCTCCCTCCTCAGCGCTCAGCGTGCCGTTTTCCCAAACATTCTTGGCACGCGAGCCGCCATCGACCCACTTGTCCTTCGCGCGCGTGTTGACGCACGTCACCACGGTGTCGCCCGCGCTCGAGGCGGACGAGATGGTCAGCTCGGCAGATTTACCGGGCGCCTTGCCCGGCGTGCTCAGCTCGCCCTCGTAGCGCCATGCCCAAGCCGTGTCTTCCTCGACGGTATAGACGCCCGTCGGCGCGGCAAATTGCACGCTGCCGACATACCAGGTCTCACCGTTTTCCTGCTGCCGCTTATCGACCTTCACCTCGGCCACGCGCGTCTCGGGAGAGGCTCCCTCCGCCGTCTTCGTCACCTTAAAGCGGAACGTCTGTCCCATGGCGCTGGCATCGGTGGTCTTTTTGACGATTGTCAGCGCATGGGTCTTGGCGAAGTCGAACACGGCATTGCCGTCGCCTTGCTTGCCTTCGCCCGTCTTCTTGGACTCCAGGCGGTTGGCCAAGTCGAACGAACCGTTACCCGAGCCCAAGCTGTAGAGCGAGACTAACTTGCCGTTTACGGGCTTTTCCTCCGCGGTAACGCCCTCTGCACCAGGGCCGTAGCTCGCCTGCGTCACCGTAACGGTCAGCTGCGTTCCCATAAACGGCTCAGCAAAGCAGACCTTAAAGGGTGCTTTGTCGGCGCTATTGTCGACTGTGTTGGCGGCGTTGGGATCGAGCAGCCATTTAAGCTGCGCGGTGGTCATGGTTACGTGGTTCTCGGGGTCGGATGTATCCTTGGCGACCACGCGATACGTCACGGGATACAGGTCCATGTCGCCCTTAACCGGCCCGCCCTTAAACTCATCCCAAGACTTCGCAGCACCATTGGCAGGCACATATCGCCATTCCAGGAAGAATTCGCGCACGCCACCGCTAGTAGCCGCCCGCTCATCGAGCAGCGCGACGATCCTGGAGTGGGCGTCCGGGTCGTATGCCACGGACTTTTTCTCCATCTCGGGATTGCCGTTGTCGTCATAGACCGGGTTGCCGCTCTCATCCACCTTGGGAACATCGACGTTATGGACAAAGCCGGCGCCCGTCGCGCGCTCGCCGTCCGAGTCGACCGTCGCCGTAAAGACGACCGACCCGTCGACACCGTGATAGCGCACCTTATACGGCGCGATCTTGTACACCGCGGTGTAGGTCACGCTCTCAAAGGGCTCGCTGCCCTCGAGGGGATACTTCTCGTCATCGGTCAACAGGGTGTATTTGCCATCGGATTCATAGTCGCGCGACCAGCCGACAAAGTCGTACTTGGTGCCGTCAATGCCCTCAACCTCCTCGGCGGCCTTGACCTCAAGAGAAATCTGGTCGCCGGAATCAGTGCGGCCGAGGCTACGGACAAGATCGGAATTCGCAAGATTGAAGTCGATGTTCGATTGAACGGTAACCAGGCTGGGACGGTAGACCGGGTACAGCTCCATGGGGGCCTTGACCACGGTAGAAGCACTCACCATACGGATGCCCTCCGGCCAAGCGACATAGCCCTTGCCAGGTGCCGGCTGGGCTTCCGTCCAGCCCACGAAGACGTTGAACTTACCTGTATCCCCATCGATAGTGCGGACGTCATAAGTAGGCTTCGGGATGCCGCCATCAAGGTTGCCGAGCATATCGCCTTGCTGAGCAACTTTGCCGTCCACTTTCGAGGCATTGAGATGATACACGACCGCCAACGGCGAATAGTACGCCACAAATGTATAGGCCCCGCCGGGTTCCACCTGATAGGAATACGAGTTATCGCCGTTAGGTTCGAGCTTTTTAACTTCGCCGTTCGGAAGCTCGATCTCAACCTTCTGCAACTTATACAGCTCACCGCCTGCTTTATAAACCGGAGTCGTGACGTCAGGGGTCACCGTTGCCGTAGCAGGGTCGGTGCCCGCGTTGATAACGGGATCGATATCGTACCTAGGCGCATTGACCTTGTCCGTGCCATTAAAACCGGCGCGGTGCAGGTTGGTGGTGTAGTTGACGTCGAACTTTGCGTAGACGGGATAGGCATCCTGACACTGGGTGACCTTGGAGTCATCCGTCGCCAAGTATGGCGCCGCCTTTTCCGGATCGCTCGTCACATAGGGGTCGTTCGCGACATCATAGATATATTTCCAGACGGCAGAATCCTTCTTGACCTCGGCGGTCGAAATCCAGCCCAGGAACTTATAGCCCGGCACGGCCATGTCGACATCGGTCGGGGAAGCTTCGAGGGTCAGGGGGCTCTCATACGATCCCTTCTCACCATCTTCTGGCTTTTCGGCCACTTTAACCGACTTATTAACATGCGGGTAGTAATACGTGAACGTCGGATCCGCCCCGCTCACCTTGGCCTGCAGCAAGTTACTCTCATAGCGCCGCGTGGCAGTCCTCACGACATTATCGCCCTTGTTGTAGAAATTAACGTCCGTGGTAATCATCGCGCGAACGTAGTACTTCTTATCTGTACGCACCATGCTCTCGATGGGATTTTTCACATATGTCCAATATTCACCATCGCGCTCAAGCGTCCAGAAATTCAGGCGATAGCGATTGTTCACCGGTTTGACCGTTACGTTCAGCGAAGCCGAAGTCCAAGTATCGCTTAGCGTTGCAGCGCCTGGAAAATCGGTATCGGCATAGAGGTTTTTCAGAGTATCGGCTCCCATATCGTTTTTAACGTTGTGCGAGTACGCATTAAGGGGACTCACGACAAGGGTATTCGCCGTGAAGCGCGTGCCACACGTTTCGTCATACCTATCCTTTATACCGTGGTCAACATGCTCCGGACCCCAGTGGACGACGTTTTCACGCACGAAGGTACTACCGACGTTTTCCTCAAAGGGCGTTTGATAGCGATTCCAAACGGAGCAAAGTAGCTTGCTGTCCGTAAACTCATGGTTGGTATAAGCCCGAACGTAATAATCCACTCGGTACTCAAAGCGGGCGGTGTAGGTGTGCTGCACGGTTAAATCGACGTCGGCAGGGAGTTTGTAGCTGGGATCGCGGCTTACGCGGACCTCAAACGTGGACCCATCGGCGGCCTGCTTGTTTTCGTACCAGCCCAGGAAGCGATACCCATCGGGCAGCTCGTCGTCATGGGATATAGCTTTGCCGGATTCGTTGAGCACCTGCACGGTATACGTGCTTGTGCCATCTTTTGCAGTCTCAACCTTAACTATAGTTTTGCCCACGCCGTCGCGCCGGGTCACGTCATTAAACGAGTCCAGCTCATTGCCTTCGAACACCGTCAGGATGTTCGACACGTAGTCGCTGTACACGGGATAGAAGTCGGTTGGACGGACAACAGTAATCTCGCTACCCGCAGGATAAAAAGCTCCCTCGTTTTTCAGATTAGCCAGATCAGTAGAGGTGATGGCAGCATAGGCGCCGTTCATGCTCTTATCGGCGTTCGGCTGCGTGGTCCAGCCGATAAATGTCGCGGTAGGCGACAAACCGTCGCGATCCACCGGGGCAACAGGCGTCAGGCCGACGCCATAGCGGTACCAGTCCGTCGACTTATCATGCACTTTGCCGTCTTCCCAATTGAGCGTCTCGCCCTTTACGTTATAGAACAGCACCTGTGCCTCGTATGAAGCGATAAAGAGGTCATTACCCTCAAAAGCCTTGGGCACTTTCTTGTTATCGGCAATATAGTCGGGCGCCTCGCCCTTCTGGACCTGCTTGCCCGCAGCGACAGCAGCGTCATCGGTCTTGCCGTCAAACCAGCTGTTGTCGTGATCGATGCGGTTCACTTTAACCCCGGGCTCGCGGAACCAGCCCATAAAGCGATAGCCGCCATTTGCCTTGGTCAGACCAGTAAGCTTGGATGTAGTCTGCGTGAAGGCCACCGACGTATCGCCCTCGGCCAAGCCCTGAGCCGTTCCGGCCAGCACAGCGCTCACGGCAAAGGTGTACGGATCGCTGGTAGATTGGTCTTTTCCCAACATGGTTTTCAGGACAGTTGCCGTACCCGCGCCGGGGAAATCAATCGTCGCCTTAACGCTCTGACCGTGCACGGGGATGCCCAACCTGTAGTCCATCGCCCACTCGTTGGCGTGCGGGCCCCTTGGAGGCAGGTCGTTGGCGTGCTGGGCGCCCGGAGTCTTGTCGTTAGCAGTCGAGCGCATGGTGCCGGCACAGAAGTCGTAATCATGCTGCTCCCACAGCTCACGCGTGACGTAGCGTTCGTCGTCCCAGGGACCGAATCCGGCACCGGATACCGTACCGTCACCCGCAAGGGCGTAAATCTTTTTCTTAGCCGCGGTACCCTGGCTGTTGCCTTTTAGGCTCACGCTCGGCTTAAAGTAGCACTCGGCGACCGTCGCGTCGCCCTTGTTGGCGCGCGCAGCAATACCGCCCAAGTTCACGTCGTTTTGAATAATGGGAATCACGGCGATGGGATTGTACTGACGTGAGCTCAGGTCACCCGCAAAGTGGCTGCGAACGAGTTCATTACCTTCTTCGGTTAAAATACGGCCCGCCAGGCCGCCCGTCCACGCGCGCGTTACGGAGACGACGCCCACGTACGATGCGGCATAGCTGTAGCACTGCGCCGTCGAGAAGCAGTCGATAATCTTGGCACCGCCCGCCATGCAGCCCACAAAGCCCGAGGCATACACGTTGTTGCCACCCAGGGCGCCAATGGCAACGTCGTATTTATTGGTGACGTCGGTCATGCCCTTCTCGGCAATCGAGCCATCCTTGTTGCGCGTAGGCGTCACGCGGCAATACTCGATGGTCGAGTTCTTAACGTAGCCGGCAAACGCCGCCATATACAGGCCCTCGCCACCGATTGCCTGTACGCCCGAAGTCGTGTTGTTAACGGCGCGGCCACCACGGACCTCGCAGTTGTAGAGGGTGCAACCGTCGAGCTCGCCGGCAATCAGGCCCCCCTCAAAACCCGCGTTGGTAATAACGTTGAGCATGTTGTTGGCGCACGTAACGTGCAGGGTGCTCTCCATGACCATAACGTTTTCGAAGTGGGTGTTGATCGCCCTGCCCACGATAATGCCGCCGCGGAAGTCCGCCCAGATGTTGGCGTCCTCGACAAGGAAGTTCTTGATGGTGGCGCCGTCGGTCTCGGCAAAGAAGCCCGTGTCGCGCTCGGGGTCCAAGACCTTATTCTCGTAGTTCAGGCCCTTCACGGTATGGTTTTGACCGTCAAAGACGCCCTTAAAGGGATGTTCTTTGTTGCCAAAGGAGAGGTGCTTGACCGTATCCGCAACAATGGCGTTCATATCATCATCGTTAAGAACGATATCGTTATCGAGATAGACGCGCCACTGCGACGTGTCGCGTTGACGCGACAGCGCGACGCACGCCAGGAAGTCGTTCCTGTTTGTGATATGGAATTCGGTCTGATCCTCGGCATGCGCTGCCGCCGGCAACACCATAACGCAGCAAAGGACGATTGTCGCCACGACAACCAGCCTGCCGAGCACGCCTCGGTTCATATTCTTAATCTCCATGGGCTAGTTCGCCTCCGGCCAGCCCGCGACGTCGAGCACATCGAGGACGGTATCGTTTGCCTGCTGGTTTTTGGCCTGCACGGCCTGGACGTCGATATCGAGCCTGAACGAACCGTCGCGCGCGGCATCGTGGTAGTCGCCCACAAAGCGCAGCGAGTCCATGAGGCTCTCCGTCATGGCGCCGGAATCGAGCACGCCCCCGCGTCCGGCCAATCCGCGGTAGTAGTACCACCCATCGCCGCCATCGATCCACGGGGACCCCTCGCCCGCGTTCACGTGAAAGGCGACATTGCCCGAGGCGTCCGCACTCGTACCGTCGGGTGCCACTGACGTCATGCGCAGGCGAGCGCGAACGTACTCAGGCTGCGCGCCGGCGTTCTCCACGCGCACGATGCGGCTGATGTCAGAGCCCCCGGCCTCGGTGTCGGGATAGTCCCCGTGCTCGTCGGCCTCAAACGGAATCTCCTCGCCCCGCTCGTTTAGGGTGTATTCGCAGACTCGTACCTTCACGCTGCCAAACGATAGGACGTTGTTCGCCGGAACCATATCAACGGTGAAAGCCAGCGTGCCGCACAGGCACGCCAGGGCCAACAGCGCCACCGCGGCAAGCGCCAAGGTGCGTTTCTGATTGTCGGAAAGATTGTTGAGCATTACGTTCGCCAATCGTCAATCAAAGGGGGACCGAGATCCCGACCCGAAAATGGGGATGGGGAGCGGGCCGGGATCTCGGTGGGGGGGTGGGATTACTTCAGGTGGTTATTCGGGTCGTTAACCCAAGCCTTGGCCTGCTCGATGGCGTTCTGGGCATCACCCTGATCAGCGCCGAAAATGTAGCAGGAGACCGTCATAGCGGGAGCGGTGACGACATCCGTGCTGTTCATAGCAGCCGGGATATGCACGGTGCTGAACAGCTCACCGGTGTAAGCGGCCTTGCCATCAGCGGGAGCAAGCTGGGCGGGCTGGCCGGTGCCACCAGCGGTATACATAAACAGACCGCTCACGTACTGGTAACCGGTGCCGTTGGTCGTCACCTGGTCATCAGCAACCGGCTTCCAGTTATTGTTAAGCGTGAAGTACGGGGTCTTGGCAAGCGCGCCTTCACCGTCCTTCACGATGGCGTTCTTGACGTAGATGAACACATAGGAGCTATCGGAATCCTTGCCGATGCCGACGTTCGGGTTCTTATCCATCGAGGAGCCCGGAACCATCTTGTGCTCTTTATTTGAGTCCCACTTGGTCTCAAACAGATAACCATCCACTGAGGGGTCCGTGGGCTTGTCGCCGGGCTTGTCCGGATGATCGGGGTCGGGCTTCACTTCGGGCTTGCCGATGCTGCCAACCGTGAACTCATTCGTCACCTGATCGGTTGCCTGCAGCCATGCATAGGTGCCCACGCCGGCGGCCAGCACCAGCAGCAGCAAGGCGGCAATGATGCCGTAGCGCTTTTTCTTCTTGTTCTCCATCGTCCTCTTCCTTTCGAGAATCGCCTTCCCCGGCAACGGCCCTTGCCGTTGCCGACACCTCTCCCCTGCCGCTATGGACGCCGCCCCCTCGCATGCGCGCGGGCATGCTTGTCCGCAGGCTCGTCGGGAACCATCCGATCGAGCACAATCGACGCCGCGACCAGCAGCGCCAGAACGGCCACCATAACAAGCAAACCGGGCATCGTCGTGCAATATGCGTTAACGAAGCCCAGGTAAGGGACACAAAGAGAGACGACGCCGATCACGCGTGAAAAAGGCGTCTGCTCGGCGTCGTGCACGATGATTCCATCTGCATTTTTGTTTGCGATTCCCTGCGTGCCGATCGTCTGCGCCACAGGGTCGACCTCGTACACCTGGTGAGTCACCACGGCGCCGTCCGATCGGTAAAAAGTTGCATTGTCGCCCACGGCAATATCCGTTGGGTCAACCTGGTGAACAAACACCATGGAGCCGACGGGAAGCTCGGGTTCCATAGAGCCCGAGAGCACGGCAAAGGGCATGTAACCAAATGCACGGGGAGCGAAAGAAACAACGGCAAGGGCTATGACAAGCGCGAGCGCCATGCTGCTAAGAAGCGAAATAAATCGTCTGAATCCGCGCGCTGCCAACGTGATTATTTCATCCCCATCGAGGCTATATTCGATCCCATCAAGGATTAGCCACTTTTCTAAGACGTTTAATAGATGAGTTCGAAAAAGCCAATCTGAAATCTATTTCTAACAATCACCGTAGCTGCTTCCGCGTTTTTATCAACGTCTTTCCGCCAAATGCTACTATTTTTGCCGTAAGTGGTTATTTGTCCCCACACTTGTCTGCTTTATCCAACAACTGCGGCTAACCCCTACACAACTTTTCAATAGAGGGTCTGATATTTTGTACGGCTCAGATATCGTACCCCCCCCCCCACATTAAATATATACTGCATTTAGTATCGTTTATTTTCAACCCCCTTATTCATGCCTCTACGGCTACCCCGCGTAGCTCTTAGCCCATACCTTCTGGAAACCGTGTCCATCCGGAAAGCCCGTCCCACTCTGAATACATCCAGCGAACGCATGCGAGCGTGTTGTCCAGAACGGTCTCGTCATCGGGGTGATGGAAAATGTCACCACAAACGCTTGCCACGGTTGCGCCCACAAGTGGCAAGAAAAAAGCCTCGAGAGTTTCGAGGCTTTCACATTTGTATTGTTTTGCACGAAGGACCGCGAGCAGCGAGCTACTCGCCCAGCACGGCCTTCTTGGCCGCCGCCGCCATATGGTCCAGATCATCCTTGGTGGGATGATCCTTTGCGGCAACCCAGTTATCGAGCAGCAACTTAGCGCGGACATTGTCGGGATCTTGCTCGAGCATGGCCTCGTAGCGCTGCTTGACCGCGGGACCCATCTTGCCCTGGCACATCGCCCAGCCTACAAGCTCGGCATCATTGGCCAAATTTGAGGTCACGCGATCGATAATCTGCCTAAAGTACTCCTCGCTGGCCCCAAAGCCGCAGGTGCCAAACAGGAAGACGCGCTTGCCGTGCAAGGCTGAGAGCAACGTCGCGACCGAAGGCGTGCTCGCGCCCTTGTCGCACCAAAAACCGACAAGCACCGTGTCGGCCGCGCAGGCGCCCTGCGCCTCGAGCGCAACCTGATCTGCATCCGCATCGTCGCTCAACGCCGCGGCATGGACAAACTCAACACCTGCAGCCTGCAGCGTGCGCTTGATCGCACCCGAAACCATCCTGGTATTACCGCTCTTGCTGTTAACCACCAAAGAGCACGTCATAGTCACGTTGCCTCGTATCCCCCAAAACTAAAGCCACTAATGCAATTTATTAGATGAATATCTTAGTACTAACGTGACAGATGTAAACCACCGTCTGTCGATTGATTAATTTGCCCCGCGGGCTTGCTCACTGGGCGAATTGGCTGCGGTAGAGTTCGGCGTAGAAGCCGCCTGCCGCCAACAGCTTGTCGTGCGTGCCGCGCTCGATAATCTGGCCGTCGCGCATTACCAGAATGCAGTCGGCGTTGCGGATCGTCGACAGGCGGTGCGCCACCACAAAGCTTGTGCGGCCGGCCATAAGCTCGTCGAATGCCGCCTGCACCTGCAGCTCGGTGCGCGTATCGATACTCGAAGTCGCCTCGTCCAGCAGCAAGATAGCCGGGTCGGTGAGCATGACGCGCGCAATGCACAGCAGCTGCTTTTGGCCCTGGCTAAACGTGCCGCCGTCCTCGCCAATCACCGTGTCGTAGCCTTTCGGCAGCTGCACGATAAACTTGTGCGCGTGCGCGCGCTTGGCGGCTTCGATAACCTGCTCGCGCGTGGCTCCTGGGCAACCGTAGGCGATGTTTTCCGCCACCGTGCCCTCGAACAGCCAAGTGTCCTGCAGCACCATGCCAAAGGCACGACGCAGGCTCGAGCGCGTGTAATCGCGCGAAGCCTTGCCATCGACCGCGATGCGGCCGGCATCGATATCGTAAAAACGCAGCAGCAGATTGATGAGCGTTGTCTTTCCGCAGCCCGTGGGGCCGACCAGAGCAAAACGCATGCCGGGCTTGGCATCGATGCAGATATCCTGCAACAGCTTTCGGTCGGGCACATAGCTAAAGTCCACGTGTTCAAAGGTCACCTCGCCCTGCGGTGCGGCAAGCTCTACAGCGTCCGACGCGTCGGGCTCCTGCTCGCGCGCATCGAGCAGCGCAAACATGCGGCGCGCCGAGGCGTACGCGGTCTGGATCTGCGTGATGACGTTCGTGACCTCGTTGAACGGTTTAGTGTACTGGTTGGCGTAGGACAGGAAGATCTGCACGCCGCCCACCGTGAGCGCCGCAGGCACGCCCGTGATCACGCCCGCGCAGCCGATCACGGCGACCACGGCGTAGATGATGTTATTGATAAAGCGCGTACCGGGGTTGGAAAGCGAACCCATAAACTGTGCGCGTTCGCCCGCCGTATAGAGCTCGGCATTGAGGGCATCAAAGCGCGCTTGGGCGTGCGGGCCGTAGGCGAAGGCGTCCACGAGCTTTTGCTCACCCACATACTCCTCGATATGACCGCCGAGTTGGCCCTGGATGCGCTGTTGAGCAGTGAAGCTCTTATTGGAAAGCTTGGCGATGGCACCGGCCGCAAAGATGGAAAGCGGCGTGACGAGCACCACCACGAGCGTCATGGTCAGGTTAATGGAGAGCATAAACGCGAGCGTGCCAACGATGGTGATAACGCCGGTGAAAAGCTGGGTAAAGCCCTGCAGCAGACCGTCGCCCACCTGATCGACGTCGTTGACCACGCGGCTCATAAGGTCGCCGTGGGCATGGCTGTCGATAAACCTGAGTGGCATGCGGCTGAGCTTATCGCTCGCCTCCACGCGCATGTCGCGCACCGTTTCGTAGGACAAACGGTTGACGCAGTAGCCCTGCAGCCACTGGAAGGCCGCCGCGCCCACCACGACAATCGCGAGCTTGGTAACGAGCGGCAGCAGCGCGTCAAAGTCCACCTGCCCGGCGGCGACGATCAGGTCGATGCCCTCGCCGATGAGGATGGGCGTATAGAGTTGCAAGATCACCGAGATGGCGGCGCTCACAAACGACGCCGTAAACGAGACGCGGTGCGGACGGACGTAGCCCAGTAGGCGGCAAGTTACCGCGCCCACGGGATAGCGCTCGGGGTCGCCGGGCTGACGCGGGCCGTCACCCAAGTCGCTGAGGTTATCGTTGCCGGACACGTTGGCCGTCATCGTGGCGACCGAACCGGAAGAAGTATACGGATTCATTTAGCAGCCCTCCTTTGCGCAGACGGATGCGGGGGCGCACGCGGCGCCTGGGACGGGCGCGGGACTTGGAGCGGGCGCGGGTGCCGCACTCCCCTGCTGGCCCTCGAGCTCCTCGCGGCGAAGCTGCGACTGGCAGATCTCTCGGTAGAGCTGGCAGGTCGTGTACAGCTCATCGTGCGTGCCCAGGCCCGCAACCGAACCGTGGTCGAGTACGCAGATCATGTCGGCGTCGCGCACGGTCGAGACGCGCTGGCTCACGATGACGGTCGTCGGCGGCACCACGCACGCTGCGCTCGCGAATGGCATGGCGAAGCGCCGCGTCGGTCTTAAAATCGAGCGCCGAGGCGGAGTCGTCCATGATCAATATCTGAGGCGAACCCACCAAGGCGCGCGCGATAGTCAGACGCTGACGTTGGCCACCGCTAAAGTTCTTGCCGCCCGCCTCGACCGGGGCATCTAAGCCCTGGGGCTTGTTGCGCACGAACTCGCTGGCCTGCGCCATATCGAGCGCCGCCCAGAGCTCCTCATCGGTTGCCGACTCGTCGCGCCAGGTCAGGTTGCTGCGGATCGTGCCGCTCACGAGCGACGCGCGCTGCGGTACGGTCGCGACCACATGGCGCAGCTGATCGAGCGGCCAGGCGCGCACGTCGGCACCCATTACGCTCACGCTGCCGACGCCCGTGTCGTACAGGCGCGGGATGAGCGAGACGAGCGTCGACTTACCGCTGCCCGTGCCGCCGATAATGCCGAGCGTTTTGCCCAGCGGCAGCTCCAGGGTCACGTCATTGACAGCGTTGGCGGCGCCCGCGCCAAAGGAGAAGCTCGCATGGCTCAAGCTCAGCGCGGGGACCGGAACGGCGTTGCCCATCGCGCTCGGCTCGGGCAGCGCGACCGGCTGGTTGCCCTCGTCGGTGATGCTCGGCTCGCAGTTGAGCACCTCGTTGATACGCGACGCGCTCGCGCTCGCCTTGGTAAAGACCACGACCAGGTTGGCGACATACACGATGGAGGTCAGGGTCTGCGTCATGTAGTTCACAAACGCCATGACCTGGCCCTGCGTGAGCTCGCCCACGTTGACCTGGATGCCACCCACCCACAGGATGGCGCACACGCCCAGATTCATCACCAAAAACGTGACGGGGTTAAGGACCGACGAGAGCTTGCCCACCGCGATGGCGGTATAAGCCTGGTCATCGGCGGCTTGGGCAAAGCGCTCACGCTCGTGATCTTCGCGCACAAAGGCGCGAACCACGCGGGCGCCCGAAAGCCCCTCACGGCAAATGAGCGCAATGCGGTCGAGCTTTGCCTGCAGCTGCTTGTAATACGGAATGCAGCGCGCCATAACAAACCAAAACACCAAGCCGATGGCGGGCGTGCAAATCAAAAAGATCACGCCGAGCTTAAGGTCGATGGCGAGGGCCGCGCACATAGAACCCACTGCTAGGAAGGGCCAGCGGATGAGCATGCGCACACCGAGCGCCACAGCGAGCTGCACCTGGTTGACATCGTTGGTGATACGCGTGATGAGCGACGGCGTGCCAAAGCGGTCGAGTTCAGCATAGCCCAGCTTATTGATGTGCTGGTAGAGTGCACCGCGAATGTCGGTGCCCATGCCCTGCGAGGTCAGCGCCGCCATCTTTTGGCAAACAAGCGTAAACGAGATTCCAATCACAGCCATGGCGGCAAGCAATGCACCGTAGTGGACGACAGCGTTCACATCGTGTGCGCCAATACCCTTATCGATCATCTGGGCAATCACCAGCGGCGTAAGCAGGTCAAAGATCACTTCGATCAGCTTGCACGCAGGGCCAATCACCATATACCGGCGAAACTTACCACCAAAACGCCTGAGCAGCTCAATCATGTATAGGCGCTCCCTATCATCATCTCTATTCAATCTGATTCATGATAGTACGGAGAGCCCTGGAGATGCGTAAGCAACTCGTTACAGGTGTTAAGGCGAAGCAGGCACGAAGGCCACTAGTGCCCAAGGCATGTATCCGCCGCTGTTTTGGAAAAGCCAGCGAGCAACATAACGCCAGGGATTCAATTATCAGATAAATGTGACCCTTCAGGCGGTTTTGGTCGGCTACCCGCGAGTGCCGGCGGGGCGCTTGGTAGTCGAGCGATCCCGCAGGCGA
>OHNE01000641.1_pt1 | contig 13634 bp, 8 predicted proteins | sample 1569581 | NCBI WGS metagenome assembly OHNE01 (sample SAMEA3879509, study PRJEB24766) | human gut metagenome | biome: human-associated habitat; feature: feces | place: USA | collected 1985/1987 | reverse complement strand
GTACGGCACAGACCGATTCCTTCAGCGCCCAGCTCACGAGCCTTCTTAGCGTCTGTCGGAGTATCAGCGTTAGTACGAACCTTCAGAGTTCTGTACTTGTCTGCCCAGCTCATGACACGGCCGAATGTACCAGCGATAGATGCGTCAACGGTCGGGATGATGCCGTCGTAGATGTTACCGGTAGAACCGTCGATAGAGATGTAGTCGCCCTCGTGGAAGGTCTTGCCAGCCAGCTCGAACTTCTTGTTCTCTTCGTCCATCTTGATGTCGCCGCAGCCGGATACACAGCAGGTACCCATACCACGTGCAACAACGGCAGCGTGAGAAGTCATACCGCCACGAACAGTCAGGATACCCTGAGATGCCTTCATACCGGTGATATCTTCCGGAGAGGTCTCCAGACGAACCAGGATAACCTTTTCGCCCTTAGCGTTCCAAGCCTCTGCGTCGTCAGCAGTGAATACGACCTTACCGCAGGCAGCACCAGGAGATGCGCCCAGACCCTTGCCCATCGGAGTAGCAGCCTTCAGAGCCTTTGCATCGAACTGCGGGTGCAGCAGAGTGTCCAGGTTTCTCGGATCGATCATCAGAACTGCTTCTTCTTCGGTCTTGTGTCCTTCGTCTACCAGGTCGCAAGCGATCTGCAGAGCTGCCTGAGCGGTTCTCTTACCGTTACGGCACTGCAGCATATACAGCTTCTTGTTCTCAACAGTGAATTCCATATCCTGCATATCGTGATAGTGGTTTTCCAGAGTCTCGCAAACCTTGATGAATTCGTGGTAAGCTTCCGGGAATTCCTGTTCCATCTGTGTGATCGGCATCGGAGTACGAACGCCGGCAACAACGTCTTCGCCCTGTGCGTTGATCAGGAACTCGCCCATCAGCTTCTTTTCGCCGGTAGCCGGGTCACGGGTGAATGCTACACCGGTACCAGACTCGTTGTTCAGATTACCGAATACCATCGGCATTACGTTTACTGCGGTACCCCAGCTGTACGGGATATCGTTGTCACGACGGTATACGTTTGCTCTCGGGTTGTCCCAGCTGCGGAATACAGCCTCGATAGCCAGCTTCAGCTGTTCTACCGGATCAGACGGGAAGTCTGTGCCCAGCTGCTTCTTGTATTCAGCCTTGAACTGTTCAGCCAGAGTCTTCAGATCAGCAGCAGTCAGATCTACGTCGAACTTAACGCCCTTTTCTTCCTTCATCTTGTCGATGAGCTGCTCGAAGTACTTCTTGCCGACTTCCATAACAACGTCGGAGAACATCTGGATGAAACGTCTGTAGGAGTCATATACGAAACGCTCGAAAGCCGGATCCGGGTTGCCCTTGATCATAGCAGCTACAACGTCGTCGTTCAGACCCAGGTTCAGGATGGTGTCCATCATACCCGGCATGGATGCACGTGCGCCGGAACGAACGGAAACCAGCAGCGGGTTGTTCAGATCGCCGAACTTCTTGCCGTTGATCTCTTCCATCTTCTTGACGCCGTCCATAACCTGTGCCATGATCTCGTCGCTGATCTTGCGGCCGTCCTCATAGTACTGTGTGCAGGCCTCAGTTGTGATGGTGAAACCCTGCGGTACCGGCAGACCGATGCTGGTCATCTCAGCCAGGTTTGCACCCTTACCGCCGAGGAGATTGCGCATGGTCATGTCGCCTTCGCTAAACATATAAACCCATTTGTTTGCCATTGGTAAATACCTCCAATTTTAATATTCGATTCTATGGCCGGCTGCGTGATTGCGTCCGGGGAATTCTGGCAAAATTCCCGCTTTCAACCGGCACATTATTATTATAGCATATTTCAGATGAAAATACTATACACTTTTCAAGAAAAAATTGCGCCTTTTTTTGTTGCAAGTTATACAAAAATCACAATGCACGATTTTTTTTTGAAAAAAGGCTTGCAATCCTTTCAAGATTTTGTCATAATGTAAAAAGGGACTTTTTCGGATGGCGCATCCGGGAAAGGGATACTAGCCAATTTCCTTGTCCGGCGCATATCCCGGACGAGATGTTACATTACAGGAGGAACAGAACTATGAATCAAGTTGTTATTCTTGCCGGCGGACACGGCAATCGTATGAAGGCAGCAATCCCGAAGCCTATGCTCCAGGTGCTGGACGTTCCCATGCTGGGCTGGGTCATCCGTGCCTGTGAGGGCGCAGGACTGAGCCGGATCTGTGTGGTCACCGGCTATAAGGCGCAGTATGTGGAGCTGTATCTGGGCGACCGTTACCGCACTGCACTCCAGGCAGAGCAGCTGGGCACGGGTCATGCAGTGATGCAGGCAGAAAAGTTCATGAAGGAATTCACCGACGGCAACACCTTGGTGCTGTGTGGCGATGCACCGTTTATGGACAGCGAGACCATTGCCAATGCGCTGAAACTGCATGAGGCACAGGAGAACGCTGTCACAGTCATCACAGCGAATCTGGAACAGCCCAAGGGCTACGGCAGAATCCTCCGCACGGAGACCGGCATTGCGGCTATCGTAGAGGAAAAGGATGCCACCGAGGCACAGCGTGAGATCCACGAGGTAAATTCCGGCGCATACTGGTTCAAAACCAAGGCACTGCTGGAACTGCTGGGCGGTCTGTCCCAGTCCAATGCGCAGGGCGAATACTATCTGACCGACACCGTTGGTCTGGCGCTGGAGCGTGGCTGGAAGGCAAGCGCATACCGCAGCGAGAACCCGGATGTGATCCTGGGCGCAAACACCAGAAAAGACCTGCTGCATCTGAACAAAGTGGCACAGGAGCGTGTGCTGGATAAGCACATGGAAAACGGCGTAAACTTCGTCAGCACCGACGGCATCATCATCGGAAATGATGTGGAGATCGGCGCAGAGACTACCATCCTGCCGGGTACTATTTTAAGAGGGAAAACCAAGATCGGCGCAAAGTGTACCATTGGCCCGAACTGCCTCATCGAGGACTGCAGGATCGGCGACCATGTCACACTGAACTATGTCCAGGCGTTTGAGTCGGAGATCGAAGATGCGGTCAAGGCTGGTCCGTTCGTTCATATCCGTCCGAACTCGCACCTCAAGAACGGCGTCAAGATCGGCGACTTTGTAGAGGTCAAGAACTCTACTGTAGGCGAGCAGACTGCCATCGCACACCTCACTTATGTGGGAGACAGCGATGTGGGCAAGAAGGTAAACTTCGGCTGCGGTACCGTTACAGTAAACTATGACGGTCTGAAAAAGCAGCGCTGTGTCATCGGCGACAACTGCTTTATCGGCTGCAACACCAATCTGATTGCTCCGGTGGAACTGGGTAAGGGTGCATATACCGCCGCAGGTTCTACCGTCACCAAGGACGTGCCGGATTATGCCCTGGCTGTGGAGCGTGCAGACCTCAAGGTCAAGGAAGGCTACAGCCTGAAAAAGCTGAAGAGCAAGCTGTTCCCGGAGGACGGCGCAAAGAAGTAAAAGTCCATCCGTGGGCTGGTGCGGACAACTTTTTGAAATACGAAAGGATTCATGCGGCATCGGGGCATTTCCGGTGCCGCATGAAACAGGTTTGAGAGAAAATGGGTATTTTTGATTTATTCAAGCAGATCGAGTCGGGGTCTGCCGGGAATCTGCACGGCAGGCTGACCTGGATCGTTGCCGGGCTGGGCAATCCCGGTCTGGAATATGAGAACACCCGGCACAACGCCGGATTTCTGACCATGGAAGAACTGGCGAAACAGTGCGGCGCAAAGCTGGATCAGATGAAGTTCAAGTCGGACTGCGGCGAGGCGATGCTGGGCGAGGTGCGCTGTCTGCTGATGAAACCGACCACTTATATGAATCTCAGCGGCGATGCCATTGCGGCGGCGGCGAATTTCTACAAGATACCGCCGGAGCAGGTGTTGGTCATTTATGATGACATCTCTCTGCCGCCGGGAAAGCTGCGCCTGCGCCGAAAGGGCAGTGCCGGCGGTCACAACGGCATCAAGAGCATTATCGCCCAGCTGGGAACAGAGGAGTTTCCACGGATCCGGGTGGGTGTCGGCGCAAAGCCCAATCCCCAGTATGATCTGGCGGACTGGGTGCTGTCGAAGTTCAGCGAGGAAGATATGAAGGCACTCCAGCCGGCGCTGGAACACGCAGCGGATGCAGCGAAGAAAATCGTCAGCGGCGACATGAACGGCGCCATGAATCTGTACAGTCACTAAGCAACAGCACAGGCACTAAGCAACAGCAGAGCAAAAGCAACACGGAAAGGAGACAGCCATGCAGTTTTTTGCAGCTACATTTGAACAGCTGACAGCATACCGGGAACTGGTGCGGTCACAGCAGGAAGGAGTCACGCCGGTTTCGTTTACCGGTGTGTCGCAGATCCACAAAGCGCATCTGCTGACGGCGCTGTGCCGGGAAAATGCACCGGTGCTGGTGGTCACTGCCGAGGAGGCAGAGGCACGGCGGCTCTGCGATGACATCAACGCCATGCTGGATGAAACGGCGGCATGGATGTTTCCGGCAAAGGAGGTGGTGCTGACGCCGGTAGAGGGCATCACCACCGCCTATGAACACGCTCGTATCGCTGCACTGACGGCGCTCCGGACGGGACAGTGCCGGGTGGTCGCCGCCAGCATTGAGGCACTTTTGCAGCCGACCCTTTCACCGGAACAGCTGGACGACTCCACGATTTTGCTGCGCCGGGACGGCACGGCAGATCTGGGTGAACTCATCCGCCGGCTCTCTGCCTGCGGCTATGTCCGTGGGGAGAGCGTTTCCGGACAGGGACAGTTTTCCGTCCGGGGCGATATCCTGGATGTGTTCCCGGTACAGCTGAATGCGCCGGTGCGTATTGAGTTCTGGGATGATACCATCGACACCATGGTACATTTTGACCCGGAGACACAGCGCCGGACGGATGCTGTTGACGAAGTGCGCATTCCGCCGGCAAGGGAGACCCTGTGCGACCCGGCAGCGCTGGCGGAAAAGATCCGGAAACTAGGAAAATCCCTGCGCAGCCGCAGGGCAGACCTGGCACGGGAAAAGCTGTATGCCGATGCCGACCAGCTGGACGCCGGGATGCTTCCGGTGCATCTGGACAAATATGCGCCGCTGCTCCGGGAAAAGCCGTCCATGCTCTATGATTTCGGCATCGGGACGGTCTGCTGGAGCGAATACGGCGCAATCGTGGAGAGCCAGCGTGGACTGATGGCGCAGTACCAGGAGGACTGCAAGCTGCTGCTGGAAGAGGGCAGCCTTTGCCGTGGGCTGGAGGGCTACTATCAGAATCCCACGGAGGTTGCCGTACAGCTGGACAAACGCTTTCAGGTGTATCTCAGCAACTTTTTGCAGGGCGGCGAACACGTGGAATTTCAGAAACTGCTCAGCGTCCAGGCGGTGCAGAATGCGCCCTGGGGCGGTGAGCTGCGTCAGCTGACAGAGGATCTGAAAGCCTACTGTGAGCAGGGCTACTGCACCATGCTCTATGCCGGCAGTGAAAAAACGCTGCCTATTTTGCAGCAGGATCTCCGGGAAAGCGGCATCTGCTGCGAACTGGCGAAGCCGGACAGCATCTGGAAAGACGGCACGGTCTATCTCCGCACCGGCAGCCTTTCCGGTGGGTTTGCCTATCCGGAGATCAAGACGGCTGATTTCCCAGGCGAGAACGCTGCGTTCCGGCACACGCCGCCGAAAGACACATCATCGTGGGGAAGAGATACGCACCCTGGCAGACATTACGCCGGGAGATCTGGTGGTACACGCTCTGCACGGCATCGGGCGCTTTCTGGGCATCCGCAAGCTGGAACTGGAGGGCGTGACCAAGGATTATATCACCATCCAGTATGCCGGTAAGGAAAATCTGTATGTGCCGGTCACGCAGCTGGATATGGTGTCCAAGTATATCGGACCCCGTGAGGATTCCAACGTAAAGCTGAGCCGGCTGTCCTCGCCGGAGTGGCAGAAGACCCGGAACAACGTGCGCCGTGCGGTGCGGGATATGGCAGACGAACTGCTGGCGCTCTATGTCAAGCGGGAAAAGACCAAGGGCTTTGCGTTCTATCCGGACGACCAGGAACAGCGTGACTTTGAGGCACGTTTTCCTTATGTGGAGACGGAGGATCAGATGGCGTGCATTGATGAGATCAAGCACGACATGGAACGGGAACGCCCCATGGATCGGCTGCTCTGCGGCGACGTGGGATTCGGCAAGACAGAGGTGGCACTCCGGGCGGCGATGAAATGCGTCATGAGCGGAAAGCAGTGCGCTATTCTGGTGCCGACCACGGTTCTTGCCATGCAGCACTACCAGACGGCGCTGCGGCGGTTTGAGCATTTCCCGGTGAATGTGGTGATGCTGTCCCGGTTCGTCTCGGCAAAGCGGCAGAAGGAGATCCTCAAGGAGATCAAAAGCGGCAAGGCGGATGTTATCATCGGCACCCACCGCATTGTGCAGAAAGACGTGGAATTCCACGCCCTGGGTCTCGCCATTGTGGACGAGGAACAGCGGTTCGGCGTGGCGCACAAGGAGAAGTTCAAGCAGATGTTTGCCGGCGTGGATATGCTGACCCTGTCTGCGACGCCCATTCCCCGGACGCTGAACATGGCGATGAGCGGCATCCGGGATATGTCCGTCATCTCCCAGCCGCCGCAGGACCGCTATCCGGTGCAGACCTATGTGATGGAATACAGCGAACCGATGCTGGTGCAGGCGATTCAGCGGGAACTGAAACGGGGCGGTCAGGTGTACTACATCCACAACCGCATCGACACCATCGAGTTCACCGCATCCAAGCTGCAGAAATACCTGCCGGATGCCCGTATCCTGGTGGCGCATGGTAGGATGGGTGAGGCGGAAATGTCGGAGATCTGGCGCAAGCTGGTGGAACACGAGGCGGATATCCTGGTCTGCACTACCATTATTGAAACTGGTGTAGATGTTCCCAATGTGAACACGCTCATCATTGAAAATGCGGACTGTTTCGGACTTTCCCAGCTGTATCAGCTCCGGGGACGTGTGGGACGCTCCAACCGCCGGGCATATGCCTATTTCACATTCCAGCGGGACAAAGTCCTCCGGGACGAGTCGGCGAGACGGCTGGCGGCAATGCGGGAATTCACCCAGTTCGGCAGCGGCTTTCACATTGCCATGCGTGATCTGGAAATACGTGGCGCAGGCAGTCTGCTGGGCGGACAGCAGCACGGACACATGGAGTCGGTGGGCTACGATATGTATCTGCGGCTGCTGGGCGAGGCTGTGGCAGAGGCAAAGGGCGAGCCGATCCAGAAAACCGCAGAGTGTACGGTGGATATCCAGATCAGCGCCCATATTCCGGAAAGCTATATGGAGAGTCTGAGCCAGCGGCTGGATATGTACCGGAAGATCGCCAGCGTGCAGAACAGCGAGGACGAAATGGACCTGCTGGACGAACTCATCGACCGCTACGGCGAGCCGCCCAGGGAAGTGGTGGGGCTTATCACCGTTTCCCGGCTGCGGAACACGGCGGCACAGCTGGGCATCACGGAGATCAATCAGCGTGGCGGCGTGATGCTGTTCTATCTGGCACATCCCACGCCGGAGATGATCGGGGCGCTGTCGCAGAAATACCGGGGCAGAGTGCAGTTCGGCAGTGTGGGGAAGTCCTATCTGGGTGTCAGACTGGAGGACGAACCGCCGCTTGAACTGCTCCGGGACGTGCTGGAAATACTGGAAAAATCCGGGAATGGTATCAAATAATGCAGAAAAAGCACGAAAACCAGACTGCAATTTTGTATGGTTTTCGGCGAAATCAACGGATTTCACTTTGAGATTTAGGCAAAATGTGCATAGACAGTTTTTTTGAAATATGCTATAATACAAAAAGAATGTGGTATGCACTGCTCGGCGGTGTGTGAAAATTAGGAGGAGTTTACGATGAAATTTATGAAGAAGATCGCTGCAATGGCAGCTGCAACCGCAGTAGCAGCAGTTTCTCTGGTAAGTATGGGCAGCATGGGCGCAAGTGCGACAGACGAGCCGCCGTACACTGCATATCTTTGCATTTCTGCCGGCGGTGACGCACAGTGGAAAGCAGGCGACTGGGAAACAGAGTCGGCTACGATTACCGGAGACGGCGTTTATTCCACTTCTGTTACGATTCCGGAAGATAAGGGCTCTGAAACCATTGAATTTCTGATGCTGTCTACAGACATCAATGCGTATGCGTTTGCGCCGGAGGGAACTTCCAATCCGGTTGCTGACGGCACTGCAAAAATCACGATCAACTCGATTAAAGTTGTAAGAGTCGGCAGCGGTGAAGAGGCTGCAATTGCTTATAATGGTCCGTCTGAACATTCTATGTTCCTGAACGATGACGGCAGAACACTTCGTGTAAACATTCTGAATACATGGGCTACTGCGCAGAATACAACAGACATTGACCCGAATGTTCCGGGCGGTCTGGCAGCAGGAGACAAGGTTGTTGTTGACTTTGCTGTAAGCGGCATCAATGCCGGCGGCGGCACTGCAACCACTGATCCGGCATCTACCACTGAGGCACCGAAGAATACAGATCCGAACGGCACAACCGCAGATCCGAGCAAGACCACTGCGGCAGGTGAAACTACGACTACCGCAGCAGGCGGCAGCAACGGCGGAAACAATTCTTCCAACGGCGGCAGCAGCAACGGCGGTTCTTCCAATGGCAGCAGCTCCGGCAGCAGCAATGGTTCCACAAACAATGCGACCACTTCTCAGACCGGTGACTTCGGCATTGCAGCAGTCGTACTGGGTGCAGTAGCAACTGCGGCTCTGGGCGCAGGCGCATACACCATCACCAGAAAGAAGAAGTAATCGACTTCTGGAATCTATTATTTTAGACAATCTCATTTTTTCATTTTTACCCCTATAATACAGGAAAACCCTCACTCGAAAGAGTGAGGGTTTTCCGTTTATGTGGACATGGCAATATTTCTATAATTGTCTAGTGCGATGTAACGGCTAAAACTATAGGAATAAGCCTCCCTTGAAAAGGGAGGGGAACCAGCGAAGCTGGTGGAGGGATTCTGGTGAAATTTTTTCTGAATTGTGAATATCACAGCAAAATCTCTCAGTCAGCCTACGGCTGCCAGCTCCCTTTTCAAGGGAGCCTGATCTACAAAGTTTTAGAATTTACAAAGTACTAGTTTTTATAAGCTCTTATGCGTTCCGGTCACGCTGCATGACCGCCAGCTGGTCACAGCGTTCGTTTTCCGGATGTCCGGCGTGTCCTTTGACCCAGTGGAAGGTGACCTGGTGCTTTTCCAGCAGGGGCAGCAGCTGTTTCCACAGGTCTACATTCAGTGCCGGTTTTTTGTCTGACTTCACCCAGCCCCGTTTCTGCCAGCCGTAGACCCAGCCTTTGGTGACGCTGTCCACCACGTATTTGCTGTCCGTGGTGAGCAGCACGTGGCACGGCTCTTTTAAGGCGGAGAGTGCGGCGATCACGCCGGAAAGCTCCATGCGGTTGTTGGTGGTCTCGTGTTCGCCGCCGGAAAGTTCCTTTTCGGCTGTGCCGTAGCGCAGGATCGCACCCCAGCCGCCCGGTCCGGGATTGCCGCTGCACGCTCCGTCGGTAAAGATCTCTACTGTTTTCATACGTTTCCTCCTGTGTGATGTGTCTGGTTTCTATTATACTATAAATTGCCGGGCTGTGCAACTGCTTTGCGGCAGATTCGTGCAGAGTCCGGGAAAAATCCGGCGACGAATCCGGCGGCAGTCCAAAAAACGAACCCACGATTTGTGCAAGTTGCCTGGCTGAAAAGCTTGACCTGTGCCGCTTTTTATGCTATAATACAAGTGTTGGATTCGTTAAAACGAATCGTTTTTTGGTACGATTAAAACTGGAAGGGAGTCTTTCACGGAAATGAAAACTTTGAAACGTATGCTGGCTGCGCTGATGGCGCTGACAATGGTGGGCGCACTGGGTGCCTGCGGCGGTTCTGACAGCTCGAAGAGCGCATCCTCTTCGGAGGCAGAATCTGCTTATAAGGAAAAGGATGATGTCGCTGTAGACGCATCTCTGGTGGACGATATGGTCAAGGATGACCCGGATATCAAGGGACAGACCATCTACTGGCTGGCAGACTATGACATCAACCCGAAGAACAACCAGGACAGAAGCGTTGCACTGTCGCTGTTTGAGGATAAGTACGGCGCAAAGGTGGAGTATGTCTCCTGCACCTCTGACACCAAGTTCGATACGCTGGCAAGCCGCATTCTGGGCGGTGACCCGGTGGATATGTTCCCGTATGAGTGGGATGCTGTGCCGAACGGCGTCACCAAGGAGCAGTATCAGCCGCTGGACGACTATCTGGATCTGGGTGATGATATCTGGTCGGATATGTCGGACGTTATCGAAATGTTCAAGTATAAGGACAAGCACTACGTAGTACCGTACTGTCTGTCTGACCCGCTGCTCATCACTTATAACCGTTCGCTCTGTGAGGAAAACGGTCTGGATGACCCGTACGAGCTGTACAAAAAGGACAAGTGGGACTGGGATACCTTCATGGATATGATGAAGACGTTTGTCTCCAACGCCAAGGACGGCGAGACCCGCTACGGCATCAACGGCTGGTTCGGTCAGGCAATGGTGCAGTCCACAGGTGAGACCTTTGTCAAGTATGACGGGACAAAGTTCTCCAACAATATCAGCAGCCCGGCAATCGAAGAGGCTGAAGGCGTGATGGAAGAGATCATGAGCCTGGGTCTGTACGACCCGACCTGGTACGGCTATCTGCCGGACGACGGCTCGACCCTGTTTTTCGGCATGGCAGACTGGGCGCTGGGTGCATCCAACGTCAAGGCTGACCCGAAACCGGACTATGAGGATAACGGTTATGTAGAAGAAAACGATCTGATGATCGTGCCGTTCCCGAAACAGCCGGGCAGCGACGAGTACTATCTGAACTGCAACTTCGGCGCAAAGATGCTGGTCAAGAACTCTGACAAGGGTGCAGCTGTTGCGGCGTACATTAAGTGCGAGCGTTTGGCATCCATGATCGACGAATACAAGGATGCAGCCAAGGAAAAGGCAATCATTCCGGAAGTGAATGCACAGGGCAAGCTGAAGTCCTATGTGACGGAAGAACAGTATGATGCACTCCAGGATTACAAGGATCCGAAGAACATCACACCGGTATTTGACTTCGGCTATGGCATGGGCAGCAGAATGTACGGCGACGGCGAATACACCTATGAGACAAGAGGTGTCATGAACAATCTGACTTCTGCACTGCTGAACGGCGACAAGGATTCCTGGGCTGTTCTGCGTGATGAGTGGTCTTCTGTCATTGACGAAGTGATCGACGGCTACAACAACAAGTAAGGCGTGTTCCTATAAAAAACATTTTGAAAAAACCAAAAGCTTTCCTGTTTTCGGACGGGAAAGCTTTTTTGTTGCCTTTTGCAGGAAAATGTGGTATAATAAAAACAATGGCAATTCCGAAGAGAAAGGACGAAAACCATGCAGAAATTCATTTATCGGCTGACCATGTGCCGGAGCAAAGGGTATATTCAAAAGCAATACGGAAAATCGTTTTGGAAATCGTTCCGGGAACATTCGGACGCTGTGTTTCGTCAGGTGGCGGCAGAACTGCCGGACATCGGGGACAGTATTTTTTCCTTTAATTATGCCTATGCGCCGTCCTATGTGGCGTGGTATCGGTCTATGCGTCAGCTGGGGCTGGATGCCGGGCAGGCGGACGATCTGATGTGGAAGATGAATGAGAAGATGCTGCTTTCTGTGCCGAAACCTTTCCTGCATATGGCAGGGAAAAGCTATCTGAACAGCTTTCGGAAAAAGGCGAAACAGCACTTGCAGCGGCAGGGAAAACCGGGCTTTTCGGAATACGACTGGCTGATCGACTACCGGGATATAGATGCGAACAGCTTTGAGATCGACATCCGGCGCTGCGGATTTATCACTGTGGCAAAGAAATACGGCGTAGAGGGAATGCTGCCGGGAATCTGTTCTGTGGACTATATGGTTTCCCATTACATGGGCAACGGCTTTTCCCGTACCAAGACGCTGGGAGACGGGGACGAGTGCTGCAACTGTCACTATGAACTGACGGGAAAGTGTCCGCTCCGTGCGCCGGAGGGTATGAAGTAAGCGTCAGCCGTATAAAAACGACACCAGAAAGGAGGTTTCTCATATGGATGCACTTTTTCAGCCGGTCGCCAATCTCAAAGGCATTGGCGCAAAGCGAGCTGAGGCGCTGGCAAAGCTGGGGATACAGACACCCTATGACTTGCTGTATCATGTGCCACGGAGCTATCTGGACTACAGCCATCCGGTTCCTGTTGCGGCGGCATCCTTAGGAGAGACCAACGTGATCCGGGTGCAGATCGTGCATAAGCTGGCACCTCAGTTTATCCGCAAGGGCATGACTATCTTCAAGGCGGTGGCAACCGACGGCGTAAGCGATGTGACGGTCGTCATGTACAACAACCAGTACGGTTTCCAGGCACTGCATCCGGGGAGCTGGTACCGGATGTCGGGAAAGATACAGGGGAATCTGCTGCGGCGTGAGATTCATGCGCCTCATGTGCTGGCAGACAACAGCAAGGAACTGATCTATCCGGCATATCCGCTGACCAGCGGCATTACGGCGAATCTGCTGGTGCGTGCGGTGAAACAGGCGCTGGAACTTATGAAGGCACAGCCTTTCGAGTGGATGCCAGAGCAGATGCGGCTGGAACATGGTCTGCTGCCCCTGGGAACGGCGCTGGAGCAGGTGCATTTTCCGTCAAATCCGGCGTTGATGGAGACGGCACGGCGGCGGCTGGCATTTGATGAGTTGCTGCAATTGCAGCTGGGGATGCTGCTGCGCCGGGCGGACAACCGGACGAAATCGGCGTATCCCATGCGCCGGGACACAGATCTGTCACCCTATTATGCGGCACTGCCGTTCACCATGACGGACGGGCAGAAACACGCCGTGGAAGAGATCACGGCAGACCTTTGCGGCGATGTCCCTATGAACCGGCTTTTGCAGGGCGACGTGGGCAGCGGCAAGACGGCTGTTGCGGCGGCGGCGTGCTATTTTGCGGCGCAGAACGGGATGCAGTGCGCATTGATGGCGCCGACGGAAATTCTGGCGGTGCAGCATTATCACACCATGCAGCAGTTTTTGGAACCGCTGGGCGTTTCGGTGGGACTGCTGACCGGGTCTGTCCGTGCCAAGGAGCGCCGGGAAATCTACGAGGCGCTTTCTGACGGCAGCATGGCGCTGGTGGTGGGAACGCACGCCATTTTTCAGAAAGAGGTCTCCTTTGCACGGCTGGCGCTGGTCATTACCGACGAACAGCATCGGTTCGGCGTGGCACAGCGGACACTGCTGGCAGATAAAGGCGGCTGTCCCCACAAGCTGGTCATGTCGGCAACGCCGATTCCACGGACACTGGCACTGATGATCTACGGCGACCTGGATATCTCTGTGCTGAAAGAATTGCCTCACGGCAGACTGCCGGTGCAGACGTTTGCGGTCACGGGAAAGCTGCGCCAGCGTGCCTATCATTTTATCCGGCAGCAGCTGGAGCAGGGACACCAGGGCTATATTGTCTGTCCCATGATCGACGACCGGGACGAAAGCGAATTGCAGGCGGTGTCCAGCTATGCGGAGAACATCCAGAGCGGTGCGTTTGCACAGTATCGGGTGG
>OHNE01000630.1_pt1 | contig 13932 bp, 18 predicted proteins | sample 1569581 | NCBI WGS metagenome assembly OHNE01 (sample SAMEA3879509, study PRJEB24766) | human gut metagenome | biome: human-associated habitat; feature: feces | place: USA | collected 1985/1987 | reverse complement strand
GACTTTCTCTTTAAGGCCCCGTAGGGGCCGCTCTTTGGCTCCCCCTTTCCCCCCTTCCCGCCCGCAGGCGATTCCCGCCGCAGCGAATTTTCTTTTTGTTACTTTTTCTTTTGGAGGTGAGCGTATGGCTATGGATCAGCAGGACGCTATGGAGCGGCTACGCGAATTGTACCTGGAAAAGAATGAGCATTTGGCGAAGTTCTTGGAGCCGGTTACTCCCTTTGAGTTTTACCGGGAGATCTTCCCCGTGGGCAGCTTTGAGCGGAAGGGTCATTTTGAGGACGCGAAGGGCAACGGGATCGCAGTGACGGTGCCGAAGGCTGCGGGGATTGCTCTGGAGATCGAAGGTGACGGCAAGGCCAAGCGCTATACCATTACGGACGAGCTGTCGGAGCTGTCGGAGGTCTTTGATACGGATTTCACTATCATGTCCCCTCTGTCTTACTTTGGGCGCCGGCGCTGCGGTAAGAACGCCCGGTATCTCTATGCCCTGGTCTTTGATCTGGATGGGGTGGGTATGCCCCAGCTCCGGGACACGCTGCACCAGATGAACAAGGATATTCTTCCCCAGGCAACCTTTGTCGTAAACAGCGGGACTGGACTTCACCTGTATTATGTCCTGGAAGAGCCGATCCCTATGTACCCACATAACCAGAAATGCTTGAAGGAATTGAAGTATGCCCTTACCCGGCAGATATGGAACAGGTACACCTCTACCATCAAGGAGCCGCAAATGCAGGGCATTTTGCAGGGGTTTCGGGTGGTCGGCTCCGGCTCCAAATTGGGCCGGGAGTACCCTGTGACGGCCTACCGGCTCGGTGGGCGGGTGACGCTGGAAAGGCTGCTGGAGTTTATCCCGGACAGCAACGGGGAGCAGCAATACCTTGTGGGCCTCATGCGGAAGGGGCGGCTCTCGCTGGCTGAGGCGAAGGAGAAGTACCCGGACTGGTACGAGCGGCGGATCGTCAAGAAGGAGCGGCGGGGCCGATGGACGGTCAAGCGTGACCTTTACGACTGGTGGCTGCACCGGATCGGGGACGAGATCAGGGTGGGCCATCGGTTTTATGGCATTATGACGCTGGCGATCTATGCGAAGAAGTGTGGGATCAGTGAGGACGAGCTGCGCCGGGACGCTTTCTCCCTGCTGAAACCTTATGATGATATGAGCGTGGAGGACATCAACCGTTTTACGAAAGATGATGTGGTGTGCGCTCTGGAGATGTATAACGAGGACTATGTGACATTTCCCAGGGACGATATAGCGAAGATCTCTGGTCTGACTATGCCCGTCAATAAGCGGAACTGGCGCAAGCAGGAGCAGCATTTGAAGATTGCCAGGGCAACGAGGGACATAATTCACGATAATTGGCGGGAAGGGAATGGCCGTCCATCGGCCCAGGATCGAGTGTATGAGTGGCGGCAGCAGCATCCAGAAGGCCGCAAGGCCGACTGCCACCGGGATACGGGCCTTGATCCCAAAACGATCCGCAAGTGGTGGGACACCGCGCCCCCGACTGTGCGTGTCCAGGATGGGCATATCACGGTGCGTGTGACGCCCTCCCAGGCGGTGAGTGATCTGCTGGTGGAGGCTTTTGGGCCGGGTAAGGATTAGGGGCTGTTTTCGGCCCTGGAGCGGCCCAGGAAGGGTTTTCCGGCTCTCTGAGGGTAAAGATACCACCCCCTCTCTACTGCGCCCGGAAAGCCGTATAAATCAAGGCTTTTTTACCCTCTAAATGTCCACACACCAGGGGTAACGGCATTTACAGAAAGGTAAAGAAAAATACTTGATTTTTTCTTTCTTTCTGCATATACTATGAATAGGAAAGGAGTGTTCGATATGGCACACACGGTCAATGTAAATATCAAGATGGATGAAGATGTCAAAAAGAGAATGGAACGGGCCTGTGCCGAGATGGGCCTTTCCATGAGTGCGGCCTTTACGATGTTCGCAAAGAAGGTCGGCAGAGAGTACCGCATACCGTTTGAGGTTTCGGCTGATCCGTTCTATTCGGAAAGCAACCTTCGGCACCTGGAGAGCGTCATGCAGGATGTGAAAACTGGCAAGGCTCATTTTGCCGAGCATGACTTGATTGAGGTGGATTGATGAGGTTGCTGTGGGAGGATCGGGCGTGGAGCGAGTATCTGTACTGGCAGACGCAGGACAAAAAGACGCTGAAACGGATAAACGCACTGATCAAAGATATTCAGAGAAGCCCCTATGAGGGGATCGGTAAGCCGGAGCCGCTGCGGGCTAATCTGAGCGGCTGGTGGAGCCGCCGCATTGACGAAACCAATCGCATTGTTTACTATGAGCAGGGTGGGGTAATTTATATTATCTCCTGCCTGGGCCACTATGACGATTGAGAAAGGAAGGGCCGGTTTATGAGCTGGGAAAAAGAGAGGATCGCGCAGCTGCAGCTCCCTGATCCGGCGGACGATGATCCGCACCCCCGTCTGCTCCTGGAGGGAGAAGGCATACACGCCGGGCAGGGCTTTACGGCTCTGTTTCCTGATGGGTGGCATGACATTACCCTGGAAGTAGCCTGGGAGCCGGAAGGCCCTGGCTGCTGGTACATATCTACGCCTGGATTTAAGGGTGTGTGTCCTGTCGGCCTGTTCGTAAAGGTATGAAAACGATCCGGCAGATAGCCGACGAGATAGGGGTATCAAAGCAGGCGGTCTATAAGCGATACAAAGGCAAGCTGCATACGGTTTGCGCTCCGTATGCGCATACGGAGCAGGGGGTCTTGTATCTGTCGGAGCAGGCTGAAACCCTGATAAAACAAGATTTCTTGAAAGATGACCGCTCCAATGGAGCGCATACGGATACACATACGGAGCGCTCCATTGGAGCGGTGCCGGAGCAGTCGCAAGAGGCCGGAGTGGTAGCAGTTTTGCAGGCCACCATCGACACGCTGCAAGGGCAGCTTGAAGTAAAAGACCGGCAGATCGAGCAGCAGGCCCAGACTATTACCCGGCTCACTGATGCGCTGGCCGCCGCCCAGCAGACAGCGGCAGCGGCCCAGGCGCTCCATGCAGGAACGATCCAGCAGCAGCTTCTTACTGGCGAGGACGGAGCGGATCAGCAAGGCCATGAGCCAGAACAAAAGCGAGGATGGTTTAGCAAGCTGTTTCGAGGTTAAGCAGATTTGTTGACCATTCTTGCCCAAAAATGAATGGAAGGAGCTTTTGTATCATGCTACAGGTCGTTTTTTCTGACAGTGAACGTGGTGCATTAAAACAGGCCACACGTTGCAAGCCGTCCACTTTAGGACCCATTGGAGTTATTTATGGCGACAGAGAACAGAAACTGACGCACGATGAAAAAGAGCGGAGCATAGCCCGTCTCAAGGCACGGTTAGAGCGTGAAAATCGTCGGGCACAGCTTGTCGGTGGCAACCCTGGAGACGTGCTTTGTCCATGCGCCGGATTGGATATTGGGCCACTTAGTGGCCCCGATGTGGAACATATACGCTTGAATTTACTCACTGCATGGCTGGGAGGTGATTTTCCGCTCCCGGGCCAAGACCCAACCGACCACGATCAAAGGGATATGCTTTGGGCAATATACCAGCAGGATGGAGAACGACTTCTGGAAGGCGGAAAACACGGCGAGGCTGTGCGTATCTGGTACAGCAACGCCCCCTATTCTCTGTGTGGATTTTACGATACGATCTGGCGGCTGCGTGACTGCGACTGTCCCATAACTGCTTTGAAGATGCCAAAATGGATGCCATTGGACGAAGATAGCGCGCAGTCCTGTATTGGATGGGGAGAGCTGTCTCCAGGCGATTGGGCGGCATATCTGCCTCTGGAACGGGAGATTCCCCCCAATATCCGCCGGGCTGTCGCCATGGAATGGGACAGGATCAGAGAAGAAAATGCACCGTTGCGTGCTGTGGTCAACGGACGCTTATGCAGCGTAGGAGAAGATTTCTACGACTCATTTATCCGTGCCAATATCCCGGACGGAACCTTTTTGGTAGCGCAACTGATTTGTAATGTACTGGGGCACTGCCAGCTTGGTATTGGTGACTGGTGGATTGCCAAGCGCATTCAGGTTATGCAAAATCGAGGAGAGCTGACCGTTGTATCAAGGCATGATAGTTTCTATCGTCAGGAAATGCGTAAGACTTGATATGAGCGTGGTGGAAAACGGCAACGAGTGTTTGCTCTTTAGCCCCCGGCAGGGCGCAAAAGCACTTTCATACTGCCAGCCCCGAAGGGGTGGCGGTGTGAAAGTGCTTTTGCGTTACTTTCTCACCGAGAAAGTAACAAAGAGGTGTTGCCCCCTCGCGGGGACTATGGTAAGATGGGAGCAGTAAGGGATACGGACGATAGAAAGGACGGGTGATTTTATCGGGACAACCATATCCGGCATGACTGGCCGGGGCAGTATCCGGCACAACAACCGGAGCTTTACAGCGGCGAATGTAGACCGGAGCCGGACGGGGCAGAATGTGACCTTTTGCAACGAAGATCTGAAACAGGTCTATCACGAAGTCTTTGACGAGGCCCTGGCCGCCTACAACGCCAAAAAGAAAAAGACCAGGGACAAGATACCGGACTACTATGAGCATATCCGGCAGAGTAAGCAGGAGAAGTTATTTCACGAGGCAATCTTCCAGATCGGCAACCTGAACGACTGCGGGTGCGGCTCCCCTGGAGGGGAACGGGCGGCGGCAGCTCTCAAAGAATTTGCGGAGTCCTTCCAGGAACGCAATCCCCATCTGCGGGTGTTCAATATGGTGCTGCACATGGACGAGGCCACGCCCCACCTCCATGTAGACTTCGTGCCGGTGGCCACGGAGCAGAGCCGGGGCCTCTCTACCAGGGTTTCCATGAAACAGGCATTAAAGCAGCAGGGCTTTGAAAGCCTGGGCCGCAAACAAACGGAATGGAAAGCCTGGATGGAGAGGGAGAAAGCGTCCCTTGCAGAGATCGCCCAGGCGCACGAGTTCGAGATCGTCAGCTTGGGCGGTGGCCGCCCCCACATGGAGCTGCCGGAGTACCGGGCCGCAGCGCAGAGACTGGAGGCCGTCCAGGAACAGGTGACGGCAGCGGAGCAGGACATGGCTGTGCTGGAGCAGCAGAAAAAGGCCCTCGGAAAGACTGTACGGCGGCTCCAGGCGGCGGAGAAGGTGCGGGTTGACCTGGATGCGATCCAGCCGGAGAAAACGCTGACAGGGGCCGTTAAGGGCGTTACAGTGGAGCAGATAAAAGAGCTGAAGGCAGCGGCGATCCGTGGGGCGGTAGCGGAACAGGAAGTGCGGGAGCTGAAGGCCGAGAACAAGCAGCTCCAGAGCCGGTTGCCATCCATGAAAGAAAAGCTGAAGGAGGCCCAGGAGCGGCAGGAGCTTATCAGCGAAAACCGTGACCTGCGGCAGCAGGTGGCGTACCTGGAGGACAGCTTGGACAGTGAGCGCAACTTCTCGTCCCGGCTCTTGGAGGGGGTCGGGGCGGTGCTGGACTTCCTGGATCGGCACCTGCCGGAGCAGTTCCGGCCCCTGGTCGAAAGGGCGCGGGAGCTGCTGCCTGTGCCGGAGCTGCAGCAGCCGGAACAGGAGCAGGAACGGGGCCACACCTGGGGCGGCATGGAGCTTTGATAGGGAAAAAAATGTATTGATAATATATAGCCTGTCTGGGGGCCTTGAAAGAGCCGTCTGGACAGGCTATAATAACAACTGAAAATAGGGAAAAAATATATTGATAATATATGCCGTGTAAACGGGCCTGGGAGGGATAGAAAAAAGGGTCAGAATTATGGCTGTCGAAAAATAGGGAAAAAATATATTGATAATATATGCCCCCCTAAGGGCCTTTAGGCCCTCAATAAAATCTATTAAAATTCTCTCTCGGACAGGGAGAAAGTCGGAGGGGAAAAGGGGGGTGAGCGGCGGGGTGTGGGAATGTGGTAAACCCGTAGGGTTTTCCATCATTTCCATGCCCCAGAGCGAGGGGGAAAAGGGGGAGGTGACTTTCTCTTTAAGGCCCCGAAGGGGCCGCTCTTTGGCTCCCCCTTTCCCCCCTTCCCGCCCGCAGGCGATCCCCGCCGCAGCGGATTTTCTTTTTGCTACTTTTTCTTTTGGAGGCGATTGCTTTGTTTGTTAGGAAACAGAAAGGAAAACCAGAAGAAAGTAAGACTGTCCGGCAGTGGGCGCTTCTGGGGCGGATACCTATAGATGCGCTGAAACCGAATTACATCTGGGAGACGCAGACCGATGGCCCAGTAACGGTTTATTATCATGAAAAGAATACCCGAGAAATGACAGAAGAGGAAAAGGCAGATTTTTTAGCGGACCAGAAGGGCTATGGTCAGAGGTATTTGCAGATGATAATTCAAGAAAAAAAGAGGTTGAAGAGAGCGTGATGGTACAGAATGAGGGATGAACAGGATAATATGGAGCTGTTGCGGGCGTTGTATCAGGAAAAAAATGAACATTTGGAGAAGTTCCTGGAGCCGGTCACGCCCTTTGAGTTTTACCGGGAGATATTCCCCGTGGGCAGCTTTGAGCGGAAGGGCCATTTTGAGGACGTTAAGGGCAACGGGATCGCGGTGACGGTGCCGCCAAAGGCTGCAGGGATTGCCCTGGAAATCCAGGAGGAAGGCAAGGCCAAACACTACACGATCACCGATGAGCTGTTGGAGTTGTCGGAGGTCTGCGACACAGATTTTACTATCATGTCACCGCTGTCTTACTTTGGGCGGCGGCGATGCGGCAAGAATGCCCGGTATCTCTATGCCCTGGTCTTTGACCTGGATGGGGTGGGTATGCCCCAGCTCCGGGACACGCTGCACCAGATGAACAAGGATATTCTTCCCCAGGCAACCTTTGTCGTAAACAGCGGGACGGGGCTGCACCTGTATTATGTGCTGGAGGAGCCGATCCCTATGTACCCGCACAACCAGAAATGCTTAAAGGAATTGAAGTATTCCCTCACCCGGCAGATCTGGAACAGGTACACCTCCACCATCAAGGAGCCGCAAATGCAGGGCATTTTGCAGGGCTTCCGGGTAGTCGGCTCCGGCTCCAAACTTGGCAGGGAGTACCCGGTGACGGCCTATCGGCTCGGCGGGCGGGTGACGCTGGAGAAGCTGCTGGAGTTTATCCCTGATAGCAACGGGGAGCAGCAGCAGCTCCTGGGCCTTATGCGGAAGGGGCGGCTCTCGCTGGCCGAGGCGAAGGAGAAGTACCCGGACTGGTATGAGCGGCGGATCGTCAAAAAGGAGCGCCGGGGCCGTTGGACGGTCAAGCGGAATCTCTATGATTGGTGGCTACACCGTATTGCTGACGAGATCCGGGTTGGCCACCGTTTCTACGGTATTATGACGCTGGCGATTTACGCAAAGAAGTGCGGGATCAGTGAGGAGGAGCTGCGCCATGACGCTTTCTCCCTGTTGAAACCCTATGACGATATGAGCGTGGAGGATATCAACCGCTTTACGAAGGATGATGTTGTGTGCGCTCTGGAGATGTTCAACGAGGACTATGTGACATTCCCCAGGGACGATATAGCGAAGATCTCCGGCCTGTCTATGCCCGTTAATAAGCGAAACTGGCGTAAGCAAGCAGAGCATTTGCGCAGGGCACGGGCCGTCCAGATGGTTGATTATCCGAATTTTGAGTGGGCTGGTCGCCCGTCGGCCCAAGACCGGGTGTATAAGTGGCGTCAAGAGCACCCGGAGGGCCGCAAGGCCGACTGCCACCGGGATACGGGTCTTGATCCAAAGACGATTCGGAAGTGGTGGGATAAAATAAGTTGATATTTTAGCGCAATTATGCTAAAATATTGGCGAGGTGATATTATGAAAATGATCCGACCTGTTTCAGACTTGCGGAATAATTTTGCTGATATCTCGAAAACAGTGCATGAGACGGCGCAGCCGGTTTTCCTCACGAAGAATGGATACGGCGATATGGTTGTATTAAGTATGGATGCATTTGAAAATCTGCAGTTTGAGAGCGAAGTATATTTCAAGTTGCAGGAGGCAGAACGAGAAGCGAAGCTTACTGATAAGCGGTATTCTTCTAAAGAAGTATTGAAGGCCATGAGAGACGCCATAGGAGGGGAACAGGTTGTATAATCTGGAGTACCTGCCTGTTGCTCTCCAGGACATGGTTGCGATCGTCCGGTATATTAGCAGAGAGTTAGGAAATCCAGCAGCAGCGGATCGACTTGCTACAGAGCTGATTGACGCCGGGGATAGTATCCCTAAATTTCCGTATATGAATTCGTCATATACCCCGATCCGGCCATTAAAGCATGAATACCGGAAGGTGCTGGTACAGAATTATTTCATATTTTATTGGGTAGACGAAGAAAAGAAACTGATAACAATCGCTCGGGTGGTATACGCAAAGAGCGATTACGACCCGTTGCTTGAGTAGACGGGATCTTTCTGTTTGGAATAGGCGGGGGATATGGGTGGAGCAGATGAGATTTGATCAAGAGAACGAGCAGCCTCTTGAAAAAACATCAATGTCCGAATGGTATGCCTTTAGAGAGAGCCTGGATTCTTTTACCGATGATATTTTCGCCGAGGGACGGAATCAGGGAACGCAAGAGCAAAGAGACAATCTGGACTAATCAGCAATATATTACATAATTTATATAAATTAAATAAGTGAAATAAGAATAATCGAGGATGTGATCATAGTGGGAGTGAAGGTGCTGCAGATCGGCTATGAGCCGGAGCGGGATCGTCTGACCTGGGACGGTTGGGATATTCACTGTGGGCAGGGCCTGGAGGTATTGCTCCCTGACCGGCTCGGCGGAGGAACGTGGCGGCCGGTGTCCTTTGAGTACAACGCCGGCGGGTGGTATATGCCTGGGCAGCCTGGGTTGTCTCCGGTTGGCCTATGGGCCAGAGAGAGTGATGGATGAATTTGGACGCAACGAAACCGTTTCATTGACTCTTTGGGTTTTATCACGGAAAGAACGGAAAAAGGTCGAGGCATATGCCTCGACCTTTTTTACTTGATATAACAGGAATAAATGATATACTTGAAATAAAGTATATAACGTAAATAAATAACATAAGTAAATAAAGGAGTGAACATGGTGAAGGTAATTGCAATCGCAAACCAGAAGGGCGGGGTGGCCAAGACCACCACGACGCACAACCTGGGGGCGGCCATGGCGGCCGCCGGGAAAAGGGTGCTGCTCATTGACCTGGACAGCCAAGCCAGCCTGACGATCAGCGTGGGCCTGGAGCCGTTGGAGGTGGAGCGGACGATCGTGGACGTGCTGCGAAAGGATGGGACGCCGTTCATGGAGTGTGTGCAGCAGCTCAGTGACCGACTGCACATTGTCACCTCGATCATCGACTTGGCACCCATGGAGATGGAGCTGCTCTCCAGAGCCAGCCGGGAGAAGATCTTAGACCGGGCGCTCCGGGAGGCCAGGGGGCAGTATGACTATATTTTGATTGACTGTCCGCCGCAGCTCTCTATCCTGACCATCAATGCCCTGTCCTGCGCCGACGGAGTGGTGATCCCAGTTAAGACGGATTACCTGGCCTACCGGGGGCTGACGCAGCTCCAGGACAGCATCCAGGAGATCCAGGAGCTGATTAACCCGGAGCTGAAGGTGCTGGGGGTGATCGCCACACTGTACGATACCAGGGTGGGCGATGACCATGATATCCTGGGTCTGCTCTGTAAGGAGTACAATCTTTTGGGCGTGATCAAACGGCTGGCCGTAGCGAAAAAAGGAATATATGACGGCCTGGCGGCTGTGGAGCAGGCCCCCAGCAGTGAGCTTGCGCAGGAATACGTGGCCATAGCAAACATGATTATGTCCGGCAGGGAGAAGAGGGAGGAGCAGGAGCATGAGTAAGCTGGAGGAAAGGGAAAGCCGCAGGAGATCCGCCACGGTTGGGAAATTCGTGGAGCAGACGCCCATGGCGGCTACCAGCTCCGGTCGGCGGGGTCGGCCGAAGGAGAACCGGGAGCTGAAAAAGCGGATTAGTCTCTCGGTGCTACCTAGCTTGTATGAGGACATCCAGAAGATTGCCTATGTGCAGCGGAAAAGCACAAGCGAAGTGGTTCAAGAAATGATGGAGGAATATCGGAAAAGAAATATCGAAAAACTGGGCGAGTATGACCGGCTACAGACAGAAGTGTGATTTTAGAATAGTGCAAGAAAAAGATGCAATAGTAGTAAAATAAGGCGGTGAGAAAACAAGGTTTTCTCACCGCCTTATTTTAGTGTCATTTATTCTTGTGGATATATTTAATAAAACAGATGATTCCAAGAATAAGGAATATAAATTTTAATGCGGAAAGTAGAACTGAAAACAAGATTGGAAGGATCAACATGGGATTCAAAGGGTTGCGCCCCCACCAATAGTATGCTCTGAACTATAACTATGCTTAATACCTGCAACAGGCCCTGTCCATGATACAACCAAAGTTCCCGTTGCGTAACACTCCATATTGCTGGCACCGTTCTGAGTCCATATTTTTGATTCAAAACCATCATGCTGGGTCCAGGATTCAAAATTAAAGGCGTATCCAAGTTGTTTTGTAGTCATATCGTCAATACTCATAAAAACATTATATTGAGCATCTATAGTCGTGTCGACTTCGGCATAAATATCTGCGGCACCCATATTAGAGGGACTTTTAATCGTTTTTGTCATAGAATAAGTTTTTTTATAGGGCATTACAGCATTAGGAACGGCGGTATCAAGCGGTTCGGGTTCGGGGATGATCTCAACGAATGACTGCAACTCCTCACTATAATTTGTAACGGAGCTCATGCGAGATCTAATATCATTTAGTCTCTCATTAAGAAAGTCCTGTGTAAATGTAGCCGACGGGTCATAACCTTCTGCTGTATACCCAATGTGAAATTTTGCATATTCATCTTGAATTGCTTGAAAGAACTCTTCCGCTGAGATAGTTTCGGCTTTATTTTCATTGGTGGAATCGAGAGCTGAGGCTATGGGAAAAGAGGATAATAACAGGGTTAATGTAAGTAGAAAAGCGATAGGTTTTTTCATGTTTTACGCACCCCTTCCAGTTTTTTGAGGAAATAGAGAAACATGCGAGTTCATATTCAGAGTATATAAAAGATACACATGAAAGTCAATAGAAAGCCAAGCTATTTTGGCTAAAATATAAAAAATGATTTAAAATAGAGTTTTCTTGTATAACGGTTTACCCGTTTATATAATGAACGGGTAAACCGTTATACGGTTATCTTTCGTAATAAGTTGACAGTCTGGATTATCTATGGTAACATGACACTGGAGGAAAACGTGTATTTGCAGGGGCTACGGATCAGCGGCTCCAGCAGGAAGGAGGCAGGATCAAACGGCTGTGGCCGGTGTTGGCCGGGAGCTGCAGCAGAGATTTCATGCTCGTCTGGGCGAGGGTAAATAGTAATTAGGCCCAGAGCGTCTTGGCCGGGAGCTGCCGGTCAGGGGTTTAGCAGTTTGCTAATATAGGAGCCGAGATAGGTTTGATACCCCTATGTGGTGCGTGGGCTCGCCGCAGTAACCTTTGTGAAATGGTAAGCGCACCATTGACCCCGTATGAGTAATCCTTTTGAAAGTACGGGTAAGTACAACGTATCTGTCCCTATAAACCCTTCGGATAGTAGCTGGCATACTGTAAATCTGCCGGAGAGTAGCTCACTCTAAAAAGGAGCCGACAGATCCCGAACTGCCGTAGATCTCAATAAACCGGGGCTGCACACATAAGCAGATCAAAAAAGTGTAGGGGAGAGAACCCCAAACCGTCATACATAAGACGTTAAAAAGTGTATTTGCCAAATGCCGGGCCCCATGGGCAGGCAGGCGGCGGCCTTAGCTTTAACGTATATTAATTATATAATGGGAATATATTAAATAATTTATATAAATTAAATAGGATATATAAGTTATATGAGCGATACGAAAGAATGGAGGTAACAGTGGGCCGCAGGAATAAGGCGTACTATAAAGACCTCCATCAGCAAGCATATGACAAGCTGGTGGGGATGCAAGCCTTCGGGGAGAGCAAACGGGCGGCGGTGGCCGCAGGTACGGATAAGGAGAAGATTTTCTCCTTCAACACCTACAAGAGCTACTGGAAGCACACCAAGTATTTTATCCAGTACATCAAGGAGCATCACCCGGAATGTACCACACTGAAAAGCGCCAGGAAGTACGTCAACGAGTGGCTGCAGGCCAGGGCCGACCAGGGGCTTTCCGCCTGGACGGTACAGTTGGAGGCCAAGGCCATGGGAAAGCTGTACGGTATTTCTCCTGACGATGAAAACTACTTCAAGCCCCCAAAGCGGAACCGGGAGGATATCAAGCGGAGCCGCGGCGACCGGGTGCGTGACCGGCACTTTTCCAAGACCAACAACGACGAGCTGGTTAAGTTCTGCAAGGGGACGGGGCTGCGCCGGAGCGAGCTGGCGGAACTGCGGGGGAAAGATCTGGTGCCCCGGGCGGAGATTGAAGCGGAGATCTCCAGCCTGGAGAGCCGCCCGACGGCGGAGCTGACGCCAGCAGACGTGAAGCGCCTGGGGATGCTCCAGGACGCCCGGATGTTCCAGGGGGAGTATTTTACCCACGTGAGGAACGGAAAAGGCGGCAGAGAGCGCCTGAGCCCCATTATCGGCCCAAATGCGGCGCAGATCGTCCAGCGGATACAGGAGACGCCGGGCGAGGAAAAGGTGTGGCAGCATGTCCACCAGAGCGCCGATATTCACGGCTACCGGGCTGAGTACGCAACGGCCATTTACAAGGCCCACGCCAGGGCAATCCAGGATATCCCCTACGACCGGATAAACCGTGGGACGGGACGCCGGTATCAGAGCCAGGTCTACACCTGCAGGAAGGACGAGGCCGGGCGGAAACTGGACAAGGCGGCCATGCTGGTGTGCAGTAAGGCCCTGGGGCATAACCGGATCAGTGTGGTGGCCGACAACTATATCCGGGGCCTGTAAGGGGGGATATGATGGCTGAGTTTGCGAAAAAGGGTGTCATGGGCTATAAAGTGCTCCCTGGCGGCCGGAACGACAGCGAGAGCACCCATGCGATTCTTTCTCTGGAGGAGTATGACGAGCTGCTGCGCCGGATTGCTGTGGCGGAACGTGATAAGCACGAGGCGATCGCACAGGCAAAGAGAACGATAGGAAGAGAACAGGCCGCCGCCGAGCAGCGGGCCAGGGAGGCCGAAGAGGCCGCGCAGGAACAGGTGACGGCCATGGAGGAGAAGCTGACCAGGGCTGAGGAAGAGGTCAGTTACCAGAAGGGCCTTAACGCAAATCTGCTGCGGATTTCACGGGAGCGGGCGAATGCCGACCGGAGCCTCCGGCCCAAGAAGGAGCATACCGGGTATGCGGTGGTTCGCTCCATGGAGAAGGAGTACCGCTATAAGATAAGCCGCCAGAGCTGGGGAAAGGTAATGCTTTGGGAAACTGTGATACAGAGTCCCTATTCAATGGAGTTTACCGAGGAGCAGGCCAGGAAGCAGATCAGGAGAGAACTACTTCGGGATAAGAACGGCGGGGACTGGCTGATTGGCAAAGTAGGGATTCGGGTGAGCTGCGACCTGGAGTTTGAGGACATGATTCAATACAGCGAATGGTGGGAGGAGCATAGAGAAGAAAACATCATGATGAAGCGGAAGCTGAATCTAAATGGCCGTAGTGGGTATTGGGAGGTAGTTTTTTACCACACACGGCCCCTGGGGCCTGTACCGGAGGAAATGAGGCCCTGCGTGCGTTAAACTTCCTCCTGCAGCACAAAAGAAAATAGCTCGGCTGGAGGACTTGAAAAGGTCTATCCAGTCGAGCTATAATAAAGTCGAAAAATAGGGAAAAAAGTATTGATAATATATGCCCCCTAAAGGGCCTTTAGGCCCTTAAAAAATATCTTAAAATTCTCTCTCGGACAGGGAGAAAGTCGGAGGGGAAAAGGGGGGTGAGCGG
>OHNE01000627.1_pt1 | contig 13999 bp, 14 predicted proteins | sample 1569581 | NCBI WGS metagenome assembly OHNE01 (sample SAMEA3879509, study PRJEB24766) | human gut metagenome | biome: human-associated habitat; feature: feces | place: USA | collected 1985/1987 | reverse complement strand
ATACCCACATGCGATACCCCTAATGGTTTTGGCGTTCTAGAAATCCAAACATTGGAATTAATATTAAGTATAATCCATGATTGCTTCGATAGATGTAATTTACAAGTTCAGTCGTTACCTGATAAAATTTCAGCGGTGCTATCGATACCAAATAAATCTTCCATATCGCAATCTGTCACTAAATACTCGACACTATCATCCTCTAATTTGGGAAACTCCTCTGTAGTCAAGAAAGCTTTTTGGGGAATGGTCAGTACAATCTCCACGTCTTCATCTACAGCTTTACCACAGTTCTGAATGGCCAATCTTAAACATTTTTGATCATCGTAAGCCTTTTCTATGGGGCCCCAGTTTAGTGCCTCAATTATTATTTTGTGTAACTCCTTAATCTTCCAATACTTATCCGTTTCATCATCTGTACCCTTCAAATGAGGACCACTGATAATATTAGAGGAAAACGAATCCTTACATAAATTACCCAACTCGAAGAAGTTCTCAGGTAAATCAAGTTCCAATTGCTCGGCAATAGAACCGATGAATTTCCGTTCATCATCCTCTATCTCAATAGGATTGGAAAATCCAGCAAATAAGGTATTGTTGATGGAATTTCTTTTCCCAACATTTATGCCTGCAATCTCTTGATACATAGAACGAATCGTATCAATATATTGTAACATTGTAGTTTCAGAATTTAGAACAAAGGGATACACAGATGCCTCGTCAACCAGTTTACCATTCTCGTCAATTCCCATTAATTTTAATTCCGAAACTTTCTCGGTTGTTGCTTCTTTCACTTTTTTGTCGGAAAGAAAATACATCGAAAGATGAGCAAAAAATAGTTTCTTAAATTCTTCATCCGATGAATATGTAAAATAGATGCCACGGTCTTTATATTTTTCACGGAATGCTTGAATTTTTTTATATCCTTCATCGTTCATTTGAGACGGAGGAATGGGCTTATCAGAGAAATACATAAATACTTGCTTTCCAGATTGGAGCATAATCTCAATTTCTTCTTCCGTTCCGGAACCATATTCATCTGTAGGAGAACCGAACTTAGTCCACAAAATTGCAACGGCAGCATCGCATTTATTTACGAATTGTTCGTTCAGCAGAGCCTGCGGCTTTCCGCCCGACTGTGCATAAGAACTTTTGCTCCAATGACGAGTTTTTATTGTTATTCCTAAAGCTTGTCAAAGTCAGAATCTTTTTGCCCACCTTTTGTCGCTCTAATTATAATAGAGAAATGAACAATGGATGTCAATATGCCTTATTGTATAAATAATGCATAATAGAGCATGCACGTAAAAGGATAAAAAGATGTTAAATGATAAAAAGCGTTGACAGAGGATGAAATGGGTGGTATTATACAAGAAAATGATTTTGGAAAACGATTTCTTAAGTCAAGTTGATACGAAAATAATCGAGATTCCGATATAGCGCTTCATTTGTCCAGCCGTCATACAGGCTGAAAGGATAAGAATATCAAGTAAATAATATCCAGAAAAGGGAATCGCCAGCATAATGCGGTATTGGAAAACCGCTTTGGTCCTTTGACGTCAGAACTGCTGTATCTTAGGGAATTCAGCTCTTTTGAAGCATTCCAGAGAGAACTTGAGCTTTATCTGGAATAATACAATCACAGGTGCATCAAATCCAAACTGAATGGATTCAGTCCCATTCCGTATAGAATCCAAGCTGGCTTTGCCGCTTAACATTTGTTCAACTTTTCAGGGTCACTTCGCGCTTACTCGAACAAGAAATGAAGTGTTTTCGGGGCTGTGAATCCCGGGCACACGAGTTTTTCATAGGAGGATAAAGTTATGAGTAAGAAAAAAATGACATTTACAGAAGGGATCAAAGCGCAGTTCTCAACAAAATCATTGGTATTAATTCCAATTGCGGTTGGTATCAATCTGATCGGCGGTACGTTGTGTTCTGCCCTGAAGCTGCCTTTGTTCCTGGACATGATCGGGACAATCGTAATTGCGTGTCTGTCAGGTCCGTGGGTATCTGCTCTGACAAATGTATTCCTGGCTCTGGTGGCGAATCCGGTATATCTGCCGTATGCCGTCGTTAGTATCCTGTGCGGTCTTGTGACGGGATATATGGTAAAGGCAGGCTTGTTTAAGAAGGTTTGGGGCGCAATTCTGGTCTGGCTTGCATGCACGGTGACAAATGCAGTTTCCGCATCAGTAATCACAGTTTTTGTATACGGCGGTGCAACCGGTGTAACAGGATCTTCCGTATTTACAGCAACATTGATCGCAGCGACGAAAGATATCGTAGCATCCGTATTTTCCTCATCTATGATTGAGAACCTAATTGACAAGGGTATCGCATTCCTGATTGCGTTTATCATTGTGCAGAAGATTCCGAAGAGGTTCCTGAGTCAGTATGCATCAGATGCAGATACAGACGATGACGAGGATGAGGACGAAGAAGATTAAAAATACGGATCCTTTTTCAACAGGAGGTTAAAATGGCGAAGATATCGAATACATTTGTGCCAAAACATACTGTGGTTGAGGAATTGAATCCGATGACGAAGATCTTAGCGGTATTTTCACTGGGACTTGGGACATTGATTTTTCCAAATCCGTGGCTTGGTTTCGCAGTGTTGATCGGGCTGTTTGCAGTAGCTTGGCTGGCGAAGATACTGAAAGAATTTGCGAAGATTATATTCGGATTTGGGATACCGATTACAGTTATGCTGATGTTTATTCAGGGCTGTTACAGTCCGAAAAATGTGACTTTTATTGCAGATTTGGGATTTGCAAAGGTTGGTCTGGAAGGTGTGCTGTATGCATTGAAGATTATCAGTACGCTTCTGGTATTTCTAGGATCATTTTACATCACGAACAAAACAACTTACACCGGAAAGCTGGTGGCAGCATTAACAGAAAGCGGTCTCCCGCCAAAAGCAGGATATCTGGTGCTGGCAAGTCTGAACGTGGTTCCACAGATGCAGAGGAGAATGGCTGTTATTCAGGAAGCGCAGGAGGCAAGAGGCGTGGAAATCGGAGGAAACGTATTTACCAGAGTGAAAGCTTATATTCCGCTGCTTGGACCGGTAGTCATGTCGTCCCTGACAGATGCGCAAGAAAGAGGCATCACATTGGAAACACGAGGATTCGGCATCAAGGGTGTAAAGCAGACAAATTATGTAGAAGTTACGAAATCTCAAACGGATAAAGTAGTGAGCGTTTTTCTGATTGTTTTTTTCATTCTCAGCGTGTTGGCGACAATTCTGATGAAATTCAAGGTGATATAGGGAAGAGGTCTCAAATGGGCAAGGTAGCGTTAGAGGTCAAGGATTTTTCTTTTAAATACAGACAAGCGAAGCGAAGGGCATTAAAGCATGTCAGTTTTCAGGTGGAAGAAGGGAGCTTCTTCTGTATCATCGGTTCGAATGGAAGTGGAAAATCTACTCTTTGCAATGCATTGGCCGGTCTGATTCCCCATTATTTCGTTGGAAAGATGTCTGGGGAAGTGATTGTAAATGGATTGAACGTAGCAAACAGCTCCATTGCAGAACTGTCAACGAAGATAGGGCTTGTATTCCAAAACCCATTCAATCAGCTATCCTACACAGCAGGTACGGTAGCTGAGGAGCTGGCGTATGGCCTGGGAAACCGGGGCATACCCAGAGAAGAGATGATGGCGAAAGTGGATTACGTGTCCAAGCTGATGAGAATTGACCATATCCTCTCTAAAAATCCGCTGGAACTGTCCGGCGGGCAGATTCAGAGGGTTGCGTTTGGATCTACATTCATTATGGAGCCGCAGATTCTGGTTCTGGATGAGTGCACGACACAACTAGATCCTCTGGGGAGTGAAGAGATTTTTGATATTGTAAAAAGTCTGAACAAGAAAGGGATCACGGTCATCATGGTAGACCATGAGATGGAGCGTGTGGCGAGGTGTTCGGATCAGATCATGGTTCTGGATCAAGGAGAAGTGGTTGCCATAGATGAGCCGAAGAAAATATTTGGAGATCCGGAAATTGTGAAGAGAGGAATCGGAGTGCCGGATTATGTGAAAATTTCACATGCGCTGCAGGAAAAAGGATATACGAATCGGGAAATCGCAATTACCGAGGAGCCAACCATTGAAATGGTAAAGGAGGCTCTGGGAAGATGAAGATTGAACTAAAAAAGATTCGCCATGTTTACCCGACAGGAGAGGAAGCGCTGAAAGGGATCGATCTGGTAATAGAGGGAACAGAGCCGGTAGCGATTATCGGACAGAACGGAGCCGGTAAAACCACCATTGTAAAACATTTCAACGGCATATTACGGCCCACATCGGGAGAAGTTCTGATTAACGGAGAAAGTATTGAGAAACGCTCCACTGCACAGTGGTCAAAGAAAGTTGGATATGTATTTCAGAATCCGGATGACCAGCTGTTTCTGGAATCTGTGAGGAAAGAGTTTGAATTCGGACCTCAGAAGATCGGAATGCCGCAGGAAGAGATTGATGAACGGATGAAATGGGTGGCTGAACTCGTCGGGCTGTCAAAGAAATTGGATGTGCATCCGTTTGACCTGACATCTACAGAGAAAAAATTCTGTACAATCGGAGCCATTATCATGATGAATCCGGATGCGTTGATTTTTGACGAACCGACCTGCGGACAGGATGTGCAGGGAAACCTAAGGCTGCACAGAATCATTGAGACATTGAAAGAAAAGGGAAAATTATGTATTACGATTTCTCATGATATGAAGTTCGTCGTAGATAATTTTAAAAGGATTATTGTAATGTGCAGAGGGGAGGTGATATTGGATGGCGACGCAGAAACAGTGTTTGCACAGGTGGAAACATTGAAAAAAAGCTTTGTTACCCCCCCTCCGATTACGAAAGTAGCGCAGGGCGCGGGATTGACAAAGACAGTTTTTACAACAGAAGCATTTATGAAAGTATTTGAACAAGAGAGGACGGTATCAGAAAATGGCAGATGTAAAGATTCAAATTTATGGAATCAGAACCGTAGAGGACGCGAGAATGGTTGTAGAGATGGGAGGGCACCATCTGGGCGTATCTTATGGGAAAATTAAGAGAACACCCGGGCAGTTGACATGTGAACGTGCAAAAGAGATTTTTGAGGGTGTGCAGCCAGAGGCTGTCAGAATCGGGCTAACTGTGGCAGAAGATATAGATGAGATCACAGAAAACTTAAAAGAAGCATTTCCGGATGTGCTTCATTTATCAGGAGATATTGAGGGGATCACACCCGCTCAGGTGCAGGAACTGAAAAATAGATTTCCGGGGCTGAAGATTATGCAGGCGATTCCGGTCCTTGCAGGAGTGCCACTGGAAGAACAGAAGGTAATGCAGTATATCAAAGATTATGAACCGGTATCGGACTTCTTCCTGATTGATACGAAAGCACCAGCAGCAGGAGATATCGGGGCAACAGGTTTGACACATGACCGTGAGATTGATAAAGCAATCATTGAGAGTACAGATGTTCCGTGTATCATCGCAGGCGGATTGGATGCAGACAATGTAGCAGAGGCAATTCATATGACGCATCCATATGGAGTAGATTCCTTCAGCCTGACAAATTATGATGATGAGCGGGCAAATACGGAACGCTGCAAGGATCCGGCTAAAGTAAAGGCGTTTATCGAGGCGGCGCTCAATGCATAATGTGATTGTTGTCGGCGATGCAAATGTCGACATCATTGTACCTTATCCGAGATTTCTGAATGAAGAAAGAACACTGGTTGATTATCCGACGCCGTCCCTTCAGGGAGGAGGAACTGCTGCCAATACAGCGGTTGCACTGTCCAGGCTGGGAGTGGGAACCAGCTTTATCGGTTCCGTTGGTGAAGACCAGTACGGAAGGTACATTAAAAGCGATTTTCAGAAAGAAGGCGTAGATATTTCCGATATGATAATTGAGCCGGAATTAAATACAGTCGGAGTATTTGCCTTTATTGATGAAAATGGAGAGCGCTATCTCTGGGGATGGCCGAGAGTAGATCAGGCATTCAAAGTTCTGGATGCAGATAAAGTATCCTTTGAGAAGATTCGCAGCGCAGACTGGGTGCACTCATCCGGGATGTCCCTTGTATACGATACCTCCGCACGGGCAACGATTATCCGGATCTTCAAGGAAGCGTATGAAGCTGGAGTTCCTACTTCTTTTGATTTGAACCTGAGAGTGGATGACGGTGTGCTGGATCCGGAGTATGAGAAAGCAATCCGTGAAATCATCGAATATACGACGTACCTGCTGGGCTCCGGGACGGATGAATTCGCATATCTGGGTGAAGAAAAAGACTGGAGAAAGAATGCAAAATCCTTTGTTACGGAGAACCGGGTAGTCATTGTGAGAAACGGGAAAGAAGGTTCTTATGGATTTTCTGCTGAAGAAGAAGCGCAGGCACCGGCATTTCCCGTGAAAGTGGAGGATACGGTCGGTGCGGGAGACGTTTATAATGCCGGATTTATCCGTGCGGTTTTGGCTGGAAAGCCGCTGAAAGAATGTCTCATTGCAGGAAATGCAGTATCTGGCTATACCGTGGCGAAAAAGGGCGCAAGAAGCTCTCCGGATACGGAAGAGCTGCGAAAATTCTTGGAAGAGCATATGAGAAGCAAAGGAGTGAAAGAGCTATGAAAAAAGTGATTTTAGACTGTGACCCTGGTCATGATGACGCGTTTGCGATGATGCTCGCAATACAGCATCTGGATGTGCTTGGAATCACCACAATCGGCGGGAACTGTACATTGGAAAATGTAACGAAGAATGCGCTGAAAGTATTGGAAGTACTCGGAAGAACAGATATCCCTGTTTTTGCGGGGCACTCCTGCCCCACAACAGTGCCGCTCGTAACAGCACCGCAGTTCCATGGCGAAACAGGACTGGACGGTCCGGTTCTTCCGGAACCAACCGCAAAAGCGCAGGATAAACACGCAGTAGACTTTATTGTGGAAACAGTGATGAATACAGATGACGTGACCCTGATTGCCACAGGACCGCTGACAAACATTGCAGCAGCAATCAACCGTGAGCCGAGAATCGTGGAGCGTGTAAAAGAGCTGAGCATCATGGGCGGCTCCGTGACATATGGAAACTGGACCCCTGCAGCAGAATTCAACATCTATGTGGACCCGGAAGCAGCATACCGCGTATTTCATTCCGGGATGCATGTGAAGATGTCCGGCATCAATCTGACCAGGCAGTGCTGTTTGACAGCAGAACATGTTGCGAAATTCCGTGAAATAGGAACAAAAGCAGCTAACTTCGCGGCAGATTTGACAGAATTCTTTATCGATACGACCGTCAAGAGCGCTTCCCTTTCCGGAGCGAACCTGCATGATGCGTGTGCAGTTGCGTGGCTTGTTGATCCGTCTCTGATCAAGGCAGTGGATATGCATATCGATATCGAGTTAAAAGGTGAACTGACAAGAGGTATGACGGTATGTGACTACAGACACTTGAGAGGTATAGATCCTGCCGTAGACCTGTGCAGAGAGCCGCAGATGGATTTCAGAGGGGAAAAACCGAATGCGGAGGCAGCCTTAGAATTAGATTTCCCGGGATTTATGGACTTACTGTATAAGACACTTGCAAATTATGATTAATCAGAAATGCTATGAGGGGTTGAAATGCTTTTTGACTCCAGAGAGCATCCGATGCTGAGATTCCCGACAATCATCCTATGGGGAACAAGTGCTGTTTTTACACGAAATCTTCGTACTAACATTGGCGCTTATCCTGATTGATCAACACTGCGATTGCGCCGATCAGGTTCACTAAAGCTGCAGAAGGATGCCCGTGCCGGTTCTGATTGGTTCCGCATTGGTTGTAGCCGGAACAGTATGAAGTAAAACGTGTTTTAAATATTTTAGGTGATGATGAATGATGAAATATAAGATGATTTTATGGGATTTTGACGGAACACTGGCTTACACAGGGAAGGATGTGTGGAATTCCCTTGAATATGCCGCAGAGAAATGCGGTGGCAGGCTGCCAGAAGAGTTTGTCAGCAAGGACAGTAATTTGGGCAAATCCGTGAAAGAGATTTTCCAGCGGATCGTGCCGGTTCCGGAAGAAGAAAAGTATGCGATGTTCGAAGAGCTGGTGAGGGTTCATTACCGGACGCTCAGTGAGTATCAGGATACTTATCTTTATCCCGGTATCTATGAGCTGCTTTTGGACATGAAGGAAGCAGGAATTATCAATTATATCATCACCATGAAGCCGGAAGAAGCCCTGGAGAGGATTCTGGAGAAAAAAGGCTGGACGGAACTGTTTGACAGTTGGATTTCTCCGGATTCTCTTCCGGGAAAGGAAAGAACAAAAAGTGAAATGATTGCCTATGTCATGCAGAAATCAGGCATGGAGAAAAGCCGGTATGTCTATATTGGAGATACATGGAGTGATGCAGTAGCCGCAAAGGAAAATGAGATTGACTGTATTGCGGTGACATACGGAGACGGGGATACACAGCTGCTTCGGGCTCAGAATCTGAAATACTGTGTGCAGACAGTTCCTGAGGTTGAAATAATTTTAAAAGAAGGTGTATAAAACATGCTTCAGGATTTCAATATATGCATAGATACCAAATTTGTGTTTGGGAAAGATGCACAAAATCAGATAGGACGTGAATTAAAACAGATGGGCATCCATAAGGTTTTGATTCATCATGACAACGGGAAATTTTTATATGATACCGGACTTTTGGAACAGGTGGAAAAGCTTCTGGAGCAGGAAGGGATCGAGACGCTGGAGCTGGGCGGAGTTCAGCCGAATCCAAGGCTGTCTCTTGTGAGGGAAGGGATTGCCCTTGCAAAGAAAGAACAGGTCGATCTGGTTCTGGCCATAGGCGGCGGAAGCGTCATAGATTCTGCCAAGGCAATCGGCCTGGGGGCGGTAACGGATACAGATGTGTGGGAATTCTTCACAGGAAACGCGGTACCGGAAAGATCACTGCCGACAGGTGTGATCCTGACGTGTCCTGCAACGGGAAGCGAGTCCAGCGCAGTGACGGTGGTCAACAATACGGATGTTGGGATGAAGCTGCTGGTCAGCAACCCGGTTGTGCGTCCGGCGATCGCATTTATGAATCCGGAATTGACCTATTCTCTGCCGAAGTTTTTGACGGCATGCGGCGTGGTAGATATGTTTTCTCATGTATGTGAGAGATACTTTACTCCGGATAGTGAAATCGGCGTAATCGACCGGATGTCAGAAGGAATTCTGAAAACACTTGTTGAAATCGGGCCGAAAGTGCTGGAAGAGCCATCAAATTATTCTTACCGTGCAGAAATTATGTGGATTGGAACGATTGCACATAACAATACAGTAGGAATCGGGCGCATTCAGGATTGGGCAACCCACGAAATCGGAAATGAATTAAGTGCGCTGTATGATACGCCTCACGGCGCAACGCTTTCCATTATTATGGGATCCTGGATGCGGTATATCTATCAGAAAAGTCCGGAACGTTTTGCCCGTTATGCGAAAGAGGTATTCGGGGTAGAATGGACGAAGGAGAATACGTTGGAAGCCGCCTATGCTGGAATTCTGAAAACGGAAGAATATTTCCGCAGTATGGGAATGCCGGTGTCATTCGGGGATTTTAAAGTTCCCACAGATGAAGTGGAGAAAATGCTTGACCGAATTGCTTTCCGCGGGGAAGACGACAGTATCGGCGGTATTGTGAGGCTGAATCGGGAAGACTGCCGCCGAATTTATGAGATGGCATTTTAATTCCGTATAATAATGAGCAAGCGAGGGTCATATGAAAATACTTAATTTTGGTTCTCTAAATATAGATTATGTCTACAGTCTGAACCATTTTGTACAGAAGGGAGAAACGATTACTTCTGATAAGCTGAATGTGTTTGCTGGCGGGAAGGGATTGAATCAGTCCATCGCGCTGAGCAGAGCCGGCGGGAATGTCTACCATGCGGGAGCCATTGGAGCAGATGGTGTGTTTCTGGAAGAGGTCCTGAATGAGGCTGGTGTAGATACACGGTTTCTTATGAAATGTGAGGACGTCCGCACAGGAAATGCAATTGTTCAGAAAGACCGGGGGGGAGATAACTGCATTATTCTGTACGGCGGTGCGAATCAGGCAATTACAAAAGAAATGGCAGATGAGGTCCTGAGCGCATTTGGAGAAGGAGACTGGCTCTTTCTTCAGAATGAAATCAGTGAAATCCCGTATATTGTGGAGAAAGCTCACGAAAGAGGAATGCGGATTGTTCTGAATCCGTCTCCAATGAATGAAAAGATTTTGAGAATCAATTTAAATTATATAGACTGTTTTATTTTAAATGAAGTGGAGGCGCATGCGCTTGTCCAGAAGGATGTAGATCAGGCTGCTTTGTTAAATCAGTTGAAAGAGCGGTTCCCGCATGCGGAAGTTGTTCTTACGCTCGGTGAAAAAGGCTCCGTATATGCAGGTGCGGAGGGTATTGCAGAACAAAAAGCGTATCAGGTAGCAACTGTGGATACGACAGCGGCGGGCGATACGTTTCTTGGTTATTACATGGCAGGCAGGCTGCAGGGAGAATCCGTGAAAGAAGCGCTTGATATGGCTGCCAGAGCATCTGCGATTGCAGTGTCCAAAAAAGGGGCGGCTCCGTCTATTCCGAAAAGGGATGAGGTACTGCATTTTACAGCAGAATAAAGAAGAGTGGCCTTACAATTCTATGGGAAACAGACGATCTACGAAGCGGCCTTTTAGCTCGACAAGGAGGAAAAGAAATTGCCGCCCTGATGCCCTACAGCTATTGTATCACGGGCATCCAAGCCCGCTGATGCCTGAAATGATTAACCGGAAACTTTGATACGAGGAGGAACTTCATGGAAACAAGGAAGCTGATTATTGACACAGATCCGGGGATTGATGATGCGGCAGCGATTGCGATTGTGCTATCTGAACCATCTCTGGATGTCAAGCTGATTGCCTGTGTTTCAGGAAATGTCGGAATCGAGCACACCACAAACAATGCGCTGAAGCTTCTGACATTCCTTAACAAAGATATCCCGGTGGCAAAAGGGGCTGCAGCTCCATTGCTGAGGGATAACAGATTTGCAACAAATGCACACGGGAAATCCGGTATGGGAGGATTTGAATTTCCAGAGCCGAAGAAGGAACTTCTTCTGGAAGAGAATGCGGTGATGAGCGAATACCGCACGTTGATGGCATCGGAAGAGAAAATGACAATTCTGACACTCGGGCCGCTGACGAATATCGCACTGCTCATCTCGACATTTCCTGAAGTGAAGGAAAAAATTGAAGAAATAATTATGATGGGCGGTTCCACGGAAAGAGGAAACATTGGAATCTATGGGGAATTCAATGTGACGATTGATCCGGAGGCCGCGAAAATGGTATTCCGTTCCGGGATTCCAATAACGATGGTAGGTCTAGATATTGGAAGAAAAGCCAGACTTATGGTGGAAGATCTTGAAGAGCTTGAGAAAAGCGGCGAAGTAGGAACGATGATAAGCTCCCTGTTCCGTTCTTATGATGGCGGGCATGTGGAAGAGGGAGTTAAAATGTACGACCCTTCCGCAGCAATGTATCTTATGGAACCAGAGCTTTTTGAGACAAAAGAAGCTTTTATTGACGTTGAAATATTCAGTCCGCTTACAATTGGTGCGACAGTCGTAGATTACGACGGAACGCTGAGCGAAACGAAAAATGCAGTAGTATGTGTTGACGTAGATGTGGATCGTTTCCGTAAACGTTATGTACAGCGGGTAGCAGATACGAAACGTTAGTAAATAGAGCAAATTTAAAATATCGTTGAAAGGGTATGGTAAGTGTAATGTCTAGTACAAATGAGGCAAAAACAACAGGAATTCCGGTGCCTGCAGAGGGAACTCCGGAATTCAAAAAAATGAACCGCATGGCAAAACGTGCGATTCCGCTGGTATTAATCATCTTTATTTTTGGTATTCTTGAGCAGCAGGCCTTCGGAATGATTTTCGTAAATATCGGCCAACAGCTCGGAACTCCTGAACTGGCATCCCTGATTACATCTCTGCCAGGTATCGCACTTGGTATCGTGTGTGTCATCTATGGATCCCTGGGTGATTTCGTTTCCCTGAAAAAAATGACAATCCTTGGTACGATTGTATTTGCAATTGGTTCTGTAATCGGATTTTTGTTGGGGCCTGTGAGTATCTGGGCAGTTGTAGCTGCACGTATGCTGCAGTCTATCGGCGGACAGGTTGCCGGTTCCGTATTCCTGGTATTGGTGTCTAAATATATCTCTCAAAAAGAGCGTGTCGTTTATTATGGTATCTTTGTAGCAGTATTCAGATTCTCTGCAGCACTTGGTGTAGTTGCAGCGGGATATGTAACAAAGATTGACTGGCGCTGGATGTTCGCGATTCCGATTATTTCTATTGTATTTATTCCGGCACTGGCGAAAAACCTTCCGAATGAACATGCAAAAGGCGCCAAAATCGATGGATGGGGATTTACACTCATCGGTGCATTTGCAGGTGCGATTACAATGTTCTTTACAGATATGAATCTGTTCTGGGCAATTGCATCTATCGTAACGCTGGTTGCATTTATCATATACATCCATAAGGCGGAAGATCCGATTATCACTCCTGCGTTCCTGAAAAATCCTGCATTTGTAGCAACAATGGTAGTTATCTTTGTAGGTTACTTCTTCAGCTATACTCTGAATGCCGGTGTAAACGCAATTGGACTGGAAGTATTTGGTATTGACTCTGCGCAAGTATCTAATCTGCTTGTATGGTCTATCCTTTTGGCAGCGGTTCTCGGATTCGTGTGCGGACCGGTTATCAAAAAAATCGGCCGTTCTGCAGCGATTATCATGGCTCTGGCGGCAATGGGACTTGGCCTGATTGCAATCGCATTTGCTATTCCTTACGGAAAAGTTGCAGCTCTTGCAATAGCACCATGTATCTACTACTTCGGAACATCTTTCTTCTACTCACCGATCGTAGACACGGCAACATTGACCGTATCACTGGAGGAGTCAGGACGTGTTCTTGGAATCAATGACCTTGTACAGGCAATCACAGGATCAGTCGGTGTCGCTGTATTCGGTCAGATGATGTCAGCAGGCGTAATGTCAGGTGGGAGTATCACAGGCGTTAAGCCCGGAGCAGCTTCCACATATTCGAATGTGTTCCTTATTGGCGGTGTGATTGTACTCTCAGCACTGGTAATCTTTATCGCGACAAAGAAAATGATTTACAGCCGTTCAAGAAAAGACGACTAATTTATTTGGAAGAGTAACAAGAAACAAAGACCACTTCGGCCGTGTTTGGCTGAAGTGGTCTTTGCTTTTTATATAAAGAATATAAAATCATGTCCCCTGCCCTGTTACGATCACCTTCTCACCATTCGGCAGAACCATCTCAGCCGAGATTCCCTCCGGGATTTCGACATGCAGGGGGAACCCTTGCTGGCCCAGCGTAGCGGATGTTTGACAACAAATTTCCGAAAGGGCAACAAATCTATAGCCCCTCCTGATATACCTGCGCTATAAAGCAGTGAAAGGCCATATGGCGCTGTTCCGTCCGCTTATAAATACCAGTCCAACCCCTTGGCCAGTTCTTCTGCAGCAGGGTCTTAAGCGAAGGGATTTTCGGTGGGATAGGGCAGGCTCTTGGGCTGGTTGTAGGCGATGCTTTGCACGCCCAGGAACTGGAATACCTCGAGGAGCGTCTTTCCATGATGTCCAAAGGCCACGGCTCCGTGGTGGGGATAGCGCTTCTGGATGAGCACATGGCGGTAGAACCGGCCCATCTCCGGAATGGCGAACACACCGATGCCCCCGAAGGAACGGGTCTTGACCGGCAGGACCTCCCCCTGGGCGATATAGCCGCAGAGGTTCCCGTCGCTGTCGCACTGGAGACGGTAGAAGGTGATATCGCCGGGGGCAATATCGCCCTCCAAGGTGCCGCGGGAGATGTCCGGCCTGCTCCCCTCCGGCTCCAGCACTCGATGCTGGATGAGTTGGTACTTCACCGCACGGTCCG
>OHNE01000622.1_pt1 | contig 14098 bp, 10 predicted proteins | sample 1569581 | NCBI WGS metagenome assembly OHNE01 (sample SAMEA3879509, study PRJEB24766) | human gut metagenome | biome: human-associated habitat; feature: feces | place: USA | collected 1985/1987 | reverse complement strand
CTCGATAAGGCAGCGCGCGCGATGGGCCTGCCGTATCCGGGCGGGCTCAACCTCGACCGCGCGGCAAAGGGCGGGAACGCGCGGGCCTACCGCTTCCCGCACCCGCATGTGGACGGCAGCCCCCTGGATTTCAGCTTTTCCGGGCTGAAAACGGCGGTGGTCAATCTGATCCATAACGCAGCGCAGAAGGGGGAGGAGCTGCCGGTCAAAGACCTGGGCGCGAGCTTTCTCTCCGCCGTGGTGGATTGCCTGTGCGGCAACACAGAGCAGGCGGCGATCCAGCGCGGGCATCAGAAAATTGTGCTCGCGGGCGGCGTGTCGGCAAATTCTGTTTTACGCGGGCGGATGGAGAAACTCTGTGCCCGGTACGGCTGGCAGCTGTTCATGCCGGAAGTTTCCCTCTGCGGCGATAATGCAGCCATGGTCGGCGCGCAGGGCTTCTATGAGCTGAGAGCGGGCAATGTGGCGCAAATGGATTTGAACGCTTGCGCGACAATGCCGATTGAGGCCTGAAATTGGCCATTTTGCGCCTGATTTTGCAGGATTTCCGCCATAGTTATTCATTTCAACGGAATAATTTGGCCCCTTATGACAAAGATTTAACATTTTAACGATTGATTGTTCACATCCGAGCGTGTATAATAACGAACAGTAGCCTAATAACGGCGGGAACCTTTTCTGCCTTACCCCAAGAAGTGAAAGGAGTTTACTATGATGGACGCACTTACCACCAACAAAAGTGTCCTCAGCTGGATTGAAGATAAGGTCAATCTGGTTAAGCCCGACAAGATCGTCTGGATCGACGGCTCCAAGGAGCAGATCGAAGCGCTGCGCGCAGAGGCCTGCTCAACGGGCGAAATGATTAAGCTCAATGAGGAGAAGCTGCCGGATTGCTACCTGCACCGCACCGCCGTCAACGACGTTGCCCGTGTGGAGGCCCGCACGCTGATCTGCTCGAAGAAAGAAGAAGACGCCGGCCCGACCAACAACTGGATGGATCCGGAAAAGGCCTATAAAATGCTCTATGACATCGCCCGCGACGGCTACAAGGGCCGCACGATGTATGTCATCCCCTATTCGATGGGCCCTGTCGGCTCCCCGTTCTCCAAGATCGGCATCGAGCTGACCGACTCCATCTATGTTGTGCTCAATATGTCCATCATGACCCGCGTTGGCAAAAATGTGCTGGAAGCGCTTGGCGACAGCGACGACTGGGTGCGCGGCCTGCACTGCAAGTGCCAGATCGATGAAGAGAAGCGCTATATCTGCCAGTTCCCGGAGGATAACACCATCATCTCCGTAAACTCCGGCTACGGCGGAAACGTGCTGCTCGGCAAGAAGTGCTTTGCACTCCGCATTGCCTCCTACCTTGGCCGCAAAGAGGGCTGGCAGGCAGAGCATATGCTGATCCTCGGCATTGAAAATCCGCAGGGCGAAGTGAAATATATCTGCGCCGCGTTCCCGTCTGCCTGTGGCAAGACGAACCTCGCCATGCTCATCCCGCCGGAGGGATATCAGAAGAAGGGCTATAAGGTCTGGTGCGTGGGCGACGACATCGCCTGGATTCGCAAGGGCCCGGATGGCCGCCTGTACGCCATCAACCCGGAGAACGGCTTCTTCGGCGTGGCGCCCGGCACCAACGATAAATCCAACCCCAACGCGCTCGCTTCCACGAAGAAGGGCACGATCTTCACCAATGTTGTGCATAACCTCGATGACAACACCGTATGGTGGGAAGGCCTTGATAAGAATCCGCCGGCGAACGCCGTCGATTGGAAGGGCAACCCATGGAACGGCCAGACGTCTGACGTCAAGGGTGCACATCCCAACAGCCGCTTCACTGCTCCCGCCGTGAACTGCCCCTGCATCAGCCCTGAGTTTGAAAATCCGCAGGGCGTGCCGATCTCCGCATTCGTCTTTGGCGGCCGCCGCGCAAAGCTCGCGCCGCTGGTGTATCAATCCCGCGATTGGAACCACGGCGTGTTCGTAGGCTCCATCATGGCCTCTGAAACGACGGCGGCGGCAGCAGGCGCGGTCGGCGTTGTCCGCCGCGACCCGATGGCAATGCTGCCCTTCTGCGGCTACAACATGGCCGACTACTGGCAGCATTGGATCGACATCGGCAAGACGCTCGATGCCGACAAGGCGCCGAAGATCTTCAATGTCAACTGGTTCCGCAAGGATGACGAGGGCAACTTTATGTGGCCGGGCTTCGGTGATAACCTGCGTGTGCTTGAGTGGATCCTCAAGCGCTGCGAGGGCAAGGTAGACGCGGTCGAAACGCCGATCGGCTATGTCCCGGATCCGAAGGATATCAATCTTGAAGGCCTGGAGGGCAAAGTGACAATCGACTCCCTGAAGAGCATGCTGGATGTGGATAAGGCGCTTTGGGGCGATGAGGCAGAGGGCATTTCCGAATTCTATGCGAAATTCGGCGATAAGATTCCGGCAGAGCTTCAGAAGGAGCTTGCCAACCTGAAAGCAAATCTCCAGTAATCCTCCGCATTGAAAAAAGCGAAATAATACGCGGCGGGCCGTCCCAATCGGGGGCGGCCCTTTGCGGTTTTGTTCAAGATAAAAAGAGAAAACACAATCCGGAATAGCCGCCATCTTGTGTCGCGCTGCCTACCGTTTTTAGCGTGCTGTCTTCCTAATGATAAAAAACCGCTTTCGCCATAGAACAGGGTAAAAGCGATTTTTCCTTTTAGGAATCGTCTGATACGCGCTCGCAGTAAACGAGATAGCGCTGTCGTGTAGTTGGGTAGGGGTGGCAGGTGACAAGCGTGAGTAGGTCGCGGCCCGGCTGGATCAGCACCTTCTGGATTTCATCCGGGGCGATGATCTCCGTATCTGTTACCTGATAGTGTAGCACCTCGCGGAAGTTGGAGAGGTTCACCTCGTCTCCCTCTTCCAGCCGGTCAATATGGAGGAACATTTCCTGCGAGGCCAGGCCGCGGTGCGCGGCGATCACGGCGTTGGTGTCGGCTCCACCGATAGGCAAAGAGGTTTGGGAAAGATGCACAGCCCCTTTGCGCAGGTTTTCACGGCTTGCACCCAGATAGATGGGAAGCTGGATATGAAGTTTCGGAACGGAGAGATAGCCCACAATATTATCGGGCAGCCCAAATTGCTTTAAATCAAAGCTCGGCTGCTCATAAGCAAAGGGGTCGGTTAGCTTTTGCCCCTCGCTGTATAGCCGCTTGTTATAGGCCTGCATTTGCCGATAAAGCTCCTCCAGAGATGCATCGGCGGAGGGGTTCGGTTGTGATTGCTCGGAGCCGTAGCGCTGGCTGTCGATCGATTGGAGCGTATTGCGCGCCCAATTGCTCAAAACCGGATAGCACACAAGCACAAGCCCCAATAGGAAGAGCAGGGCCGCGGCGATGCGCAGCCGTTTTTTGCGGGATACATTCATGCGCGCGGCTCCTTCCTCCTCCGCTTTTTAATCGGCAGAATGATGCAAAGGGCGAGCAGGCATGCGGCGGGCAAGGCGGCCAGAGTCCACAGCCAGGCGCTTTGCCCTGCCTGCGCCGGGGCGGCAGTATCAGGCACAGCCGCGGTGGATTCCCCCGGCGTGGGTGTTGCGATCCGATGGCCGCGTACCAAAAGCCGGTGCGAGTTTATCATATATGGCGTGCAGGTCATCAGCGTCACGTAATCTTTGCCGGGGACGATCTGCAAAGCCTCCAAATCATCCGGCTTGATGACCTTGATTTGATCCACCTCGTAGGCGAGCGTTTCATCCAGCATGTGGATATAAAATTGGGCGCCCTCTTTGAGCTTTGGCAGCTTGTTGAACAGGGTGGAGGAGGGCAGGCCGCGGTGCCCCATAAGCACGGCGTGCGTGCCCTCACCGCCCACGGGCAGGGAGGAGCTTTCAAGGTGGCCAACGCCCATTTCCAACACCAGGTCGCTGGTGCCGTGATAAATCGGGAGGTTCACGCCGATTTCCGGAATCTCCAGGTACCCCATCACATCCTGAAAGGAGAGCAGGTTGTAATAACCAGCGGCGGAACCCTGCACGCCGGAGGTTTCTTCCTGCGGCTGTGCCAGGCGACTGTTATGGGCCCGTGCTTCCTCTTTTTTTTGTTCCAGCTGCGCGGCGTTCTCCGCCACCTGGCTGCGGTAGTCGGCAATGGCTTTGCTGTGGTTCCAATCCTCCACCTTGCTGCTGACGGTAGGGTAGAGGATTAGACCCAGCCCGATCAGGAAGAGGAGCAGGAGGATGCTGTTTTTCCATTTTTTCATGCGTGTCCACCCTTTGCGTTTTGTTGCAGCGTTTCGGAATGGTTTGTGTGCTGGCGGGGAAGACTAATATCAGCCATTCCGGACGGAAAGCTTCCCCGCGCGGCCTCCGCTTGGAGGGTAGCCGGAAATAATATCAATCACTTTCTTTCAATCCACGTAGGCCGGGCGCCGGGGGTGGGCGCCTGCTACGGCCGGCTGCGCTGTGCTTGCGTGGCTATGATAATGACAAAATTTCAATCCACGCCCCGTTTGGGGCGGCATGAGGCTGCCCAAAGGGATTTTATCTTAGCATTTCTTTCAATCCACATGCTGCTTTCCGGCATGACGGATGGCTTCAAAGCGCCGCTGCCGGCACTTTGGGAAAGGCTGCCGCGCACAAAAACGCGGCAGCCTTTTTAGGAAGGATTTACACAGAAGAGAACGGGTCGCATTTGTTCCTGTGCGTTATGTTTATATGCTTCGGCTTTTAGATTTCTGTGGCTTTCTTTTTGCGGGAGCGGATGTAGAGCAGCGCCGCAGCGCCCATCAGAGCGATACCGCTGAAGGTGAAGATCAGCGTGCCGATGCCGCCGGTGATCGGGAGGGAGACAAGCTTGGTGTTGAGAATCGCTTGCGTCGCATAATTCTCACTTGCTTTCTCTTTATCCAACGTCACTTTCACAGGCGCTTTCAGCATTGCATAGGATTCACCATTCTCGTCAACAGGAGCCTTAGTTTCCACGAACCAATAGTTGCCTTCGCCAAGGCCTTCGACGATTGCATAACCATCCTCATTGGAGGTGATCACAAGATCCTTGCCGCCTCTCTGGATCGCATTCTGTCCAGCTTTGGCGTCCTCTTCGGAGATGTAAACCTTAAACTGAGCGCCTGCAAGCGGCGTGTTGCCGATGGTGTGCTTGAAGATTTTGATGCCGCCTGTCCAGACGGTTGCGCTATCCTCTTCGGTGCCCGTTGTGCCGCCAGCGTTTTCGTAAGTCAGCGTAGCGGTGTTGTTAATCTCGCCGACAGTTACGCTTTCGCTCAGCGTGGTAACAACCTCAATCTTGAGCACTTTGCCATCGAGCTTAGCGAGGCCATTCGGTGTAAAGGTAATGGTCAGGAGGTCATTATCGTATACCACCGTATAGTCTACATCAACAGTAAGCGCATCATTACCAGCTGTTACAGACGTGCTCTTGTAGGTCAGGCGGGAATCAAGCCGATCGGTCACAACAAAGCTCTCGTAGTTCTCGATATCCGCCGGGATAGCAGGCTTGATAATCCATGTCACATTGTCGCCGACGCTCTTGGTGGATTCTAAATCCTGACCATCGGTCGTAACATTTTTCACAATGTTAGACGGAGTAGCATAGTTCACGATGGTCTCTTTCAGAACCCGGCCCGTCTCCTTGCCATTCTCCTCATCGACCGCACCATTGTTGGTGATCTGGAATGTCCAGACGTCTGTCGTCAGGCCGTATCCCTCCGGAGCGTTAGTTTCCTTCATCTGATAGTAACCGGCAAGAAGCTTATTCAGGACGATTTTACCTTCCTGGTTGGTGGTGTAGGAGCCGCCCTCAACCGGCGTGTAGTCCCCTTCTTCTGTAGCTTTGTAAAGGAGCTGGAAGGTCGCACCCCCCAATCCGAGGCCATCGTCGTCAACCTTCGTCAGGATCGCAGCACCCAGCACGGCTACGTTCTTCGGATAAACATGGACATCATAGTTCCAGCCCTCGCCGTTGGGATTGGTCATCGGGAGATCGACCAGGAAGTTCGGCGTTGCCTGCGTAACATGCTCCGGCTTCGCGGTCTCAACGATTAGATAACGGCCCTGCTCCAAACCTTCAAAGACGGCGATACCGCCATTTGCGGTTGTTTGGTAGGCTACTGCTTGAACGCCGTCCGGAATCTCAGTAGAGATATAGTCATCGTCGACTGGATAGGCCGTAAAGGTAACGCCATTCAGCGCCTTGGCGCTTGTGGGCACCTTTTCTGCATCCGCTGTTGTGCCTGTGCCCTTATTTAAGGCATTGTCATAGTCGTCCGGATCCATTTCGTATTTATGGATGGTCAGTTTGACGGGTTCCTCAGGATCGATGACTGCGTTTTGATATGCCGCCACCACGCCGGTTGCCAGCATCGTCGCCATCATCAGCATGGCGAGGAGCAGGCAGCCGATTTTTTTCCATGAAAGCTTTTTCATGTTTGAACTCCTTTCAACTTCGTTTTCTGTGCTTTCCGCGGCCCGGATAGCCGGAGGGCCGCCGCCCGGGTTCTTCAAATCGATCGCGATTCCCCCTTTCACCTCAGCGAGCCCTGTTCCGGACTATTCTTTTTCCCCCTTACGGCGCCGTTTGCCATACAGTACAGCTGCGGCGCTCATCAGCGCCAGGCCGCTGGCGGGGAACCAGATAGCGCCCATGCCGCCTGCAACGGGTAAGTCATCTTGTTCTTTATTTGGAATGGTAGCGTCCGCGCTGGTTTCTCCTTCTCCCGAGGGAGTTGGAATTGGGATCGTCTGACCATCAATGATCAGGGTCACCATGCCGGCTTCGACCGTTACTCGAACAGGGTCTTTGGGGAGCTTGTAGCCTGCCGGGGCCTTGGTTTCATAAAGTAAGTAGTTTCCAAAGGGGATATCATTGAAGGTTGCTTTGCCATCCTCTTTGGTGAGGAAGTCCTCAACACCGTCGGGATAATAGGTCTTCCCCTGCTCTTGATCGCTCCATGTATCACCATTTACTACTGCCTCACGCAGCTCAAAACGTGCGTCCGCAAGCGGGTTTTTTGTGTTTTCATCAACCTTTTGGATTGTGAAGGAGGCAACCTTCAGCGTGTTGGTGATGGTGAAGCCTTCCGACTCGCTTCCCGTGTTGGTATCGCCTAAGGATAGTGAAATCTTTTCTTTCTCTATAATAGGATCATATCTACTTGACAGGTTGTCGCCCATCTCCTCCTGAATGGCGTAAGTATGGCCGGAGGGAAGGTTTGAAAAGCTGCTTGCCCAGTTGTTTTCGGCGTTAAGCGTTAAGGTTCGATAGGCTTCTGAACCGTCATCCTGATACAGATTTACAGTGATGCTATCGTCCTTGTGATTCTCGCTGCCATCAGCCCAAATTTTTTGGACAGGGATTTCAGAAAGGTTGACCTGAATGACTGGCTGTGCGTAATCACTTGCAATCTCCTCCCCGCCAACGACATCCTCACCATCAGTTGTGGTTACGACATGGTATGTTAAGGTGGCACGATCATTGGAGTAGAAGCCCGGTTTCCCGGAGCTGGTCTGGTTCCCTTCTGCATCGGTTCCATTATTACCTGTGTCTGGATAGCCCTCTGAACCAGTGAAGTTTGAATTATTTAAGTTGTCTGCCCGGTCATCGTAGGCCTTTTGCGTGGGCTTGATGTCGAAGAAGACGGTATAGGTTTCGCCAGCTTCCAGCTTGTTTGGAAAGCGAATTTCAATTTTTTTCTCAGAAACAACTACCGTATATTCTCCCGGGGACAACGATTCTCCTTTATTGTTTGTAACACGGACTTGTGATGTGTCAGAAGACGCAAAGTCTACGTATTCACTCAATTCATCAGTAATCACCAAGTCTTGGAAGGTCATTTGGTGTGTAATATCCTGAATAATGGCTTTAAAGATCTCTGATAGGTTGGAAACGTCATCCGCAGAATAATATTTAGAATCGGAACCGCCACTGCCGCCGTTCACATCGACTGCAAAAGTTTCCATACAGCGATAATAATCATTGCTTGGACGGGGTAACCTCGCACTCTTAGTAGTGCCTCCATTGGTTCCTTTTTTGACCCATCGCATACTGCTGTCTGCGATACCGACAGAATACAGGTCCGTTCCGGAGGCTATAATTTTCTCTCCCTCCCCTAAAGCCGCTTGATATACAGAGGATTGGTAGCCTGATTCTCTATTGGGTTCACCATCGCTCAAAAAGATAATGATTTTTTGAGCGTTTGGACGGCCGGAGGATAAGCTGTTTGCATATCGGAGGCCTTTATCCCATTCCGTCGCTCCAGATGCTCCTAGTATATAATTAGGCTCATCAACTCTATTATCAAGTTGATTCACTGCTTGGTAAAACTGGGATTTATCGGATGTAAACGGCGGGCTAGTGAGGCACGAGGGCGCAGCAGTCTCGTAGAAACCCGAAAAGCGTGTGAATGCTAATTGGATTTGCTGATCGTTTCCTAACGCAGTGTTTTGTTCTGTTAAGAGAGCATCGGCAAGCTCCTTAGCAGCATCTTGTAAAATTTGATATCTTGCTTTGCTCGTACCACTCACACTCACAGTAGTATTCATGCTTCCCGACGTGTCTGCAAGCAGGATGATATCAAGCGGTTTGGAAGTTTGCTCTGTCCATTCTGCAGAGGCCCCGGTGACGTCTAAAGAGAGCGTGTAAGTACCATCCTCATTCGCATTTATGTATTTACGATGGGCAGGCTCCTTGAGATCCTCTGCTGTGGGTTCCAACTCGACTGTTCGCTCAACGGTTGCCGCAGAGTTTTCTACTGATGGCTCTGACACCAGTTTTGCGGTTTCCCCATTCCCCGCATACGCGCCCGTCAGCAGCATCGCTGCGATCAGTGCCAGCGCGCAGAGCCTGGCCAAAATCCGGCGGTGCGGGCCGCTTGCTTTTTGATTGCTCATGTGTTTTATCCTCCTTATTTGCATTTCTCTCTATTTGTCGCACTGTTTGTTCATTTTTGCGCCTTGTGATCAGGGCTTTTCTGCATGTTAGAAATCCCGTTTCAGCGGATGATCTATGGAAAAGCGGAAAGGGAAGAGGTATGAAGACCCCTCCGGCGTAACGGACCGGAGACGCACATGGCGTTTTCCGCTTTTCTGGCTGTTCAAAGCAGGAGCAGCAGCGGCAATGCGATGGAAGCATGCCGCTGTGTTTCATGCGGATGTCTTTTTGGGTGGATCGGGATCGTTGCTGTCGATGGAAGCGAGCGCGCGCAAGATCGCTAACTCTCCCATTTGATACCGTTCCTCCAGAGATCGAAATAAGGCGTCAAATTCTTTTGCGGAAGCATCTTCTGGTTGTGTCATAAGCGCACCTACTTTTTTCCATATGGGTTGTAAACTCAATATACCATGTTTAACCTGTGTTGTCAACGAATATATTAGCGTAAAATTGTGTTTCCGATAATTTTTACTCATGGATTGTGTTATACTAATCCAAAAATCCGTGCAGCAGTGTTTTTCCGTTTGTATGGATTTCACCCTTCTTTTCCGTTTTGGTCAAGCGTGATTTGTGGTATGATAGCTTCAAACAAAGTTTGAAGCATTGGAAAAATGCCTGTCGGCGCAAAACGCCTCCTGCCGCACGGCGGCAACGCCATTTTTTGCAGATGGGGTGCTTTACACATATGGTATGATCATTGGCGGTACGGCCACGGGCGGATTTGTTACAATCACAGAAGCTATTTGGCTCCGCACAATATTGCAGGAATGCGGGGCCTATGGTAGTGCTGCATTTTTATTTTGAAAGAAGGCGTATCAGTTGAAAGACCGTATCAAGGCGATTCGGATCGCTTTAAAGCTGTCACAGAGAGAGTTTGGCGAGCGGCTGGGCGTGAGCCGCGATGTAATCAGCAACTTGGAATACGGCAGGGTTCAGCCGAAGGAATTACTGCTCAGGCATATTTGTGAATTATACGGCGTCAACGAAGAATGGCTGTTCCATGGTGAGGGCAGAATGTTCGCAGGCGATTCGTACCCTGACCAGCGGGCAGAAGAAGCGCTTCGTATTTTTAAATCCTTGCGCCCTGTGTTTCAGGATTACGCATTGGAGCAGATCAGGAGCTTGGTGAAGCTGCAGGAAAACAGCGGGGCGGAGAAATAGGTAGGTGTAAGCGCTGCCAGGTTATTGTGAACGAAAAAACAGGGCGCTCCCTTTTCATAAAAAAGGGAGCGCCCTGCGGCGGTTTGATGCAAGAAGGGAAACGGAAAAACAAGGGGCTGCAAAATGTTTTGCATTTTGCAGCCCCTTGTTTTTTTTCATGCGATGCGCTTTGCAACAGCTTTTTTTGCTACTCTATTTCGGAAAGCTTAGCAATAATATTGCGCCTGTGCGTTCCACAGCTCATAATACGCGCTGGATGGATCCCGGATCAGCTCCTCATGCGTACCGAGCTGAACGAGCTCGCCCTGCTGGAACACCGCGATGTGTTTGCAGAACCGGCAGGAGGATAGGCGATGGGAGATGTAGATCGCCGTTTTATCGCCTACCAGGCGGTTGAATTTGGAATAGATTTCATATTCTGCGATAGGGTCGAGCGCGGCCGTCGGCTCATCGAGCACAATAAACGGCGCGTTTTTATACAGCGCCCTGGCAAGGGCGAGTTTTTGCGCCTCACCGCCGGAAATCTCCACGCCGGTTTCCTCCACATCCTTGTAAAGATAGGTATCAAGCTGCTGCTCCATCTCACGGACGTCGTCCGCGATGCCCGCTTCCTCCAGACAGGCCCAGACGCGCGCTTCCTCGTATGCATCGGCAACGGAGACATTCTGCGCCAAAGGGAAGGAGAACATGCTGAAATCCTGAAATACCACGGAGAAGAGCTGCCGATAAGCGGCGTCGTCATATTCGCGGATATTGACGCCGTTTAAAAGAATTTCGCCCTCCTGTGGGTCGTAGAGGCGGCATAGGAGCTTGATGAAGGTCGTCTTTCCGGAGCCGTTGCGCCCAACGACGGCGAGCTGCTCCCCATTTTCCAGCTTAATAGAGAAATTCTTCAGCGCATAGGTTTCCGATTCCGGGTATTTGAAGCTAACATTACGGAATTCAATGGAGACCGGCGTGCCCCTCTGCGGCAGGAGCGTGCCGGCCTGCTTGCCGGATTCGGTGTGGAGGATGTCAAAATAATAATCGAGTGTGGGGATAATCTGCGGGATTTGCCCGGTGGTGTTTGCAATGGCGGTAACGCCCTGCACCACCTGCATGAAGCTGCCCGTATAGCACACGAGGCTGCCGATGCTGAATAGGCCGATGAGCCCCTTGAGCCCGATAAAAAGGTAAATGCCGAAGCCGATCACCGCGCCGATGATTGCGATCAGGGAGCTGGATTTGGCGCTGTTGGCGGCGATTTTTTTCTGGATAGCGATCCCCTCGTTGAGCAGCAGTTGCGTGGCGTCCTTTTCAATAATCAGCTGCTCCTGATAGGTGCGGATCTCCTTGCCGGTTTTATAGTCGGCGATCATTTCTGTGTAATAGTCGTATAACCGGTCGAGCCCCATATACTGCTCGCTCAAACGGAACCATTCCTTGCTGATTTTGCGGCTGATGATCAGGATGATCCCCACCGCGACCCCAATGGCGGCGAAAAGGGCAACCGCAAACCATGGCGATTCTACAAAGGTTTCGCCACCCTTAAAGCTGATTTTGAGCAGGGGGAAGAGCAAGATTAGGGCAAACGCCAGAGTGGTTGCGCCCGATACCCAATTGGAAAGCATCCAGCTCAGGCGGTAAAGGGAAGATCCTGCTTTATCCATCGCCTCCTGATGCTTATGCAACAGGGTTTGGAAAGCGGGGCTTTCCAGTTTTTCATAATCCAGCGTATAGAGCTTGCGGATGACCTCGCCGCGTTCCTTATTATAAAGCAGGCCGCGCGACATATAGTAGCGGTTCTCCAGCGTGCGGGAGGTAATGAACAGGAACAGATTGATCGCCAGCGCCAGGGCAACGAATAGGATCAGGGTTTTCATCTCCCGCGTGGTGGAAAGAATATCGATGATCCGGGAGGAAAAATAAAGGTTTACAAAGGGAAGGGCGGCTTTGGTAACGCCGCTTGTCAGCGTCAGCGGGATCAGCTGCGGCTCAAGCCGGTGGATTTCCCGGAAGCCTCTCCCGATTTTTTGGAGTGTGGTCATCGCTTTCATAATACCGCCTCCTCTCGTTCGGCCTGTGCGGTATGCTCTTCTTTATAGTAATGGCTTTGAATTTGGAACATGCGCCAATAGGCGCCGTGCATCGCCATCAGCTCCTCATGGGTGCCCATTTCAGCAATCCGACCGTCTGCGATGAAAAGGATCCGGTCACAGAAGCGGGTGGAAGAAAGCCGGTGAGAAATGAAGAAAGAGGTTTTATTGCTTGTCAGCGCATTGTATTTTTGATAGAGCTCATTTTCGGCAATCGGGTCGAGCGCCGCGGTGGGCTCATCGAGCACGAGCACCGGCGCGTCGTGATAAAGGGCGCGCGCAAGCAGGAGCTTTTGCTGCTCGCCGCCGGAAAGATTCACGGCGTTTTTATGCACTTGCTTGACCATTTGCGTTTTGCCCTTTTCCGGCAGCTGCTCAATACGCTCCCATATCCCGGCTTGCTTGAGCACAAGCGTGAGCCGGCCATAATCGATCTCTTCCTCTTCGCACAAGCATACATTCCGATCGATGGACATCGGCAGGAAGTTATAATCTTGATATACGGCGGAGAACAAGGAATAGTAGGTGTCCCGCCCGTAGTCGGAGGAGGGGATTCCATTTACTAACACGCGGCCGCTCGTCGGCTGGTAAAAACCGCACAGGATTTTGATACAGGTGGTTTTGCCAGCGCCATTTTCACCAACGATGGCAATCTTTTCACCCGGCTGGACAGTAAAGCTCATTTGCTTGAGCGTTAGGCTTTTGCTGCCCTGATAGCGGAAGTCCACGTTTTCAAAGGTGATGGAGCAGGGCTGCGCCCCTTTGGCGGGCAGGGCAGAGGCGCTTTGCAGCCGTGGGCGGTCCGGCATTTCTAGAAACGCGCGGAAGTGGTCGCATTCCGTGGCGACCATATCAAGATTTTGAAGCTGCTGTGTGATGCCGAGAATCCATGCGGCAAATCCTGTGACAATGCCGAAATAGAAGATAAAGTCAGAAACACCCATTGTTCCTGCTAAGACACTGCCGATCAGATAGATGTAGGCTACTGCTTCGCGCAGCATGGAGAGCAGCGCGCGGCCCGCGCTGAACGTGAAAACCTGCCGCGTATATTTGCCGATCACTTTGGTGTAGGTAGCAGTCAACTGTGCAAGGATGAGCAAAAACCAATCCCCGGCGCCATAGAGGCGGATATCCTTGCCGGCGGAGAAGTTGTGCGCGTTTTTATAAAGGTAATCAAACCGTACCCAAAGGGGATTGTTTTTTTTGTGCGTATCCAGTTCCGCCTTGGCAGTATAGCGCACTAGGAAGAACTCCCCGACGCATGTAACAGCAATCAACAGGAGCATCGTGGGGCGCAGCGCGGAAAGAACCGCGAGGTAGGAGACGATACCGGTGGCATTGGCGCAGAGGCTCACGATAATTTCATACAATGCCTGGCTATCGGAATAACGCCCATACAGCGCAAACCCACGGCCGCGTTCGAATTTTTCCCTGCCTTCCATACTTTCCATGTTTTCATAATCGGCCGTCATAGCCTTGCGAAAGGTGAGGATACTGTAGCGGATCGCTGCCGCTTGGGCGACGCCGGTCATTTTGCCCTGTAGAAACGGATCGATCCAGCTCAGTGCAGCGACCAGAGCTGACATGGCTGCAATCAGCCCGATCATGGTGGGAACTGATACATTCTGTGTAATGCAGTCGATCATTAATTTGGGGATGAGTGCCGTAAGCATCGGCAGCAACACCAGTGCTGGAACACGCAGCGCACAGAACCATATGCTTTTTCGATCCCATTCCCACCAATTGTGCAGCATATACCGCACATTTTCTCGCGAGGAATGCAATTTTTTCTCCACTGGATGCGCCTCCTTAGGATTCAATTTGCAACAATACGAAGAACCGAACATTCGTATGATAGCGTATAGAATATAAAAAGTCAAGCAAATTTCACTAATAATTTAAAACTATTATTAATAAAATGAATCAATT
>OHNE01000606.1_pt1 | contig 14517 bp, 9 predicted proteins | sample 1569581 | NCBI WGS metagenome assembly OHNE01 (sample SAMEA3879509, study PRJEB24766) | human gut metagenome | biome: human-associated habitat; feature: feces | place: USA | collected 1985/1987 | reverse complement strand
GATGGGCAGGCCGAGGCCGGTGCCGATGACTTTGCTCTCGGTGCTGGTATGCTCACGGGTGAACTCCTCGAAGATATGGGGCAGATACTCCTCGCTCATGCCGATGCCGGTATCCGCGCAGACAAAGCAGATCTGCACCTTGTCCCCGGTACAGCTCAGTTCAAAGCAGTCCAGCATCACGCGCCCCTTCTCCCGGTTATACTTGATGGCATTGCTGAGCACATTCATCAGCAGCCGCTTGACGTGCAGCGGGCTGCCCACCAGCCGGGGATGCGGCAGCCTGCCGTATTCCCGGTGCAGCACAATACCGCGCTCTTCCGCCTGTTTTTCCAGCACATCCGTGATCTCGTGTATCAGCTCGGGCAGATCAAAGGGCACATTTTCCAGCACCACCTCGCCGGACTCCAGCTTGCCCATATCCAGCACCTCGTTCACCAGTTCCAGCAGCAGGGTGGAGGCCTCCCAGATCTTTTTGCGGCAATCGGCCTGCCGCGCCATATCCTCCGGGCAGCGGTCGCCGATCTCCACCATACCCCGGATGCCGTTGATGGGGGTGCGGATATCGTGGCTCATGCGCTGCAAAAACTCGGTCTTGGCAAGGTTTGCGCTCTCTGCCTTCAGCGCAGCCGCCTTGAGGGTCTTCTGGTACTCCTGCTCCCGGCGCAGCTGCTGCTCCCGGTAGCGCCGGGCAGTCTTGCCGCGCAGCAATTGCAAAAGGAACAGCACGACCATGTAAGCAAAGGCCGCCATGCTCACATTGCGCATGGTAGAGGCATACACCTCCTGCTCCGGGCGGTAAACATAGATATAAAAGCTGCGTCCCTGCCCCACAATACCGTAGGCGTACTGCTGCCCGGTGGTGCTGTGCACATGGATCATGCCGCCGTCTGTGCTGCGCGCTTTTAAGGCAGAAAGGGTGGGGTTTTCGTCCACAGTGGTATCCAGCAAAGAGGTATCGTTGCTGGCCACGATGCGGTCGCCCCGGGTCACCACGATAATGCCGTCCACAGCGGGGTTATAGCCCTGTACGCAGTTCTGATAGGACAGACTGTAATTGCGCACATATTCTGCCGTGGTGCGGTAGTACACCACGAGCACCCCGTCCCCATCTTTCCGGGCACAGGCTGCGGTGTCCACATAGGAGCTGTCCTCCTTTTCCGTCCGCCCGGCATAGACCTGCTGGGGGTGGTCGGCCACCTTCAGCACGATAGAACCGGCCAGTTCCTTTTCCATCTGTTCCCGGACCTGCGGGTCAGCCACCCGGCCATCCTGTGAGGCACCGCACAAAATTTTGCCCTCTGCCGAAAGCACAAGGATGCCGCTGAGGGTATAATCCTGCAAATATTCTTCCATAGCGGCATCGTCCAGCACCCGCCCGGGGTTCTCCTGCTGGTCCCGGGCGATCTCGCTGCACAGATGCTGCGCGTTTTCCATCACCCGCATCAGGCTTTTGGCCTCGGTGGCAAGGTTCAGGTTATCGTAGCTGGTGCACTGCTCCTTAACATAGCTGATGGTATCCTCAAACTGCTTTTCTGCATTTTGCAGGTCGCTGTGGGCCGAAAGCCCCAGCACACCGCCCAGTATCAGCAACCCAGCAAGCGCACAGATCAGAATGTGCTGCTTCCGGCTGATAACCAGTGACCCTTTTTCCATTCCGTCATGCATGGGCGCTGTCCTCCAGTCCATCCAGATAGTGCCCGGGGTCGTCCAGATAGCGGCTCACGATCTGCCGGACGGTGCCATCTGCCAGCATCTCCCGAAAAACCTCCGTCAGCTGCTGCGGCAGGTCATCGCCGCGCTCTTTGGCAAAGGCAACGCCCAGCCGCGCCGTCATCAGCGGCTCGTCCAGAATGCGGTATTCAACGCTGTAATCCTTCATGAACTGCCGGATGGCGCTTTCGTGGGCGGCTAAGGCGTCCGCGTAGCCTTTGAGCAGGGTGGTGTAGAGCAGATCCCGATTCTGCAGGGAATACAGCCTGCGCAGCCGGGGCAGACCGTTCTGCTCCGCATTCAAAAACAGTTCCTCCGGCTTTGTGGTGGACTGCACCGCCACCACCTTACCGGCCAGATCCTGCAGAGTGCGAATGTCGCTATCGGAGCGCACCGCCACCACCTGACGGCTGACCATATACGGCCCTACCCAGCGGTACAGCTGCTCCCGCCCATCCATGGAAAAGCAGCCCCAGATGCAGTCGATAGCACCGCTTTCCACAAGGTTTGTTTTCTGCTCCCAGTCAATGATTTCAAACCGCACCGCATACCCCATGCGGGCAAAGGCCTCGGTGGCAATGTCCACATCAATGCCGGTGGGCGTGCTGTCATTGTTCAGGTAGATAAAAGGCGGGTAGTTATCGCTGCCCACCGTAAGCTCGGGCAGTGCTGCCGCCGCCTGCGTTTTGCTGCAGGCGGTCAGCCCGGCTGCCGCTGCCGCCGCGCACACCTTTAAAAAGGTACGGCGGGGTATTTTATGGTTGAATCGCTGTTCTGTCACGCGTAGTTGCCCTCACATTACCATTGTAAAATTTCCTGCTTCAGTTCCCCCTGCACGTCCAGCAGACACTGCAGCAGCAGCGGGTTGAAGGCGCCGCACTCGCCGTTCGTGATCATCTGGACAGCCGTTTCGTGCGGGAAAGCCTTTTTGTAGCATCGCTCGCTGGTCAGCGCGTCATACACATCCGCCATGGAGACCAGCTGTGCGCTGATGGGGATATCGTCCCCCTTCAGCCCATCCGGGTATCCCCTGCCGTCCCAGCGCTCGTGGTGCCAGCGGGCGATCTCGTAGGCGGTCTGCAACAGCGGCTGGTCTGCAAAGCTTTCAGTCTTTTGCAGCATCTCTGCGCCCAGCATACTGTGGGTCTTGATCACCGCAAATTCTTCTGCGGTCAGCTTGCCGGGCTTATTCAGGATGGCTTCGTCAATGCCGATCTTGCCGATATCGTGCAGCGCCGACGCCAGCGGGATATTATCCTGCTGCTCGGGGGTCAGGTCGTAGCGGCTGGTCAGCTCCATCAGCCGGTGCAGCAGCGTCTCGGTGATGATGCGGATGTGTCGCACATGAGAGCCGGACTCGCCGTTGCGGAACTCCACGATCTGGCTCAGCACACCCACCAGCACATCGGTGTTCTTTTCCCGCGCGCGGATCTGGTCGGACACCATCTGCACCAGCCGCCGCTGCTTGGCGTACAGCTTGATGGTGTTGGACACCCGACGGTAGACGATCTTTGCGTCAAAGGGGCGGTTGACATAGTCGCTGGCACCCAGCTCGTAGGCCTTGCGGATGGCTTCCTCCGAGTCGTCACTGGAGATCATGATCACCGGCACGTCCTCGATGGTGTGGTTGGTGTTCATGGTGCGCAGCACCTCAAAGCCGTCCATGACCGGCATATTGATATCCAGCAGCACCAGCGAGGTCTGCCCGGCGTTTGCCCGCAGCAGCTCCAGACACTGCTTGCCGTTCTCGGCTTCCAGAATGCGGTAGTCCTCGCCCAGAATGCCGGCAAGCATCATGCGGTTCATCATGGAATCGTCCACCAGCAGGATCACGGGCTTTTCCCCTAAGACATCCTTCTGTGCAGCCAACCGGCTGTCCTGTGTGTCCACCGCCACGGCGTCCTTGTGGTTTTTGGCCTGATACATTATAAAATCTGCCCGGCGCACCACGTTCTCCATAGGGTCGGCAAGGGTCTGCATCGCGCCGCCGATGCTCAGCGACAGCCGGAAGTGGGGGTAGCCCGGCACCACCGTTTGCTGCACGGCGGTGCGGATCTGCTCCAGCTTTACCTTGAAATAATCCGCCGGGATGCCGGGCAGCACCAGCAAAAACTCATCGCCGCCGTAGCGGATCAGCAGATCTGTTTCCCGGATGCAGCTGCGGATGGCCTTTGCAACGGTTTCCAGTGCCAGATCTCCGGCGTGGTGGCCGTAGGTATCGTTGCAGATCTTGAAATCGTCGATATCCATCAGGGCGATGCCTGCCGGGCCGAGGTTATTGCGCACCACTTCCTCGTAAAAGCGGCGGTTGTAGGTGCCGGTCAGGGCGTCGTGGTTCAGCCGCTGCCGGTAGCTCTGTTCTTTTTCCATGTTCCGGGCAGTAGTCTGGTCAAACTGCGCCTTCTGCTCCTCCATCTGCTGCATCATCCGCAACAGGTTATGGTTGGCGGTTTCCAGCGCTTCCCGCTGAGTGCGGTTCTGCTGTTCCAGCTTTTCCCGCAGCTCCATATAGGGGGTGATATCCGTGATAGTGCCCACGATATAGCCTTTGCCGTACCATTCCACCTGATTGGCAGCGTTGGTGACCCAGCGGTAGCCGTTTTTGCCCAGAAGCCGGAAGATGCTGTCACCATTCTTGGCGTAAGTCGCGCTGTTTTCCGCATTCCGGTAGCGCAGCCCGGTCGCCAGATCATCCGGGTGCACCAGCGCGGTGTAGCGGTTATCGAACCTTGCCGCAAACTCTGCCCGCCCCCAGCCCAGTATCTCCAGAAAACGGTCGCTGATATAAACAAACGGATAGCCGTTTTCAGGGTCCTCTGCGCAGCAGTGAAAGCCGCCCGGTATATTCTGTGCATAGCGTTCCAGCCGCAGAAATCCTTTTTTTATTGTCTCGTCTGTTTCCATTTTACCTTTCCTGCCTTTTTCTCCGCGCGCCGCAGCACGCAGTACCCCCTGTTACCGCAATTTCAAACTTTACCTTCCTGTACACCCTGCTTTTGGGCATACTGTAACAGTGTAATTCTATTATCAAAACTGCCTAGATGCAAGCATTTTTTGCCAGTTTTGCCAATGGAAAGGAAACAGTTGTTCCCCTTTACGCCCCTTCCCGTGAAAAGGGTACACCGGAGTGTCCGCAGACGCTCCGGTGTACCGAAAAAACAAATCATTTTTCCGCTGAAAATGCCCAGAGCAAAGCGGAGGGCATTCCCAATCGTTCCGCGCAGCAAAAAAGCCGCCGCACAAAAAGTGCAGCGGCTTTGCGGGGCGTCACCTCACAGCCAGCGCTCTGCGATGATCCACCACATACCGGGCAGGTTGATCCGACCCAGCAGATGCTCCAATACGATCAGCATGGTATTCTCCTTTCAGACCGTCCGTTTCAGCCGAACAGCCCCTTCAGTAAAAACAGAAGCAGCTTTGCAAAGCTGCCGCCGCCCAAAAGGCTGAGCAGCGGCCCAAGGCCTTGAAACATGGAAGGTTTGCTCCTTTCGTTTCATTCCGTCCCGACTGCTGCCGGGTGCCGGTCTGCTTTATATACGAACCAGCCCGCCGCAGGATTGCAAATGCCGTGGTGGTAAATATTGGGAGTAATGCAGCTGCCGTCTGCCTTTACGACCCCTTCCCGTGAAAAAGTTGCTCAGAAACGCCCGCAGGCGTTTCTGAGCAACAAATCAAAAATACTATTTCCGCTGAAAATGCCCATAGCAGCGCGGAGGGCATTCCGAATCGTCTTACTTAAAACGCTTCCATGCCGGGGTAGACGGCGCTTTCGCCCAGCTGCTCCTCAATGCGCAGCAGCTGGTTGTACTTTGCCACACGCTCGGTGCGGCTGGGTGCACCGGTCTTGATCTGGCAGGTGTTCAGCGCCACCGCCAAGTCCGCAATGGTGGTGTCCTCGGTCTCGCCGGAGCGATGGGAGCTGATGGCATTGTAACCGGCCTTGTGCGCCATTTTGATGGCTTCCAAGGTCTCGGAGACAGAGCCGATCTGGTTCAGTTTGATCAGGATAGCGTTGCCCGCACCCAGCTGGATGCCCTTTGCCAGACGCTCGGTGTTGGTCACAAACAGGTCGTCGCCCACCAGCTGTACCTTGCCGCCCAGCTCGCGGGTCATCTGCTGCCAGCCCTCCCAGTCCTCTTCGTCCAGACCGTCCTCGATGGAGATGATGGGGTACTTTTCCACAAGACTCTTCCAGTGCGCGATCAGCTCAGCAGAGGTGAACTCGGTGCCCGCCTTGGGCAGCTTGTAGAAGCCCTTGCCCTTGGGGCTCTTCCACTCGGAGGCGGCGGCGTCCATTGCCAGCATAAAGTCCCTGCCCGGCAGATAGCCCGCCTTTTCGATGGCAGCCAGAATGGTCTCGATGGTCTCCTCATCGCTGGACAGGTTGGGGGCAAAGCCGCCCTCATCGCCCACGGAGGTGGCCAGCCCCTTGGACTTCAGGATGGCAGCCAGCGCATGGAACACCTCGGCGCACCAGCGCAGCGCTTCCTTAAAGGAAGGTGCGCCCACCGGCATGATCATGAACTCCTGCGTGTCCACGGTGTTGGCGGCGTGTGCGCCGCCGTTCAGGATGTTCATCATCGGCATGGGCATCAGGTGCGCCTGCGTGCCGCCCAGAAAGTTCATCATAGGCACAGGCAGGCGGTTGCCGTTTACGCCGCCCAGAAAACGGTACAGCGGCATTTCCAGCGAAGCGGCTGCTGCGCGGCAGGCTGCAATGGACACTGCCAGAATGGCGTTTGCGCCCAGATTGGACTTGTCCTTGGTGCCGTCTGCCTTGAGCATGGCAGCATCCACGGCGTAAATGTCGGAAGCATCCATGCCCACCACTGCGTCCGCGATGACCGTATTGATGTTTTCCACCGCCTTGGTCACGCCCTTGCCCAGATAGCGGCTCTTGTCGCCGTCCCGCAGTTCCAGCGCCTCAAACTCGCCGGTGGATGCACCGGAAGGGGCGCAGCCGCGCGCCACAGTGCCGTCCGCCAGCGTGATCTCGGCCTCTACGGTGGGGTTGCCGCGGGAGTCCAGAATCTCGCGGCCAACAACAGCTTCAATTTCCAGATAATTCATCTTGAAACCCTCCTGAATATCATTTTCTCTCCCGTACTGCCCGGGCGGGCAGACGGGGAACTGCTCTATTTAGATAGTTATATATAACTAACTGCCAATATCCTACCACGCTTTGCACCCCGGCGCAAGAGCCGGTGCGTATGTTTGCAGACCTAAATTTTTAACGGGAACGCAAACCGCCGTGGAAAACCCGTTTACAGTCTGCCCCCTTGTGGCAGTGGGGATACGTTATGCTTACCATGTGTTTTTTATATGGCAGATATACCAAAAATTCTCTTTACTTTTTGGCAGTTCGGTTCTATACTGGTTGCGGCATTTACGCTGTTTTCCCATTTATAGTCGTTATAGAGGAGGATTTTTGCAATGAATAAGGATCTGACGGTGGGCAAGCCGTCACAGGTATTGTGGCAATTCTGTCTGCCCATGTTCGGCAGCATCATTTTCCAGCAGCTGTACAACATCGCCGACAGTCTGGTGGCGGGCAAGTTCATCGGTGAGAACGCACTGGCTGCGGTGGGCAACAGCTACGAGATCACCCTGATCTTCATCGCCTTTGCCTTTGGCTGCAACATCGGCTGCTCGGTCATCGTGTCCCGCTACTTCGGCGCAAAGGAATACGGCGAGATGAAGACCTCGGTCTACACCTCCCTCATCGGCTCTGCGGTGCTGTGCGCCGTGCTGATGGGCATCGGTCTGTTTGGCTGCGACGCCCTGCTGGAGCTCATCAACACCCCGGAGGAGATCCTTGCAGATTCTGCGCTGTATCTGGATATCTACGTTCTGGGCCTGCCCTTCATGTTCTTCTACAACATTGCCACCGGCATCTTCTCTGCCCTTGGCGACAGCAAGACCCCCTTCTACTTCCTTGCAGTCTCTTCTTTGTCCAACATCGGCGTGGACATCCTGTTTGTGGCAGGTTTCAAGATGGGCATCGCCGGTGTGGCATGGGCTACCTTCCTGTGTCAGGGTGTCAGCTGCGTGCTGGCCATGGTGGTGGTGTTCCGCCGCATCCGCGCTTTCCACACCGAGGGTCATGTGCAGCTGTTCTCGTGGAATATGCTGGGCAAGGTGGCCGTGGTGGCTGTGCCCAGCATTCTGCAGCAGAGCTTTGTCTCGGTGGGCAACATCATCCTGCAGAGCATCATCAACACCTTTGGCGCCAGCGTCATTGCAGGCTATTCCGCCGCCGTCAAGCTGAACAACATGGTCATCACCTCCTTTACTACCTTGGGCAACGGCATCTCTAACTACACCTCCCAGAACATGGGTGCAGGCAAGATGGACCGCGTGAAGGAGGGCTTTGGCGCAGGCCGCAATCTGGTGTGGCTGTTGTGCGTGCCGCTGGTGGTGCTGTACTTCTTCTTTGGCCGCTTTTTGCTACTGCTGTTCATGAACGACCCGCAGGGCCCTGCCATTGACACCGGTATGCTGTTTTTGCGCATCCTCTCTCCCTTCTACTTTGTGGTGTCGGTCAAGCTGGTGGCAGACGGCATCCTGCGCGGCTGCGGCCTGATGGTGCGGTTCATGATCGCCACCTTCACCGACCTGATTTTGCGCGTGGGCATTGCCGCCGTGCTCAGCGCCACCGCGCTGGGCTCCACCGGCATCTGGATGGCATGGCCTGTGGGCTGGTGCATCGGTACGGCGCTTTCCATGGTGTTCTACGTCACCGCCATCCGCAAGGCACTGGCAGAGCCGTTGGCTGTTGCCGAGGCTGAGGGACAGGCCGCCGAAGTCCGCGCCGAGGCCGAATTTGCCGCCGACGCCGAGATGGAGACCCTGTAACCATTTTGCAACCCGTGAATCCATTTCACGTCACAGATAAACAAAATGAACAATTTGAAATAGTGCACAAAATCGCGCTTTAATTTTTGTATAAAGTATCAACAAAGCCGAGAAAATGCGCCCAAAAGTATGGACGGTTTGTGAATTGCGGATTTGAACCCAGATAGCTATAATAACAGACAAGAACAGAAGCAAGGCCGCTTTAGAGGGGAAGGGCCTTGCTTCCGTTTTTATCAATTTACTTTATAGAACACTCCGGAGGAGGAGATTTTTATGAAAAAGATGATCACTCGTCGTCAGTTCATGGCTGCTGCCGGTGTTGTTGCCGCAGCAAGTGCTCTGACTGCCTGCGGCGGTTCTTCCGCAAGCACGGCCGCTTCTTCTGCAGCCGGTTCCGCTGCTGCTTCCGGCAGCACTATCAAGGTGGGTGTGATGGGCCCCCTGACCGGTGACGCTTCCGTTTACGGTCAGGCTGTTGTAAACGGTGCCAGCCTGTACATGAAGCAGGTCAATGCCGATGGCGGTGTCAACGGCAAGCAGCTGGAGATCATCGCCATGGACGAGCAGGGCGATGAAACGCAGGCTGTGACCTGCTTTACCAAGATGGTGGATCAGGGCATCACCGCTCTGGTGGGCGATGTAACCACCGCTCCCACGCTGGCTGTAGCCGCCGAGAGCGCCGATTACAATATGCCTATGGTCACCGCTTCCGCTACTGCCGAGGCTGTTACCTACGATGCCGAGACCGACACCGTGAACGGGAATGTGTTCCGTGCCTGCTTCACCGACCCCTTCCAGGGCGTGAAGATGGCAGATTACGCTTACGAGAAGCTGGGCTACACCAAGGCAGCCGTCATCTTCCTGAAGGGCAAGGACTACAACGAGGGTCTGGCCGAGAACTTTGCCAAGGAGTTTGAGGCAAAGGGCGGCACCGTCGTGGATCAGGAGAGCTACTCTGAGGGCGACGTGGACTTCAAGACCCAGCTGACCAGCATCCTTGGCAAGAACCCCGAGATGGTGTTCTGCCCCAACTACTATCAGGAAGTGGGTCAGATCCTGGCTCAGGCTGAGAGCATCGGTTTGACCGTTCCCTTCCTCGGCGGCGACGGCTGGGATGGTCTGGAGGGCTACGCCACCGCTGACCAGCTGAAGGACTCCTACTTCTGCGCCTGCTACGCTAAGGGCTCCAGCACCGCGTTTGAGGATGCCTACAAGGCCGAGTACGGTGAGGCCTACCCCAACGGCTTTGCACCTCTGGGCTACGATGCCGCTATGACCGTTGTGTATGGCATCAAGGCAGCCGAGGAGCAGGGCCTCGAGGCCGGCTCCGACGAGTACAAGCAGGCCGTCATCGATGCCATTGCCGGCGGCACCATCGAGGGCATCACCGGCACCTTTACCTTCGACGAGCACCACAACCCCGTCAAGAGCACTGCCATCCTGACCTACGTGGACGGCAAGCCCGAGCTGAAGGAAATGTTCTGATCCGCGCTGTTCCATCCACCGGTGATGGAGCCGCCCGCACAGAGCAAACCCCATGATTTTTTGGAGAACGCCGGAACAGCTTTTTTCTGGTCAGGCGTTCTCCGTTTTTTATATCAAAAAGTGTAAACGCCGCAAAGAAAGGAAGTATCCAACCATGACAGTGTTCTTTAGCCAGCTGATCAACGGCTTGTCCCTTGGCAGCATCTATGCACTGATCGCACTGGGCTACAGCATGGTGTACGGCATTATCCTGCTGCTGAACTTTGCCCACGGCGATGTCATCATGGTGGGCGCATACATGTCGTGGTTCGTCATGAACCAGCTGGGTCTTGGCCCGGTCACCGCTGTGTGCGCCACCATCATCACCTGTACGCTGCTGGGCGTGGTGATCGAAAAGATTGCCTACACCCCCCTGCGCAGCGCACCCCGTATCTCGCTGCTGATCACCGCCATTGGTGTCTCCTTCTTTCTGGAGTACACGGCAGAGCTGATCCTCGGCTCGGGCGCAAAGGTGATCCCCGCCTACTACACCAACCAGACCTTCCGTCTGGGCAAGGTGCCGCTGGGTCTTACCTCCATCATCACGCTGGTGGTCACCGTGCTGTCCATGCTGGTGCTCACCTTTCTGGTGCAAAAGACTAAGCTTGGCAAGGCCATGCGCGCCGTCTCGGAGGATATGGATGCTGCCCGTCTGATGGGCATCAACGTCAACAGCACCATCTCCTTTACCTTTGCCGTCGGCTCGGCGCTGGCGGGCATCGGCAGCGTGCTGTACTGCTGCTCCTACCCGCAGGCCACCCCCACCATGGGCTCCATGCTGGGTCTGAAGGCCTTCGTCGCCGCCGTGCTGGGCGGCATCGGCTCCATCCCGGGTGCCATGGTCGGCGGCATTGCCATCGGCCTGTGCGAGTGCTTTGTTTCCGCCATCGGCCTTTCCGCATGGAAGGACGCTGTTACGTTTGCAATTCTGATCATCGTGCTGCTGGTCAAGCCCACGGGCTTCCTTGGCCGCAAGGTGCAGGAAAAGGTGTAAGGGGGCATAACGATGAATACCAAACGCAAGACCCTCAAAATGCCCGTGCGCTACCTGATGAATCTGGTGCTGGTGGGGCTGCTGTTCGTGGGGCTTTCCTATGTGACCGGCAATATGCTGTCCACCTACCAGAATAAGGTGCTGCTGACCGTGGGCATCAATATCATTCTGGCCGTCTCGCTGAACGTTGCCACCGGTTATCTGGGGCAGCTGCCGCTGGGTCACGCCGGTTTTATGGCGGTAGGTGCCTACGCCTGCGCCCTGTTCACCAAATCTTCCAACCTGCCCAAGGGCGTGGCCTTTGCCATCGGTCTGGTGCTGGCATGGGTGATCGCCGGGCTGTTCGGGGTGCTTATCGGCATCCCTGCCCTGCGCCTGACCGGCGACTATCTGGCCATCCTGACGCTGGGCTTTGGCGAGATCATCCGCATCACCTTGAACAACATCGATGATGTGCTGGGCTTCAAGTTGTTCTATGGCTCCAAGGGTCTGAAGAACATCCCCAAGTATTCCAACTTTACCAACGTGTTCCTGTGCGTGGTCATCACCTGTTTCCTCATCCACGCCATGATGAAGAGCCGCCACGGCCGTGCTGTGCTGGCCATCCGCGACAACGAGATCGCCGCCGAGAGCTGCGGCATCCAGACCACCTATTATAAGGTGATGGCCTTTGCCTTCTCCGCTGCCTTCGCAGGCTTGGCGGGCGGCCTGTACGCCTGCTACATCGGCGTGCTGAACCCCTCCACCTTCGGCTTTATGAAGTCCATTGAGATCCTTGTCATGGTGGTTCTGGGCGGCATGGGCTCCATGCTGGGCTCCATTCTGTCCGCTACCGTGCTGACCATCCTGCCCGAGGCGACCCGCAGCTTTGAGAGCTACCGCATGGTGGTCTATTCGCTGGTGCTGGTGCTGATGATGATCTTCCGCCCGGGCGGACTGCTGGGCAGCTACGATTTCTCCCTGAGCCGCATCGTGGAAAAGGCCATGAACGGCGAACTGTTCCGCAAACATACCAAAAAGGAGGCCGCTGACCATGAGTGAGTTCAAGACCAGACTGCACAGTGTGCCCTCCGGCGGTTTTCTGACCGACCGCGACAAGGACAAAAAGCCCATTCTGGACGTGCGTGAGCTGGGTATCGACTTCGGCGGTCTGACCGCCGTGGACAACTTTAACCTGATGATCGGCCGCAACGAGATCGCCGGTCTGATCGGCCCCAACGGCGCAGGCAAGACCACCGTGTTCAACCTGCTCACCAACGTCTACCAGCCCACCCGCGGCTCCATCCTGATCGACGGGATGCCCACCGCCGGAAAAAAGACCTATCAGGTCAACCGCATGGGCGTGGCGCGCACCTTCCAGAACATCCGCTTGTTCAAGGAGCTGAGCGTCATCGACAACATCAAGGTGGGTCTGCACGAGTCCATGAAGTATAATCTGGCCTCCTCCCTGCTGCGGATGCCGAACTACTGGAAAGAGGAAAAGCAGTGCACCGAGCGTGCGCTGGAACTGCTGGACATCTTCCACATGGCAGACCTTGCCAATGCGCAGGCCGGCAGCCTGCCCTACGGCGCACAGCGCCGGTTGGAGATCATGCGCGCACTGGCTACCGGCCCGAAGCTTCTGCTGCTGGACGAGCCTGCCGCCGGTATGAACCCCTCCGAGACGGCCGAGCTGACCGAGACCATCCGCCGCATCCGCGACGAGTTCAACATTGCCGTGCTGCTCATCGAGCACGACATGAGCCTTGTCATGGGCATCTGCGAGGGCATTGCGGTGCTGAACTTTGGCCGCATCATCGCCAAGGGCACCCCGGACGAGATCCGCGATAACCCGCAGGTCATCGAGGCCTATCTGGGCAAAAAGGAGGGCTGAGCCATGGCTGATACATTACTGAAGGTGGACGGCATCAACGTCTACTACGGCAACATCCACGCCGTAAAGGATATCTCTTTCACCGTCAACGCGGGCGAGATCGTCACCCTGATCGGTGCCAACGGCGCGGGCAAATCCACCACCCTGAAAACCATTTCCGGCCTTTTGAAGCCCCGCACCGGCGATGTGCTGTACAAGGGCAAGAGCATCAAGGGCGTGCGCGCCCACAAGATCGTGGAAAGCGGCCTTGCACAAGTACCGGAGGGACGCCATGTGTTTTTGCACATGACAGTGGACGAGAACCTTGATATGGGCGCCTATACCCAGCCCGCTTCCACCATTGCCGCCAACAAGGAAAAGGTGTTCACCCTGTTCCCCCGCCTGAAAGAGCGCCGCAAGCAGCTGGCGGGCACCATGTCCGGCGGCGAGCAGCAGATGCTGGCCATGGGACGTGCGCTCATGAGCAACGCTTCCATGCTGATGCTGGACGAGCCTTCCATGGGTCTTTCGCCGCTGCTGGTGCAGGAGATCTTTGACATCATCCGCGACATCCACAAGGAGGGCATGACCATCCTGCTGGTGGAGCAGAACGCACAGATGGCGCTTTCGGTGGCCGACCGCGCCTATGTGCTGGAGACCGGCCGCATAGTCATGGACGGCACCGGTGCTGAGCTGCTGACCAACGAGCGCGTCCGCAGCGCCTATCTGGGCGGGTAAACGGAAAAATAGTTTGATTTGCAGTTCCGAAACGCCCTTGGGCGTTTCGGAACTGCTTTTTCCTGCTATCACTTTACTTTCGTAAAAAATTGTGCCATAATGGGTGCAGTATTCCGGCTTTGCAAAAGCCACGCTCCGGCTCGGGAAAGCGGGGCGCAAACCACACAGAATGAGGGGTAAACGTTATGAGCAAGATCATCATCCCGGCAAACTACACACCCGCGCTGAACCTGTACGACACCCAGCGCGCCATCGGCACGGTGAAGCGGCTGTTCGCCGATACCCTGTGCGCCACGCTGAACCTGTACCGCGTGTCCGCACCGCTGTTTCTGGAGGCTTCCACCGGCCTGAACGATGACCTGAACGGCGTGGAGCGTAAGGTGACCTTTGACATCAAGGACAGCGGCACCGAGGCACAGGTGGTGCAGTCGCTGGCAAAGTGGAAGCGGCAGGCGCTGAAGGACTACGATTTCCGCGTGGGCAAGGGTCTGTACTGCGACATGAACGCCATCCGCCGGGACGAGGAACTGGATAACCTCCACTCGGTCTATGTGGACCAGTGGGACTGGGAAAAGATCATCACGGTGGAGGACCGCAACGAGACCTACCTGAAAAACGTGGTGCGCTGCATCGTGTCTGCGGTGTGCGCCACCGAGATGAACCTGCACGCCATGTTCCCCCAGCTGCAGGATCTGCCCCTGCACACCCCCAACGTGACCTTTGTCACCACACAGGAGTTGGAGGACAAGTACCCGGATCTGACCCCGAAGGAGCGCGAGAACGCCTTTGTCAAGGAGAACGGCACCACCTTCCTGATGAAGATCGGCGCACCCCTGCGCAGCGG
>OHNE01000598.1_pt1 | contig 14764 bp, 5 predicted proteins | sample 1569581 | NCBI WGS metagenome assembly OHNE01 (sample SAMEA3879509, study PRJEB24766) | human gut metagenome | biome: human-associated habitat; feature: feces | place: USA | collected 1985/1987 | reverse complement strand
ACTGGTACGGGTACACTTGCCGGCTATCAGTTTCATTACCTTATTGTCGGATAAATAATTTTGAAATGGAATAATATTAATATATAAAGAATAGTGATATGAATATAACTACATGTCTGTTTACAGTTCTGGGAGGAATGGCCACTTTAGGGCATCCTTCAGAAACTGTACGTTTGAATCAGTTAGGGTATTATCCCCAGCAGGAAAAAGTAGCTGTGGTGAATGCCGGTGAGGTACGTGAATTTACCATAGTAGATGCAGCCACGGGCAATCGGCTACTTTCCGGCAAACCCGGATATACCGCTTCATCCGCTTGGTCGGATAGGAGCAGGACAATATTGGATTTCAGTGACATCACGGTACCGGGAAGATATCTTCTGTTGGTTAACGGCGATTCAGTGGCATTCGAAGTAAAGGAAAAGGTGCTGTCCCCTTTGGCCGATGCCGCTTTGAAATCTTTCTATTACCAACGTACGGGTATGCCCATCGAAGCGACTTATGCGGGTCGGTGGAGCCGTCCGGCAGGCCATCCAGATGACAAGGTGCTGGTACATCCCAATGCTGCCGGGCCGGAACGTAAGGCGGGAGCGGTGATTTCTTCTCCGGGAGGATGGTATGATGCCGGAGATTATAACAAGTACATTGTGAACTCCGCTTATTCCATCGGATTGATGCAGGCGATTTATGCCCGCTTTCCTGACTATTTTATCCGTCAACGGGTGAACATCCCGGAAAGCGGAAACCACACGCCCGATTTGCTGGACGAGATGTACTATAACCTGAAATGGATGCTGACCATGCAAGACCCTGCCGACGGAGGAGTCTACCACAAGCTGACTACCCCTTCGTTCGAGGGATTTATCAAGCCTACGGAGTGTAAGCAGCCCCGTTATGTAGTTCAGAAATCAGTAACGGCGGCATTGGACTATGCTGCGGCTTTAGCGCAAGCTTCCGTGTTGTTTGCTCCTTACGAAGAGGATTATCCTGGCTTTTCGGAAGTGGCTTTGCAGGCTGCCGAACGTGCTTACGCCTGGGCAGAAGCGCATCCGCAAGCGCTCTATCATCAGGACCTCCTCAACAAGCAATATCAACCTGCCGTGGTTACGGGAGCTTACGGTGATCGTAGTGCCGATGACGAATTCTTCTGGGCGGCTTCCGAGCTCTATCTTGCTACGGGAAAGCCCGTTTACCGGGAACAAGTGAAGAAGCATCTGCCCACTGCATATAAGACTCCTTCTTGGGGCAATACCACTGCGTTGGGCGTGTTTGCCTGGCTGCAACCGGGCAGGGAATATCAGGGTGAAGACGTGGAGTTGGCAAATGCCATGAAAGACCTGCTACTGGACTATGCTGCCGAGGCTGTGCGGGGTGCTGACCGCTCTCCTTTCCACGCTCCTTACGGCAACGATGCCAAAGATTTCTTTTGGGGATGCCTTGCCGAAGGGTGTGCTAACCAAGCCACTTCACTGGTTTGCGCCTATTTGCTTACGGGTGAGAAGTCGTACCTGACGAACGCCTACCGCAATATGGACTACATTTTAGGAAAGAATGCCACGGGATATTGTTATGTCACCGGTTTCGGGATGAAAAGTCCTCTGTATCCGCACCATCGTCTTTCTGCATCGGATGATATAGAGGCACCTCTTCCCGGTTTCCTTGTTGGCGGTCCCAATCCTGGCCAACAAGACGGTGTACCCTATCCTTCCAATCTGCCGGATGAGTCTTATGCAGATGTGGAAGGTTCGTATGCTTCCAATGAAATAGCCATTAATTGGAGTGCTGCTTTGGTGGCGTTGGTGTCTTCGTTGGATGCTTTGATGTCAAAATAATGTTTCTATTCAGCCTGCTGCCTTATAAATTCGGATGGGCTGATGTTGAACTCTTCTTTAAAATGTTTGGAGAATATCTTGGGGGAGTTATACCCCAAGGTATATACAATTTCCGAAACTTGCATCTGGCTTTCTGTCAAGAGTTGTTGTGCACGTTTCATACGGATGGTCCTGATGAATTCGATGGGTTTCTTTCCCGTTATCTTAATCATTTTCTTGTAGAAATAGCTGCGTGATATATTCAGGCTGCTGGCAAGCTCCTCGACGGAAAACTCGGTTTCGCTGATATTGTCCTCTACAATCTGGATGGCTTTTTCCACCAGCTGCTGGTCAAGGGGAGTGATGGTGATACGGCTTGGCTCGATTTTAATGTCCTGATTGAATATTTCCTGACGTTTGACGTTCATCTCGATAATCTTGTTGATGCGCAGCTTGAGGACTTCCATATTGAAAGGCTTGGTGATATAGTCGTCTGCGCCAACGCTAAGCCCTTCCAATTGGTGTTCTTCACTTGCCTTAGCTGTCAGGAGGATAATGGGGATATGGGAGTAGCGTATGTCATTCTTGATGGTTGAACATAGTTCCAGACCATCCATCTCGGGCATCATGATGTCACTGACCACTAAATCAATATCTTCCTTTTCCAGTACATTCAGTGCATGTTTTCCGTTTGTGGCTTTTAATACATGATACTGCCTGGCAAGACTTTCAGAGAGAAATTTCAAGAAGTCGTAGTTGTCATCTACGAGTAGTATGGTGAATGGATGGGATTCTTCTTTTATTTCCGGTCCTTCGACCGGTTCTCCGTTTTTGGTTTCATTACTGTTCTGGTGTAGGGGTAGGGCAATCAGGAATACAGAACCACAAGGCTGGTTATCCCTGACACAGACAGTACCCTGATGCATCTTTACGTATTCGGAAACAATGTGCAGTCCAATGCCGCTGCCTCCGTTGTTCGACTGGTTTTTGCCCGACTGATAGAATCTTTGGAATATTTTCTCCTTGGCTTCATCCTCTATGCCGCAACCGGTGTCGGTAAAGGTCAGTTCCAGATTTGTGCCTCTTACGGCAATATCCAGTGAGATGCTTCCTTTATTGGGAGTGAACTTGAATGCATTTGACAGGATATTTGTGCATATCTTGCGTATCTTGTCATAGTCGAAATCCATGAATACAGAATGTTGTGGAGCGGTAAGGCTATAGCTGATGTTCCGTTTCTGTGCTATCGGATCGAAAGAGTGGAATATTTCACTCAGAATGATAAGGATGTTGTCATGTTTGCATTTCAGGGTTTCAGCCTTGGCATCCAGCTTTCTGAAATCCAGCAGTTGGTTAATCAGTTCCAGCAGATAGTCGGCATTTTGTTTGACCATATCCAGAATGCCTTTACGATATTCGGGATGGTCTACGAAAAACTCTTCAAGCGGATTGATGATAAGTGACAAGGGGGTCCGCAGTTCGTGACTTATGTTGGCAAAGAACTGCAGTTTCATATTGTTGATTTTCTGCTGCCTTTCATTTTCCACCTCGATGGCCTGCATGATTTGTTTCTGCTTTTGGCGTAAGCGCAGATTGCGGATAATGGACAGAAGGATGCACAAAACGATACCGCTATATATGGTATAAGCCCACCAAGTGCGCCACCAAGGAGGGAGTATCTTTATTTTCAGTTCCTTGACGTTGGGGCTCCATATGCCTTGTGAGTTGCATGCCTTGACGGATAAAGTATAGTTTCCGGCAGTCAGCATGGATAGGTTTACTTTGTTGTTTTCAGCATAAATCCAGTTGGAATGAATCTTATAGGCATATTTTATCTTATCCGTTTCCACCAGGTCGAGGGCAGAGAAGGACAGAGTGAATGAATTTTCCTTTTCAGTGAAGGAAAGATGTTGTGCACATTCAAGTGAGCTGCCGTTCAGGATGTCCGGATGGGTCATTCCGGATTTGAGCTCAATACCGGTAAGGTAAATATTGGCATCATAACTTGTGGTCAGGATGTCTTGTGGAATGATAGTCTGGTAACCTTGTGGCGTGCCTATCAGTATATTGCCGTTCTGTAGCTTGAGGATGGCGTGGACATTGGTATCGTTGCATATCAGTCCGTCGCTTACGGAGTAGTTCACGATGGCGTATGTACCGTTTGTTATTTTGATTCGTGAGATGCCGTTGCCGGTACCAATCCACATCTGGTTGTTGTTGTCTTCCGTGACGGCTCTGACGAGGTTGGCGGCAAGTCCGTTTTTCTGGTCAAGGAAGTAGATGGAGTCGTTCTTCTGGTTCCATATACTCAGTCCGTGTGGATGTCCTATCCAAAGAAGGTCCCGGCTGTCCTTATAGACAGTGAGCATATTGTTCTCCTTGAAGCGGCCGGCTTCGGCGTAGATATTATAGGCTTGGGTTTCCGTATCGATGATAATGAGTCCTCCTTTGGTCGCTACGTAAAGGGTACTGTCTTTATCATAGTACATATCTCGGACAAAGAATTCTCCCGGACGGTACAAGATGGTGTCAAACTGCTCGGTTTCCGGATTTAACCTCTGTATGTATCCTTTCATGGTACCTATCCAGATGTATCCGTGTTTGTCTACCTTTACTGTATACACATTGTTCTCGAGAAGCTGGCTGTTACTTACTGTGTATTGTTTGATTTGCCCTTTCGAGTAGCATAGCAGTCCTTTCTGGAAGGTGCCTATCCATAGGCGGTTTTTGGAGTCGATGGATAAGTCGACTACAATATTGGCGGGAGTTGCTATCTTTTCGTATGAATCGGTCACTAGTGAACGTCGGATTAGTCCCGTACCGTCTGTTCCGTAGTAAATGTATTCCTGGCTGGTGTCTTCGCAGAAGGTCAGGATATCATCATATTCCAGGGATTTGTTGCATAGTATGATTTGGGACATGGGGCTATAATAGGAAATACCGTGTTTGAAATTCCCTATGTATATGGTTCCGTCTTTGTCCCGGTAAATGGTATTCAGATTGTTGCTGGCAATGGTGTGCGGTTTCAATGGATTGTGCACCAAGTTGGTAAGCGATTTGGTCAGGGTGTTGTAAACGAACAGCCCCATATGGCTGGTAAGTATCCATACGTTGCCGTCTCCCAGGTCGAGGATGCGTTGCACGCGATTGTACTGTATGTGAGTGTTATTGTTCAGGCTGATGTCCTCCCATTGCTGTGTAAAACTGTTCTTGTGCAAAAGTAGGCTGTTTTGGAAGGTGTATACCCATAGGCTTTCGTTTTGGTCTATGTAAATGTGTGGCTCATGATTCTCCAGCAAAGGTCTATAGATGGTGGGAATGGCTATTTCCTTGACTTCGGAAGTCTGCTTGCTGATACTGTATAGGGTACCGTTGGAGTACATTATATAAATGAACTGGACACCTATATAGAGGTTTGAAATCTTTTCAACTGCCAGTGGATAGGCTTTGATGGAGCTGTTGTCCATGCTTCGTATGTAAAGTTTGGAATAGTCGTAGGCCCAAAACTCATTCTTGGATGTTTTTCCCATCCTCAGAATGTTTTTACTGGGGATTTGCAGCCCATCGAGTATGGGTTTATAGTCATTGTCGAATTTACCGGTCTTATAATTATAGATACTGTAGCCGCTGGAAGTCCTTATCCATACATTGTCGTCCGGTCCTTCGAAAATTTCGCTGATGGCATCGTCCGGCAGGTCGGAGTTGTTCTGGTAATACTGCTGGAAGGAGTAGCCGTCGTATTTGTTGAGTCCTGATTCTGTCCCCACCCAGAGGAATCCCCTATTGTCTCTGTAGATGCTTCGGACACTGTTGTTGGAGAGTCCTTCTGTTGTAGAGAGCTGCTTGAACATGACAGCCGGCGGGATTTCCGCTGAGTTACCTTGAACAGTAAGGAGGAAGGCCAGGTTGCATATAAGGAATAGGAGCAGTTGTTTCATGTATTTTCTTTATTAGAAGGATTAACAATATTGTAACTGCAAACTTAAATATAATCCTTCGAACGAGCAAGGAAAGATTTGCGTATTCGTGTGGGATGATATCCTCCGTTTGGTGAAAAATAGTATGCATTTTGTTTCCAATGGCCCTATATGGGTTCTATGAAACAAAACCGGATATTAAAAGACATTTTTAAGGCATCTGTGTTTCCTTTAAGAAAAATACATTTGCAGGCGAGATCATTTAAATCCTAATAGTATGAAGAAAGAACTTTTAGCAGTGGCGATGCTGTTGTTTGCCGGTGGCAATCTGTTGGCACAGCCACATGTCAATGACGGTACTTCGTATTTGATGAACCAACCTCTGGACATGAGTACCGATTTCCGTGACTTGAGTAATACCTTGTTTTTTGCAGATCACCTGGAGTCATTCGATGCCAAGTCGGGTGAAGGGCTGGTGAATTGGAAACGCGGGCATCTGATGCCCCGCCAAGCCTTCAATACCAACGGTGCACAGCCCCGTAAAATGAGAATGCTCGATTTCCCCTTCACTGCCTATGAAAATGACCCTAACCTCAAATTCAAGATTGACTTTGTAACTCCGCGTACGGTACGTATCCGTATGCTAACGACCCCGGTGGAACCCAAACCTGCCGCTTCCATCATGTTGGCAAAGGAACCGGGCAGGGATGGAAGCTGGAAAGTTACCGAGACGAATGACAAGATTATCTATTCCAGCGACTATGGAACCATTCAGATTAACAAGAATCCTTGGAGAATCGTCTTGAAGGATAAAGCCGGACGTATCTTGAGCCAGACTGCCGCTTTGAGCGACGCGGACTCTACGCAGGTAAAATATACGCCGTTCTGTTTTGTGAAGCGGGGAAGCGACAATGCTCGCCGCATCAATCCGGTATTTACCTTGACTGCAGATGAAATGATTTTTGGTTGCGGAGAGTCTGCCACTGGGCTGAACAAGGCCGGACAGAAGGTGAACTTGTTCGTTACAGACCCACAAGGGCCTGAGACGGACCAGATGTACAAACCGATTCCTTTCTTTATGAGTAACCGGGGATATGGTATGTTTATGCATACATCCGCTCCCGTGACTTGTGATTTTGGTGCTACCTATATTGGGCTGAACAAAATGTTCATGGGTGACGAGAACCTGGATTTGTTCGTTTTCTTCGGCGAGCCGAAAGATATTCTGGACGAGTACACCGATTTGGTAGGAAAGCCGGGCATGCCCCCCTTGTGGTCTTTCGGTACGTGGATGAGCCGTATTACCTATTTCAGTGAAGAGGAAGGTTATGATGTAGCGGCCAATATCCGTAAGAACAAGTATCCGTGCGATGTTATCCATTTCGATACCGGCTGGTTTGATGTGGACTGGCAGTGTGACTATAAATTCTCCGAGAACCGTTTCCAGAATCCACAGCAGATGTTGAAGGATTTGAGGTCTCAAGGTTTCCATGTATGTTTGTGGCAGTTGCCTTATTTCACTCCTAAAAACCGTTATTTCTCTGAACTGATAGAGAAAGACATGTATGTGAAAAATGGAAATGGTGAACTTCCCTACGAAGATGTGGTGCTTGATTTTTCCAATCCGGAAACAGTAAAGTGGTATCAGGACAAACTGGCGGGATTGCTGAATATCGGTGTCAGTGCCATTAAAGTAGACTTTGGCGAGGCTGCTCCACTGAATGGTATTTACGCTTCCGGCAAGAGCGGATGGTATGAGCATAACCTCTATCCGGTGCGTTATGATATGGCAGTGTCCGAGATAACCAAGAAGTTGCACAACGAGAATATAATGTGGGCACGTGCCGCATGGGCTGGTTCCCAGCGTTATCCATTGCATTGGGGCGGTGATGCTGCAACTACGAACACGGGTCTGCTGGGTACGCTTCGTGCAGGCTTGTCCTTCGGCTTGTCCGGTTTCTCCTTCTGGAGCCATGATATGGGCGGCTTTGTAAAATCCACTCCGGAGGACTTGTATTGCCGCTGGATACCGTTCGGTTTTCTTACTTCCCATACCCGCGCGCATGGGGCACCTCCGACAGAGCCGTGGTTGTACGACAGCAAGCGTGTGCAGGATGTCTTCCGCAAGAGTGCGGAGATGAAGTACCGTCTGATGCCTTATGTGTATGCTCAGGCTAAGGAATGTACAGAAAAGGGCTTACCGATGCTAAGAGCCTTGTTTGTAGAATTCCCCGATGATCCGGGAGCATGGAAAGTGGATGACGAGTATCTCTTCGGTTCGCAGATTCTGGTTGCCCCCTTGCTTGAATCCGGTATGACGGGCCGCACAGTTTACCTTCCCGAAGGAAAATGGATAGACTACCAGACAGAGAAAGTCTACGAAGGCGGATGGCACCGGATTGAAGCAGGCAGTCTGCCGATAATCATGCTGGTACGTGACGGTTCGGTACTTCCTCATCTGAAGTTGGCGCAGTCCACTGCTGAGATGGATTGGAGCAAAATGAGCCTGAAGGTATACAGTGCTGACAAGAAGCAGGCAGAAGGATTGGTTTGTCTACCTGCCGACAACCGTATTCAGGTTGTGAAAGTGGATTGTGGAAAGGCCAAACCGCAACTGTTGAACCAGATTGAAGGCACTTCCCTGAGTTTCTGAACTTAATCTTTGAAAATCTATATTGAATTCACCCCTGTCGGTATGGAAGAGAAAGGGATATAGTTACCGAAATCTGTGCCACTATGGTGGCACAGATGTGCCTTCCCAATGGCACGGCAGTGCCTCTATAGTGGCACAAAATTGTGTCGCATATCTTTTTCCCGATGTGCTTATGACCGGGGTATTTGTTAAACCTAAGTATTTAGTATTTATGAGAAATGTGATGAAGTATTTGGGTATCATGTCAGTATCGCTGGCATGTGCCGGACCTCTCTTTGCAACAAGCGTACAGCCGTTTGCAGGTGTCACTGTCGTACAGCAGAGTGTAGTTACTGTGAAGGGCCAAGTGGTGGATGAGAAAGGCGAGCCCATCATCGGTGCCAATGTCATTGTGGAAGGTACGACAAACGGTATGATTACCGATTTGGACGGTAACTTCTCCTTGCAGTGTCCCGTAGGTTCTACGCTGAAGACCAGTTACATCGGTTATCTGGCGCGAACGGTCAAAGTAACCGGGAATATGAATGCTCTGAAAATTACTTTAAAGGAGGATACCGAAACCTTGGATGAGGTAGTTGTTGTGGGCTACGGTACGATGAAGAAATCCGACCTCACCGGTTCTGTGGCTTCCGTGAATGCGGAGGAAATGATGAAGCGGAATCCGGTGAACTTGGGACAAGGTTTGCAGGGAGCTGCGGCAGGTGTATCTGTCATCCGTTCTTCCGGTGACCCGGAAGGAGGTTTCTCCATCCGTATCCGCGGTGTGGCAACCGTGAATGGTTCTGCCGACCCACTCTATGTAGTGGACGGTGTGCAGGTAGGAACTTCCATCGATTTCTTGAATCCTAATGATGTAGAGTCCATCGAAATTCTGAAGGATGCTTCGGCTACGGCAATCTATGGTACTCGCGGTGCCAATGGCGTCATTATGATTACTACCAAGAACGGTGGTAAGGGGAAGGCAAAGGTGAACTTTTCGGCCAACTATGCCCTCCAGTTCAATTCGAATAAGATTGATGTGGCTGATGCGGGCTTGTTTGCAAGTGCTGTACGTTCCGCCGTCAAGAATGACGGTATTGCCATGACCAATCTGGCATATGGCGAGGATTACATAGGCAGACTGAACAGCATTGACTGGCAGGATGAAATGTCACGCACGGCATTACAGCAGAACTATAACCTTTCTGCTTCGGGAGGCAGCGAAAATACCCAAGCCAACTTATCTCTGGGTTATTTGAACAACCAGGGTATCGTGATTGAGTCGAATTTTAAACGCTTGACGGCACGCGCTAATATCACTCACAAAGTGAAAGACTTTCTGCATGTAGGCTTGAACTTGAACTATGCACATTCGGAAAAGATGGGAGGAGGCAACCTGAGAAACTATGCACAAGCCATTCCAACCATGGATTATGTAGAGGACGGTGTTTTCTATTCCATGCCTATTGTGTTGCCCGACGGTACTTGGGGACATTACAAGAAAGAAGGCAATGGAGACGTGAACAAGGGAGCTGACAATCTGGTTGCTGCTGCCAAGACTGCCGACAGTATTAATAAATGGGACCGTATGCTTGCTAGTGCTTTCCTACAACTCGATTTGTACAAAGGGTTGACTTTCAAGACTATTGCCAGTTATAATTATTATACAAAAGGTTATAATGGCTATACAGCCTATAATGATAGAACCTTTGGAACTCAAGACCGTAAGGACTCGTTCTCGCTGAACCAGAGCCAGTCCACTTCACTCGGTCTGGAAGCGTTCTTGAACTATGACTGGTCCAATGAGCATCACCGCGTAAGTGCAATGGCCGGTTTCTCTACCAGCGATACGAACGGTGCCTGGCTGAATTCCAGTGCCAACGATTTCCCGGCAGACAACATCCGCAAAATTTCATTGACCAATGACCCATCGTCTAAGCAAACGGATGGTGGGCTGGATTTGAAGACAAGATTCCTTTCTTACTTCGGCCGTCTGACTTATACTTTGAACGACCGCTATATTGTGACTGCAACGGTACGCCGCGACGGTTCTTCGAACTTTGGTGCCGGCAATCGTTATGGTACATTCCCTTCCGCTTCTGTAGCTTGGCGTCTTTCCGAGGAAAAGTTCATTAAGGATTTAGAACTGTTCAGTAACTTGAAGTTGCGTGCCGGATGGGGACAGACCGGTAATGCGGGCAATGGTACCAACTTGTCCATAGCACAGTTGTCTTCGGCAAATGCAATGTACTGGTTCTTTAATGGTTCGAGTGTGATTAACGGTGCCGGTATTGCCCAGCAGAAAGAAATTGATACCAACCTGAAATGGGAAACCAATGAGCAGACAAATATCGGTATTGACTTTGCCTTTATGAACAATGAGCTTTCTTTCTCTGCCGATTACTTTATCCGTGACGCAAAGGATCTGCTTCTGTATCGCCAGATTCGTCCTTCCACCGGTTTCTCCAATGTCTATACTAATGCGGGACATATCCGTAACTCAGGTTTCGAGTTTACTGCTGCGTGGAACAAGAGCTTCAGCGATTGGAATATCGGCATAAGACTGAATGGGTCTACCCTGAAGAACGAGGCTATTGAAGTCGGCGATCCGATATTCAGCAAGTCAGGTTCAGCACAAGATGGCGACAACTGGGACAACCACTCCATTACACAGAACGGCTATCCTGTAGGTTCCTACTATGGCTGGAAGGTAGAAGGCATTTTCAGAACCCAGGCCGAAATTGATGAAATGAATAGGCTGGCGGTTGAAAAGGGAGTTGAAAGTGGTGTATATCAGGACAAGACTACCCAGCCCGGCGACTATAAGTTTGTTGATTTGAATGGTGACGGGCAGATTACCGATGCCGACCGTACTGTTATAGGCAATGGATATCCCAAGTTCACTTACGGAATGAACCTTACCGCTTCCTGGAAAAACTTTGATTTCTCGATGAACTTGTACGGTGTAGCCGGTATGGATATCCTTTCTTATTCTTCGGCCCGCTTGACCTCAGTCTATGCACCCGACGGCGGTTATCAGAATGTACTGAAGGAATATATCAATAATGCATGGTCATCTTCGAATACCGGCGCCAAATATCCGCGTATCACCAAGACAGACTATAATAAGAACATGCGTGTGTCCGACGCCTACATCCAGAAGGGGGATTATCTGAAGATTTCAAATATTCAGATAGGATATACATTCCCGAAGAATGTGCTGAAACCGGTGAAAATGGAAAATGCACGCGTATTTGCCAGTGTCGACAATGTATGTACCATCTCTTCGTACAATAAGTTCGGCGATCCGGAAGTTGGTGACTCCAATGTATTGTATTCGGGATTTGACGGAGGACGTTATCCGTTCCCGATGTCGGTTACTTTCGGTCTGAGTGTACAGTTCTAATACTAACGGATAAAAAATATGATTATGAAAAACTTATATAAACTGTTGATCGGTGTGCTGGCCTTAAGCACCGTAACGTCTTGTGACGATTATTTGGAAGTGGATCATTACGATATTCTTCCGGCAGATTTCATGTTTAAAACGGAGGAGAATGTCCTTTCCGGATTGAACGGACTTTATGATACCTTTTATACGGACCAGCACGGTTCCGGTGATGACGAAACATGGGGATTCAAGCCTCAGGTATTTGCTGCCAACCATTCTACGATGGACTGTCAGGCTTCCGGTTGGGATGCGGAATGGCAGCGTCATGCCTGGAAACCCGATAAGGGTTCCCTGGAGACTGCATGGCGGATGAGTTATCGTGCAGTGGACCGTGCAAACCGTTTCCTGGCTGGCCTGGAGACGGCGGATGCCTCTATATTTGCGGACAGCAATTCCAAGACCGTTTATGAAGCGCAAGCACGTGCCATCCGCGGTTATAACTACCTTTACCTGACGAAACTTTTCGGAAGGGTACCGATGTTGCTTACCGGTGAAACCTATACTACTTCGGTAGGAAAGGCACGTCCGGAATCCGTGGATGAGACTTATGCGGCTATCGAGGAAGATTTGTCTTTTGGACGCGACCATCTGGACTGGTTACCCATGAATGGTGAATACGGACGTATAACCAAGGGGTTCTGCAAAGCTTATTTGGCCGAGCTGTATATGTTGAAGAAAGACTTTACGAAAGCCAAGACGGAACTAAAGGATATAGTGGACAGTGGAACCTATTCATTGGAGCCCTGCTTCGGTAACCTGCATGCCTGGGATACACATTGGACCAAAGAATCTGTATTTGAGGTGATGTATCATGAACAAGGATATATGGGCTGGGGAGCCGATTCGTCTTCAGATGCCATGATGTGGTACGGATATATGTGTGCGGCACCCGAATGGGGAGGCTGGGGGTCTCTCTGTCTTTCTTGGGAGTTTGTACGTTCCTTTGAACCGGGTGACAAACGCCGCCAATACTCTGCTGTTGCCAAAGGGGATACGCATCCCATTACCGGGCAGACTGTAGGGGTGACAAGTGGTTTTGACGGTCTTTTCCAAGGTTCCGAAAATATGCCTACTGTTTATTCCTTGAAATACTGGAGATGCAAGCCAGGTGAGAACAACAAAGTATTCAATCCTATTTCGTTGACTTTGAAGCGTTATGCAGGCATCATGCTCGACTATGCAGAATGTTGTTTCGAGACAGGTGACAACGCTACCGGATGGAACATGATACGTCAGATACGTAACCGTGCTTGGGGTAATTTGGAGATGGGAGCGACGATGATTGACCTACCCGCCGACATGTTGAATACCCAGACGGTGGAAGTGCCGGATGCAGAGACCTATTATACAAGCTATAAAGCAGCCAAAGGCTATACTTCTCCGGTATGGAAGGTGGCGCTGATTATAGAGCGTCGCCATGAATTCAATGCCGAGTTCTCGCTTTACCATGATTTGTGCCGTATGGGTATGTGCAAAGAATGGTTTGCCGCCGAATATCCGAAAACAGTAGCCAACTCTTCACAAGAGGCTTGTCTGCAGACTGGTGACTCATTCCGTTTCTTTGAGCACGAGGCTTATCAGGAAATCTTCCCGATTCCGACGAATGAGATTCTGACCAACCCGCTCATCAATCAGGCTGACCAGAATCCGGGATATTGATAAATTATAAATAAACACTTAATAATAAAATATTTGTGAGTGAAATGTCAGGCACCAGTAGTTGTTGTGATAGACGTCAGGGTCTGTCGTGATGAAAGCCGGTGTCTGACATGACAAACACCAGTACTTGAGACGACGAACACCAGTTTCTGATAAACGGGGAATTATACAAGGAAAAGTTTGATGGTTTTAGAGAATAATTATGGAAAGGAAGATGTTTTATTGGATAGCACTGCTGGTTGCGTCTTGTCTGGCAGGCTGCCGGTCGCATTCAGGGGAGACAGATATGCAGACACGCATGCGTACAGAGATTGTCACGAATGTCAGAGACAGCGTGTTGCCGTTTTGGATGGATTATGCAGTGGCTCCCGACGGCGGTTTTTATGGAACTGTATTGCGGAATGGTACTCCGGTAGTGGATGCTCCGAGAGGAGGGGTTCTGAATGCCCGGATTCTGTGGAGTTTTTCTGCCGCATACCGTACGTTTAAGGATGAGGCTTATCTGAAGCTTGCGGATAAATCGCAACGCTACTTCATTGATACATTTATAGACAAGGAACATGGTGGGGTATATTGGCTGGTCAATCCTGACGGTGAGGTGCTGAATGCTTCCAAATATACGTATGCCATGACCTACGCCATCTATGGGCTGGCTGAACACTATCTGGCAACAGGTAACAGCGAGAGTCTGGATATGGCTGTCGGTTTATATCATACCTTGGAGGAGAAAGGCCGCGAACCGCAATATGACGGTTATGTGGAATCTTTTACTGAAGATTGGAAACAACTGGATAATTATGATAACAATGCACCCAAGACTATGAATGCGCATTTGCACGTGCTGGAGGCTTATACCCTTTTATATCAGTGCTGGAAAGACGACGGACTGAGGAAAAGACTCGAATTCTGCACCGAGTTGTTTATGGACCGCATTTATGACTCTTCAAAGAGACATTTTAATTTGTTCTTTGATAATGCATGGAACAGTCTGGTTGAGATGGACTCTTATGGACATGATGTAGAGGCGGGATGGCTGCTTTGTGAGGCTGCCCGTGTGTTAGAAGACCGGCAACTGATGGATAGGGCGAATCGGCTTGCGCTGGATGTGACGGATGCTTGCTTGGCGGAAGGACTGAGTGACAAAGGGTATATGATGTATGAAAAGAAGGGCGGAAGAACAACCGGGCATGCCTCATGGTGGGGCCAGATTGAAACGATGATAGCTTGTGTCAATGCCTGGCAAATCAGCGGGAATGACGTTTATCTGCAATCGGCCGATACTTTTTATATGGAAGAA
>OHNE01000583.1_pt1 | contig 15242 bp, 14 predicted proteins | sample 1569581 | NCBI WGS metagenome assembly OHNE01 (sample SAMEA3879509, study PRJEB24766) | human gut metagenome | biome: human-associated habitat; feature: feces | place: USA | collected 1985/1987 | reverse complement strand
CATATCCATAATCCTTCGCTTGACGGCCCCTTCGCCATGCAGCTTCACTACCGTCACCGTGTCTCCAATTTTCGCTTGTTTCAGTGTTTTCATACCGCTTCCTCCTTCCCATGCATCAAACGGCCCGTTTGACACTATGATATCAAAATCTTACTCGCCATCCCACGGCTGATCGCCACACGGGAATCCTTCACATTCACGATTAGATTTCCCCCTATGGTGGAAACTACCGTTACCGTTCCGCCTATGACAAACCCGAGATTTTCAAGGTGCGCCCTGATCTCCGGATTGCCTCCGACCTTCCGGATCATGTTCTCTTCCCCAACAGTTGCAAATGTTAACGGCATCATCAATCCCTCCCGCCTTTCACGAAACCTGTATAACCTGTGTCAAACAAAACAAACATAGATATGGTTAGCTATTTCTAACTGCATCCATGTTAGCATATGCTAACTAATTTGTCAATCCTTTCTTCAAAAAATTTTGGGCGAGCAGGGCCAGGCTATACGGTTTCCACTATACTCTTTGCCAGTGCGATTCGTCCCAGAAAATATTGATATAGAAAAAAGACCTGCGTTTCGGAATACAAAGCTGAAGGCAGGCCATTTTGCATTCATACGTTGTCCTTGCTTTGCAAACACTCGATCGGGAGAAGCCTGATAAAAATTCATTTTTATCTTTTTCACAATTCTGAGGAATTAAGGTTATATCGTTTTGCTTTGACGATATATGTAAAATATAGTTTACATAAGAGGAAATATATAGTATATTAGATATGTTCCAAAAAATAGGAGGTGTAATATCATGAAACAACACATCAAAAAATGGGTAGCGGTCATTTTAAGCTGCTGTTTGTGCTTGGGTATTTGGTCTGCTGCTGCTTTCGCCGCAGGCACAGGAGAACTTGACCCAGCCGGCAACCTGCTGCCCAATCCAGGCATGGAAGAAGGCGGGAGCGATCAGAACGAGTGGCTCTGCGACGATAACACGTTTTCACTGAATCTTACGACGGGAAACGACACCTTTGCACCGCATTCTGGCGACAGTTGTATGGGATACCTTCAATACAACAGCGATAAGCCGACACTCATCTATCAGGAAGTCGAAATTCCGGTTTCAGGCATCTATGAGTTTTCAGGTTACTTCGCAACCATCGCCGAACTGGTAACCATCCGCATTGGCGACAGCACCGTCTCATTTTCGAATAACGGCCGCGTATGGGATAAAAAGAACGTGCTCTTTGAAGCCTCCGCTGGAGAGAGTGTTCTGATTGAAATCACTTCACTCGATCCCACTCAGGTTGGCTTCTGGATGGACGATGTATGCCTGACTTTATGCGAGGGCACTTCCCTGGAAGGTGTTTGGGATGAATGGAATATGGAAGGGGATATTGTTCAAGACCCTGAAATTGCAATGCAGGGAGAATACTGCGCCTACGTTTCCGGCGGGAACAGCCTGAATTTGATGGGCCCGTCGCTTGAGTCTGGCGAATACATTCTCACGTTCTCCGTCAGGACGTTGGACGAGAACTCCATTCCATGTGTATTTCGCGTTCACTCCCTCACATCGGGAGAAGTTTATGAGACGGAGCCTATGGAACTGGCCAATCAATGGAAAAGTGTGACCATACGAATGCAGGATCCAGGAGAAGTCGCATTTGCTATTGAAAATTTTGATGCTCCGGATGTGTTTATCGATAACATTTCCCTCGTACGATTTGACGATTTCTGGCCGAACCCGGACCCCCAGCCGCAGGAGCTCCTGGCAAACCGCGGCTTTGAAAGCGGCCTATCCGGCTGGATGCATCAGGGCGCCTCCCTCGCCCTAACGACCACCTCACAGGCGCATTCCGGCTCGCAGTCGGTCTTCATGGGCTATTTTGCCTCTGAAGCGTTCAACAGCTATCTTTCGCAAGACATCACCTCCGGATGCGGAACATACGATTTCTCCGCCTATATCAAAACGGAAACGAACCTGATCGGCACCGGCGCATTCCTGCTGCTGGAGGCAAAAGACGCAAATGGAAGAATTCTTGCGTCTGCCGCAAGCCCAGCCATCTCCAACTCCAACGGCGCATGGGCCTTTGCCTCGGCAAGGCTCAACGCGCCTGCCGGAACTAAGACGGTCACGGCAAAAATTGGCGGCTTATACTGCACAGGTGGATTCTATGTGGATGACGCCTCCCTGCAATACAGTAAATAGGCACCAACCGAAATCCTATCTAGCACAAAAATAGCCGGCCCGTGGCTTGAAGTGACCGCAAAAAGTTAGACAAAAAAATTAATTAAGCAGCAGAAAGGGCTTGTAGTGTGTGAATAGCAGGCGGCAAGCCCTTTAGCTTTGCCTTAATGCGGCGGTTGTTGTAGTAGTCAAGATAGTCAATCAGCTCAGCCTTGAAGTGTTCCATAGAATCAAATTTTTGCAAATAGAGGAGTTCACTCTTCAGCAAACCGAAGAAATTCTCAATCACAGCATTATCAAGGCAATTGCCCTTGCGGCTCATGCTCTGGCGAATGCCCTTCGCTTTCAGCATTTGCTGGTACTGCTTGTGCTGGTATTGCCAGCCCTGGTCGGAATGGAGGATGAGATTGGTACCGCCCGGTATGGTTTCAAAGGCGTGTTCCAGCATCTCCGTCACCATGGACAGCACGGGACGGTCATAGATTGTGTAGCTGACAATGTCGCGGCTATACAAATCGAGAATGGGCGAAAGATAGATTTTTTGCCCAAACAGGCTGAACTCCGTCACGTCCGTAACCCACTTTTGGTTGGGCTTTTGGGCTTCAAAGCTGCGTTCCAACAGGTTGGGTGCGGTTTTACCCACCTCACCCTTGTAAGATTTGTATTTCTTCATGCGTACGCAGCAGACGATGCCATGCAGACGCATCAGCCGCTGGACAGTCTTGTGGTTGACGACGCGGCCCTGCTGATGAAGTTCCAACGTGATGCGGCGGTAGCCCACACGGCCTTTATTCTCGGCATAAATCCGCTGTATTTCTGATACCAGTTCCGCATACTTGTCCGGTGCGGCAAGCCGCTTGGCATGATAGTAATAGGTTGCGCGCGGAAGATTTGCGACTTCAAGAAGGATCTCTAACTTATGTTTAGGCCTTAGTGCCGAAATTATCTTTGTTTTTTCTCTCGGCGTACCCGCTCCGACACTAAGGCGTGCAAGTTTTTTAGGTAGTCATTCTCCGCACGCAGCCGCTGATTTTCCGCGATTAAATCTTCTTCCACTTCCTTAGGCAGCTTTGAGGAACGTCCTTTTTTCGTCCCGCTGGCGGCGCTTGCCCTACCCCGCCGCTCCACATACAGTCCCTCCGCTCCTTCCTCCAGATAGATGCGTTCCCATCGCTGGATCACCGAACGAGGTACCTCATACTTGATGGATGCTTGATGTTGGCTCAACTTATTTTTTGGAATGTCCTCCACCACCTGGCGCTTAAATTCTCCTGTGTAGCGTGCATTTGGTATCCCTTTTGGCATAGTAAAACACCCCAATCGTTATTCAGTATAACATACTGTCTAACAATTGGGGTGCAGTTCAGATTGCACCCACAGGCCGGCTATTTCTCTTTCAATAGGGCATGAAAAAGTGGCGAGCATTGCTGCCCGCCACCGTGCTCTCTTGAAACAGATATTTATTTTACCTCTACCGTCCAGCCGTAGGGATCCGGAAGCTTGCCCCACTGGATACCGGTGAGCGTATCATAGAGATGCTGGGAGATCGTGCCGATCTCTCCGTTGTTGATCGTCATAACCTTCTCATCCCACTTCAGCTCACCAATCGGGGAGATGACCGCCGCTGTACCGCTGCCGAAGGCCTCCTTGAGCTTGCCCGCATCCGCCGCCTTAGCAACCTCTTCAATGGAGAGCCTGCGCTCGCTGACCTTGTAGCCCTGCTTTTTCAACAGCTCAATGCAGGACATGCGCGTTACGCCCGGCAGAATGCTGCCTTGCAGCTCAGGAGTGACGATCTCATCATCGATCACAAAGAATACATTCATCGTGCCGACTTCTTCGATGTATTTGCGCTCCACACCGTCAAGCCACAGCACCTGGGTATAGCCGACCTTCTCGGCCTCGTCCTGCGCTTTGAGAGAGGCGGCGTAGTTGCCGCCCGTTTTGGTGTAGCCCATGCCGCCGCGCACCGCGCGGACATATTTATCCTCCACATAGATTTTCACCGGGTTAAGCCCTTCCGGATAATAGGCGCCAACCGGGGAAAGGATGATGGCAAAGAGCAGCTCCTGCGCCGGATGAACGCCAACCTGCGCCTCCGTAGCGAAAATAAACGGACGGATGTAGAGAGAGGTGCCCTCCGCTGTGGGAATCCAATCCTGATCCACGCTCACGAGCTTTTTGATCGCTTCCACAGCAAACGCCTCATCGATTGCCGGGATGCAAAGGCGCTCATTCGAGCTGTTCAGGCGGGCCATGTTGCGGTCCGGGCGGAAGAGAAGGATGCGCCCATCCTCCGTGCGGTAAGCCTTCAGGCCCTCAAAAACCTCCTGGCCATAATGCAGGCACATCGCGGCGGGATCAAGCTCGATCGGCCCATAGGGAACGATGCGCGGATCGTGCCAGCCCTTGCCCTCGTCATAGTTCATCAGGAACATATGATCGGTATAGTAATTTCCGAAGCCCAGCCTGGTTTGATCCGTCGGCTTCTGCTTCGGATGCTGTGTGCGCTCAATGGTGATTTCCTGCATGTCGAACAGCTCCTTTTTGTTCTATTTTCTTTATTATAAGCGTGAAAACCCGCATTTGCAATATTTTCTTAGCCCCTTCCTGCAGTGAAATGCCGTTTTTGCGCATCTTATATAAAAAATAAAAAAACCAAATGCGGATTATGCCCTATTTACATATAGCTTTCATCATGATATAATTTTTAAATAGCATAAATCTATGCTGCATGAGAGGAGAAAACAAATTGAGAAACGAAGTGATGAAGCTAAAAAAGCATGTTTATCGCGCAACCGGCATCTCCCTGCTGATCCTGCTGTTCGGCGCGCTGGGGGCTGGATTTTTGTTTGTCGTCGGCAACATTTTCGGCGTACAAATTTTAAAGCCCGGCAGCGCCATCTCCGAAATGCTGTGGCATCTATTCTTTTGGGCGACCGACTTTTTCTTTGTCGCCTTTGTTCTGATCCTGTCCTACCTGATCGCGGGGCTCCCTGCCATCGCGCCCGCATTGACGCTGAGCATCCTATTTTCCCACTTTGCGGGGCAATATAACGGCGGCGAATTCTCCGTGCCGCTGTACAGCAATTTTTTCACCGTCCCGAATGCCGGAGGAGGCGGTGTGAACATCGGCTACCTCGGCTATCTTATCATGGCGCTGCTGCTCGGCTACCTCATCAAATATCTGTTCATCCTTTGGGAACGCATCAAGGCAAAGCTCGGCCCGAAGCTTGACCGGCCCGTAGCCGCGCTGGGCAAAAAAATAAAACCTCTCGCCGAGCTGGACGGCACCACGGTGATCGGCCTGCCGGACTTCTTGGTTTATGTGCTCATCATGCCGGTAATTGCGGCGGCGGTGACCTATCTTGTGATCAACTATGGGATCGCTGTTCCCTTCAACGCGCTGGCGGATGCCTTGCAGCCGGTGTTGAAGGAGGCATGGGGCACCTCCCCTGCTCTCGGCGGGCTGATGATGGGCGCGATGGTCGGCTTCGATACGATCGGCCCCGTCTCAGCGGCGGCCTTCTCTGTGGCGACGGATGCCGCCGTTGCGGGCAACACGGCGCTGATGACTACCTTCGGCCTCTGCTTTGCGGCGACGGGCTGGATTCCGCTGTTCGCCTGGCTGCTCCATTTGATCACTAAAAAGGGCCCACACTTCGACGGGGACGACGCAAACCTCGCCATGTCCGGCCCAATCAACGCCTTCTTTGACAACATGAAGCTCACCGTTATCTTTGCCGCGCCCTATGCCTGCCGAGATCCATTTCGGGTGATCCCCTGCTACGTTCTCACCTGCTCGCTGACCGGGCTGCTCAGCGGAGCGGCGGGGCTTGCGAACACGCTCTATACCGCGCCAGAAAAAATCGCCCTGTTTTTGGAGGGCGACTGGTATACCTCCTTCCTCCAGCCGATGCGTTCCATCTCCCACACGCCGCACGGCATTCTGATGCCGGTAATCGTCGGCGCGTGCGCAATTCTGGGCGGCGCGGTGCTGCTGCTGTGGAAAACAAAGGCCACGAAACGCCAGCAGGCGAAGGGAACCTATGTGGAAATGCGCGGCGACGTCGGCGGCGAGATGATCCGCCTTGCGAAACAATGGGGCACAAAAAAGCAGGATCCCGCACAAACAGCGAAGGACGAAGAAAATGACATGCTGGCAGTGAATCTCAAATAGCTATTACCAACGCGCAAACAGCCCTCCGTTTGAAGATTCAGAAAGCATGTCTTGAAACTGCCGGCAAATTTGAAATCCAACAAAAACGCCGCCGTATGGGATCGTGACAGTATCCCATACGGCGGACTGTTTTTTACGATTCAGCTGCCAAATATTATGAGAACGTATGGGCCTTTACGAGCTGCTGGTAGGTTGCCACAGGCACCTTATAGCAGGTTAGCTTCCCATTTTCCTTCACCACAATATAACCTGCCTGCTCCAAATCTCCGCATAGCCCCAATTCCAATTGAACCTCACCATTCGTTTGAAGAAGCAGCGTGTAATAAGGGGCAGAGGGGAGCGTTTTGATTGCCCAGGAGTCTTTTGTCATCGTCCATATTTTCTGCTGTACCGCCTTGAGAACTGGAGCCATCTCCTCCTGCGTTTTTAATTCATAGGTTTTTCCCGCTTGTTTATCTGACGCCACGCTTCCGTTTGCCCGATAAACAATGCAGTCAATCGCTCCCGCCTGTTTGGCGGAAAACAGCGCGACCGCCTGCACCGCATGTTGTGCAGCCGAAGTGGAAACCGGAGCTGCATCGGTAGAGGGAACATTTGGGATTTCCGTAGCCGTAGCGCTCGGCCGCGTCACGCTTTGTTCTGATGACGCTCCCGCCGCCTTTTGGGAGACGGATTCGGCTGCACTGCGATCGGACGGCGTTTCTGCTGGCTTTTGCTCTACGCCCTGGCAAGCCGCGCAGGCAAGCATGAGGCAAAGGCAAAGTCCGATCAGGAATAATTTTTTCATCGTAAAAGTTCACCTTCCTTTCCGAATTGCTCTGCAACACGTTTCGGCTTTTCTTCTACTTTTATGATACGATTCCGGCGGTAAAAAAGATAGGGGAATTCTCTACAAGGACTCCTCCATAATTTGTACGACCTGCACGATAACTGTTTTTCTGCTTTTTTGTTGCAACATTCCTGTTCAACACGCACACTTATCATAAATGGCCATTGTGCTTATCCTCTCACTCCATGCGTTTTACGAAGGATATCTAAGGTATGGTCGGAAAGGCCGGTTACATCCGGCCGCTCGCAAATACTGAAATGATACCGCAGATAGAGGTTGAACGTTTCCTGGTCCATTGCGTCAATCTGCTTCAGAAAATAGTTCGCCATCAGATCCGTTGCGAGGAAGTGCAGGCGCTCCACCGGCAGACCGGCAATCAATTCGTCAATATCCTCTTTTCGATACAGTTCAAAGATGAGGGATGGATTCGAGAGGCAGTGAAACGTTTTCGCATCGATGATTCCATTTTCCAGCCCTTTTTGAATGTTTTTCTTCAGAAAGCCCCAGTTGAAAATGGTCGCCTCATTCATACAATAGGCAAAAAATATAACACCGCCTGTTTTCGTCACCCGCAGTGCCTCAGAAACCGCCTTGCGCTTATCCTCCTTGTCAAACAGGTGGTAAAGCGGCCCTAGAATCAGCGTCATATCAAACGTTTCATCCGCATAAAACGAGAGATCCATGGCATTCCCCTGCCGCAGGTTGATCGATAAATCCCGTGGAATCCGGCTTCGAAACACCTCAATATTATTCTCTACAAGCTCTACCGCATCCACTGTAAACCCCTTCTTTGCCAAAGCGATCGAGTAGCGCCCCGTTCCCGCGCCCACCTCCAGCACGCGCATGCCCGCCTTCAAATAGCGCTCAATATAACGCATCGTCGTCAGGAATTCCACCTGCCCATGTTGTGTCGAAAAACGGGCCTGCTCATCGTATTGCTCGTAGTGCGCCTTAATATAGCCTGACAACGTTTGCGGTTCTGATGCCTTCTTCTTGGGAAAGCGTCGAAACAGCCTTTTCTTCATGCGTCTTTCTCCTTTCTTGTTGAACAGCACGCCTCCATGGGGACAAACTGTAAAAAAGCGTGGCTTCGGGCGAATATATGAAGGCTCAGATGCAGCCTGCGGGTATCTTCCTGCGCATCTGAGCCTAAAACTTTCTTTAATTTGAATTTAATTCCCGCACTCCACGCTGATCTCATTGAACACCTTGAGCAGCGCGTCAATTTCCAGCTTCTGCTTCTCCTCCCCGCTCACATCGAGCACACAGCGGCCCTCGTGCATCATCACAAGGCGGTTGCCGTATTCCAACGCAAAGCGCAGGTTATGCGTGACCATGAGGGAGGTCACCTGTTTTTCCTTCACGAGTTTATCCGTAATGCGCATCACGGTCTCGGAGGATTTCGGATCGAGCGCGGCGGTGTGCTCGTCGAGGATCAAAAGCTCAATGTCCGTCATATTGGCGAGAATCAGCGCAAGCGCCTGCCGCTGGCCACCGGAGAGCGTGCCGGCCTTCACATTCAGCCGGTCCTCCAAACCCATGCCGCAGGTTTCGAGCAAGGTGCGATAATAGTCCATCCGGCGCTTATTCACTCCACGGGTCAGGCCGTAGGCTTTATGTTTATTATCCGCCAACGCCATATTTTCGAGAATCGTCAGCTCGTCGCAGGTGCCCTTTTTCGGGTCCTGAAACACGCGGCCAACCTTGTCCGCGCGTTTGAATTCCGTCATGCGGGTGATGTCCTGATCCTTAAAAAAGACCTTGCCGCCTTCGACAGGCAGGGAGCCGCAAATAATATTCAAAAGCGTCGTCTTGCCGGAGCCGTTGGAGCCGACGATGGAGACAAATTCGCCTTTTTGCACTTCAAAGCTGAACTGGTCAAAAAGCGTCGTTTCATCCGGCGTGCCAATGTGGAATTTTTTTGTGATCTGGTCAAGCTTTAGCATGGCGCGCCCCCCCTTTCCGGTCGAACATCGTGGTGGACAGCAGCGCAAAGGTGAAGATCACTGCCATCAAAAGCTTCAAATACTGCGTAGGTAGGCCAAGCGCGAGTGCAATGGCAAGGCACGCCTTATAGAGGATCGCGCCAAGCAGCACCTTGCTGGTTGCACGCAGGAAGCGCACACGGCGGAACAGGCTCAGCCCGATGATGACGGATGCAAGGCCGATCACCACCATGCCGACGCCCATCTGCAAATCGGCGGAGCCCTTCTGCTGCGCGATGATCGAGCCAGCCATGGCGGCGAAGCCGTTGCCGATGGCGAGGCCGAGAATCTTGGAGGAGCCAGGGCTGCGCGCGAGCATCGTGACATACTGCTCATTGTTGCCCGCGGCCCGCAGCAGCAGGCCGGATTTGGTGGAGAGGAACCAATCGAGCGCATATTTGCAGACAATTGCAATCACCAGCGCCACGATGATGGGCCGCAGCGTATAGCCGCCTACTGATTCCGGCAAGAGGGACGCGGGTGCGCTCGAGAAGATCGTGGGCGAGGTAAAGAACGAAACGAGCGATAAGCCTCCCGTCCCCTTCATCACCAGCACCAGGTTGATAGAAAGCAGCGCGGTCATCACCAGGATGCCGCACAGCAGCTTCACATTCAAAAGCCCGGTCACGCAGCCCGCCAGCGCGCCCACCACAAAGGAGAACAGGACGCACAGCCAGGGGTTGAAACCCTGCAAAATCAGTACGCCTGTGAGCACCGCGCCCAGCGGCACCGTACCGTCGACGGACAAATCCGGGAAATCCAGGATGCTATAGGTGATGTACACGCCATAGGCGAGGATCGCATAGACGAACCCTTCCTCCAGCGTGGCCTTCAAAATGCCAAACAGTTCATTCATTTGGGAACCCAACTTTCCGATTACAGATGTCAGATCACGGACAGCGGGCGTCAGGTTTAGCCGTTTTATACTAGACGCCTGATCTCCAGAATCTGAAAAAAGAGACCTATGGGCTGGCGCGGAACCCCACGCCAGCCCGAATGATCCAATGCTGCAAGCCCATCAGGAGGCAGTCGTCACCTTCTGCGCATCCTTGTAGGCATCCGGCAGCGTCAGCTTGAATTTCGCAAGCACATCGCTGTTATAGACCGGGGCGCTATCCTTCACGCGGGCAACCGAAATGCTGCCCGCATCCACGCCGCCGAGCACCTGGCCCGCGAGCTTGCCCGTCTCCTCCCCGAGGGCGACGTAATCGAGGCTCTCAGAGGCAAGACAGCCCTTTTCCACCTGCTCGATCTCCGAGCCGTATACCGGGATACCCGCTTCATTCGCTTTCGCCAGTAGCACACCGAGGTTATTGACCACGTTGTTATCTGTAAAATTATTGATGCAATCCACCTTCGCGGCAAGCGTTGCAGCGGCCTGCGGGATATCGGCCGCGCTCTGCACGCCCATATCCACAATCTCAAAGCCGTATTTCGGCGCGAGCTCTTTGAACTGCTTTAAGTGGGAAACGGAGTTCGCCTCGCTCGTCGTGTAGAGGATGCCGATCTTTTTCGCTTCCGGCTGGAGGGCGCGGATCATCTTCATCTGCGCTTCCAGGTTCAGTAGGTCGGTGGTGCCGGTTGTGTTGTTGCCTGGCTTGTCGAGGGAGGTAACGAGCTTTGCAGCCACCGGGTCGGATACCGCGCAGAACACCGTGGGGATATTGGCGCCGCGCGCCGCGCTGTAAGCGGCCGTTGCGGCGGGTGTTGCGATGCCGATGATGAGATCATATTTCTGAGCTGCCATATTGTTGGCGATCTGCGTTGCCATCTGATCCTCGCCGTTGGCGTTTTGGAAGTCAATCTTCGCTGTTTCGCCGTCTTTATAGCCTGCCTTTTCCAAGCCCTGAATCAGGCCCTTATAGCAATTGTCCAGCGAGGCGTGCGGCGCATACTGGATGATGCCGATTTTTTTCACGTCGCCGGAGGCCGCGCCCCCATTCTGGCTCTCTTCTCCTGTGCCTTTCCCTGCGCAGGCGGCAAATGCGCACACGATCAGGATCGCGCTCATCGCAAGGGCAAATACTTTCGTAAACTTTTTCATGCTGATCTTTCCTTTCTGAACTCTTTTAATCAAAATAATGGCTTTGACCGGCGTGAGGTTGCTTCCCTCTGCGCCATCGCTTACCCGGAACGCTCATGCCGCTCCCTCCTGATCCTCATTTTAAAAATAAAAAAGCCCTTGTCTCAACATTTCTGTTGGGACAAGAGCCTTATTCACTCCTGCGGTACCACCCGACTTGGCTCGCACATTCTACAAGCCCACTCGTTTCACGCACTGCCATGCGCGCTTCGCTGGTAACGGGTGAAGCCCCCGTCGCACCTAACCGCAAACGAAACCAAGTTCGCTCCGGCTCGGATTGCCCTCGTAAGTCCATTCGCCATGGTATCCTCTGCCGCAATCACACCGCCTGCGGCTCTCTTAAAAAGGTTTCGCCATGGGTACTACTCTCACTCATCGGTTTGCCGATTTGGATTTGTAGCTATTATATGCCGGGATTTTGCATCTGTCAATAGAATTTTTTGAAAAAAGGCACAAACAGTTCCGCAATCCGCGTAACACCTTGCTTTTTCAAGCCTCCCATGCTATGATAGAAAATTGTTTGCAATGTTTGCAACCTCTATTACCAAAAAAGGAGCTCTTTTCATGATCAGTACCTCCAATGTCAGCCTGCAATATGGTGGGCGCGTGCTCTTTGAGCGGGCGAACGTTACCTTTTCCGCCGGCAACTGCTATGGCATCATCGGCGCAAACGGCGCGGGCAAATCCACCTTTTTAAAAATTCTTTCCGGCGAGCTGGAGCCGAATAAGGGCGAAGTGAATATCACTCCCGGCGAGCGGCTCTCCGTCCTCAAGCAGGATCACTATGCATACGACGAATACGATGTGATCCGCACGGTGCTCATGGGCAACCCAAAGCTCGTGGACATCATGGATCAAAAAGAGGCCCTCTATTCCAAAGAGGACTTTACGGAGGAGGACGGCCTGCTCGTCAGCGAGCTGGAGGCCGAATTCGCCGAGATGGACGGCTGGAGTGCGGAGAGCGACGCGGAAATCCTTTTGAATGCCCTCGGCATTGAAAACGAGAAGCACGATGTGAAAATGAAGGAGCTCGACGGCGACGACAAGGTGAAGGTGCTCCTCGCGCAGGCGCTCTTCGGCAACCCGGATATCCTGCTGCTGGACGAGCCGACCAACCACCTCGACCTCGCTGCCATCCAGTGGCTGGAGGACTTTTTGCTCGACTTTGAAAACACGGTGATCGTCGTCTCCCATGACCGGCATTTTCTCAACAAGGTATGCACGCATATTGTCGATATCGACTACGGCAAGCTCGCCATGTATGTCGGCAACTACGACTTCTGGTATGAATACACGCAATTGGCCCAGCGCCAGCTGCGCGAGCAGAACAAGAAGAAAGGAATTGCAGGAATTCATCGCCCGGTTCAGCGCGAACGCCTCCAAATCCAAGCAGGCGACCAGCCGCAAAAAGCTGCTCGAAAGCCTGGATATCGAATCCATGCCTGTTTCCTCCCGCCGCTATCCGTTTGTGGCCTTCAAGCCGGACCGCGAGGTGGGCAACGATCTTTTGACCGTGACGGACTTAACGAAAACCATTGGCGGCCGCAAAGTGCTCGACCATGTGAGCTTTACGATCCGCCCGAATGAAAAAGTGGCCTTCGTCGGATCGGATACTGTGGCGAAAACCACGCTTTTCCAGATTCTCACCGGGGAGCTGGAGGCGGATGAAGGGAGCTATAAATGGGGCGTGACCACTTCGCTCTCCTACTTCCCGAGCGATAACTCCGCGTTTTTTGACAGCTGCGAATACTCCCTCATCGACTGGCTGCGCCAGTTCTCCCGCGAGCAGCTGGAAACGGATATTCGCGGCTGGCTCGGCCGGATGCTCTTCGCGGGCGAGGAGGCGACGAAAAAGGCCAAGGTGCTCTCCGGCGGCGAGCGCGTGCGCTGCATGCTGTGCAAAATGATGGTTTCCGGTGCGAACGTACTGATTCTCGACGAGCCGACGAACCACCTGGACCTCGAAAGCATCACGGCGCTGAATAACGGGCTCATCAGCTTCCCCGGCACGCTGCTCTTCACGTCGCACGACCATCAGTTTGTGCAGACGATCGCGGACCGGATCATTGAAATCCTGCCCGACCGCGTGATCGACCGCAAGGAGACGTATGATGAATACCTCGCGTCGCTGGCGGAAGAGGATTTGAAGAAGCTGCGGTAAAAAGGCTTATTACAATCAGATTGAATCAAAATTACAAAATGACCCCGCACGCCTCTTTGCAATGGAGACGTGCGGGGGTTATGTTATCAGTATTTTATTTGTCTGGTTTATCCTTTTTGATGACTCCGATAACGGAGAGAAGCAAGCCGAGTGCCATAACAGCAAATCCATCAGGTGTTAATCCGCCCCCAAGCCGCTATCATACTGACACTTGCTCAAACAACAATTCACCTAAGATCAGTATTTTCATACCCTCACCTGAATTACAAATATTATTGATCTTTCGGTTCCTTTTTTGCCGCTCCGCTAATAGCAAATAATAAACCAATGCAAATGAACACGAGACCAAGTACCATAAAAAATGGTGCTATTTCAGGAAAGGAAAGACAACCGGCTCCCGCAATTGTAAATGCAATACCTAGTAAAAGTCTTTTCACACGATTCACCCCTCTGTAATCGCCCGAAACGCACATCCTGCATCAGGCGCTTTATCATAAGCTTTCTCCCAACTGATTGAGATTGATGCGCTTCCTCCATTGGCCGAAAATCCCAAAGAGCCACTCGGTAATAACGCAATGTACTTATGATAATACCTGCCCACTGCCGATTCAATCGAATTATCTGCCGTGTGCTTCGTCAGAAAAACCATCAACATTCCAACATGTCTGCTGATTTCTAAACCATTATGCGTTCGTTTGATGTCAATTTCTGTACCTACCCCAATATTTGGGCTGTAATCCGTATAGTTACTACCATAAAATTCACCAACCAAATAATCATCAATGTAATTATCGTATCCCCGGTATACCCATCGAAATGTGTCTGGCATTCCTGTAAAACTACCACTCCATGCTATTGCCGCCTTATCAGTCAACGTATAGAACGGTTTATATCGCCAATCCCAAGTATACATTAAAATCTTTTTGCTTACTTTATCGATATAGGAAAAATGAACACAAACAATTGTGCTTTCCCAATTTCTCATTGTCCTCACCACAGCTTCCTCGGGCATCGCCTTTAAGCTTTGAATTTTTTCAAGGTTTGCCGCTCGATATGTGCCGACCTCTGCTTTATGCGCAGCCACCGCATCCTGTTCCGTTTTCACATTCGCCGCGAGCCTGACCGGCTTCCCTGCCTCCGCCTGCTCGTTGGAGAGCAGCACGTTTGCCACGGCTTCCTCATCGCTGAGGAGCTTTTTCAGCTGCGCCCGACTCTGCTCATCCATCACGACCTGCCCGTTTTCCAGTTTATATTCCACCCTATAATCGTCCGTGAACACGCCATAGGTCGGCTCCCCCACCTCGATTGTCGATTCGCCGAGGTAGATGCGCTTTTTTAAATCAAAGGGCAATTTTTGAATCACAATCTCCGGCGCGCCCTGTTCGGCCAGAAACGCATCCATCTGCTCTTCCGTAATCGCGCTGTAGGCAAAGCTCTGCATCAGAACAACGGAATAGGCCAGCAGAAGCAGTGTAGCAATCGATACTTTCATCATTCTTTTCATCTTTTGACCATCCTTTCTCTGCCTGACTCAAACGAATTTCCTCGATTCTCAATTCCGCCCATATCATCCTCCTTTTTCTTGTATCATAAATCTTTTCCATTCTATAGTCAACATTTATGGAAAATAAAATAGTAAATATTCTATTTTTTGTTTTTATTTACAAGTAGATGAGTATTTCATCCATGTAAAATTATCTGGTAACATCCACACTACAAAGAGCTCCCCTTCCTACGAACAGTGGAAGGGGAGCTCTTTTTCCGTTTTCCAATTATTTATATTCCAAAATACCGCACCGCATTCTCGTAGCTGATATCCCGCA
>OHNE01000582.1_pt1 | contig 15244 bp, 20 predicted proteins | sample 1569581 | NCBI WGS metagenome assembly OHNE01 (sample SAMEA3879509, study PRJEB24766) | human gut metagenome | biome: human-associated habitat; feature: feces | place: USA | collected 1985/1987 | reverse complement strand
ATGGAGGATGCAGTGGAGTGGCGTGGCTGAACGCCTGTTTTCAGCAGGTACGCCTCCCGTTTTGCACGATGTTATGAATCCTAAAATACACCCGGGTAAGGCCTTCAAAAGCCTTGCCCGGGTGTGGGTTTTATCAGAATTTTAGCTTGCGGAATTTAGCGGGGGAAATCCCCGTATTGCTTTTGAAAAAGAAGATGAAGTTTGTATCGCTGTTAAAGCCGACCTCATATGCAATTTCGGAGACAGTCATGTTTGTTTTTTGCAAGTATTCTTTTGCACGGTTCAGCCGGGAAACCAGCACATAGTCGTAGGGGGAGAAACCGGTCTGCTGTTTGAAAATCCGGGAGAAGTGAGAGGGGCTCATATGAGCCGCGTGCGCAAGATCTCCAACCCGGATGGTTTGATTGAGATGCTCGCTGACATACCGCTTGGCGTCGCGGATATTTGCCTCGTAGCGGATGTTGTTTTCTTCGTTGTGCAGCGGGTGGGAAAATTCCGCCAGCAGCCGGTAAAGATTCAGTGACAAATCAATTTCGGGCGCGGTATCTTCCATGCGAATGCCGTCATACAGGCGAAAGATCAAATCCGCAATTTGCTCCGGATTGCCGCATTGGATGAAATTCCCTTCATTACGGATGATTTCGTATACCAATCGAGGCAGTCCGGCCCATTAAAATGAACCCAGATGGATTCAAAGCTATCATTGGTATAATATTCATGCGGATGAAAACAATCCAGCAGGACGGTATCGCCCTGTTTCGCAGTGATGTGACGCCCGTTGGCAATAAAAGTAAATTGTCCATTGATGATATGCGTAATCAATAGGCTGTTGTAATTTTTACGGATCAAATGATAATTTGCCGTGCAGTAAAAGTGCCCCGCGCTGATGGGTGTAGCGTTGCATTTAAAATCCGAAAAAATTGCATTTAAAATCCGAAAAATCCAAACCGTTTAAACGTTTAAAAAATCCAAGTTAATTACCATTTTACCACACACTGTTGTTGGCATAATTCGAGCCCCCGGTCATCCTCTCGACCGGGGGCTCGTTATGTACGAATATAATAAATCTGTGTTAAGCTCATTTGCGCTGGTGTCTGTTGCCATGCTGCTCGCGGATGAGCTGCTCGCCCGTACGCCGCTGCTCGTTTGGGATGTACTCAAGCAGATCATCCAGAGTGCAGTCAAGGGCCTCGCATATCCTGTCCAATTGGTCGAAACTGATCCGCTCCGCGACCTCATTATATAAATTAGATATGGTCGTGGGGCGGATGCCAGTCTCTTGCGACAGGCGCAGCTGAGTCCATCTGCGCTCTCCGAGGATGCGTGACAAGTGATTTTGGATCATGCTTATCACCCCTTACGGGGATATCATATAGAAAATCTACTAGATTGTCGTAAATGTGTGATAAAATAACACATTACGTTATTTGCGGGTATAGATGTAATGGTACGCGGATGATCTGATATACCATTACATCTATACCCGACAGATTCCCCGGCAATCAATAACTGCCGGGGAAACGCCCTAAAAGTTACGGATAATTATCTCCTTATATGGAGTCTTATTGCTTTGTGCTGCCAGATAGTTGCCCCTGACGACGCCCTCAATGGTGCATCCGGCGTAGAGCTGCCGGATATACGGATTGTCATTATAGGACAACAAAAACCGGCCCTTAACCGATGCCAAAACTGCGGCTAAACGCTCGTGGTCAGCCCGCGAAAACGGTGCGTCGTAGTACTGCTCCGTGTCGACATACGGCGGGTCGCAGTAGATAAGTGCGTCCAACCTATCATAGGTACGGATCAGCGGCTCAAAATCCCGGTGCTCGATCTTAACCTTGCGCAGGCGATCCTGCACTTGGGGGAGATAGTCGATCCCGCGATCCAGAGTGATCTCGCTGGTCTTATATGACCGCCTGTCTGATCCAAAGCTCTCGCGGATGATGTAGTAATACCGCGCTGCTCGCTGGATGTCTGTAAGCCCTCCGGCGTCGAGCTGACGCCGGGAGTCGAAGAAACACTCACGGGCGTCCGGCAGGCCGGACAGCTCTCGCTGCAGCTCTGCGCAATGGTACTTAACGCACCGATAGAGGTTGACAAGGCCGCCGTCGATGTCGTTATATACCTCAAGCTGACCGGACTGCTGTGGTTTGCCAAACAATACCCACGCGGCACCGCCAAATACCTCGATATACCTGCTAATCTTGTCCTGCGGGAACCGCGCTACGATCTCCTTGCGCAGGGCCCGCTTACCTCCGATCCATCCGATAAAACTGTTAATTGCAATCTATCCTCTCAAAGATATTGTAAGGGTGCATCCTCGGATAAATTGCGTATGTCCGGAGACATACAGCCTCCGGACATTGCCTCATAAAATAATCCAGTCCTCCGCAAGGAGATCTGTCTGACTGCAGAGCCACGGGACAAGCGGCCCCTCCGCCGTGCGCAGAAAGACATGCGGAAGTACGTCATCATGACCAGCGCTACCGGTTGCGTACCGGTAGCAATTGGTGCTGTGACCCTGCTGCAAAAACAGGTACATGCCCTTACCGTGCCATCCGGCGCGCGTCACCTTATGTCCAGCCTTGAGCGCCTCAACGGCCAGACCGATAGGTATCAAGTCCATCTCCGCTCCTCCTTACTGTACGATTAGGTCACTGGCCTTAAAGGCCGTGCAGATACCCTTACGGTCAAGGACGGCCCGGTCGCCCTTGAGCTCATCGACGGAATAGACGTTGCTGTAAACAAACGATGCAACGCTCTTACCGTCGTAGGTCTTGGCTCCTGACTTAACCTTGACGCGGCTGCCCTTAGCGACCGTCTTGGTGGGCGCACTCCCGCCGGATATCAGCGTCAGATCGCCGACGTTAAAGGCCGTACAGATGCCGCCGTCACGGTCGAGGACGGCTCGATCGCCATCAAGCTCATCGACGATGTATGTACCGCCGTAAACAAACGATGCGACACCCTTACCGTCGTAGGTCTTGGCCCCGGATCTAACTTTGACACGGCTGCCCTTGACGATGCTGCCAGTGACGGGCTTGTCCGGCTGCACGGGCTTGGCAGCCTCATACGTGATCCAATCCAGCTTGCCCCATGTGTCCCAATTACCATCTGCGAGGCGGCTACGGATGACGCCATGATCAAAGCCCTTGGCCCCAATATAGATGCCAACATGGGACGTGCCGCGAAACAGCAGCAGGCCGATGATGTCTGGGATTGTCTTGATGCCGCCCTTGGTCTTGCAGCGCTGCTTGAGGCCGCCGACGTTGACGTCCTGCGCGGCAACATACTTGGGCGCACTCGTGGGCGTGTTGCACCAGAGATAGCCCTTGATCAAGCCACAGCAGTCATGCACGCGCTTGCCTATGTGCTTAGCCCGTGCCGTTGCCGGACGGCTGCCCTCAAATTGGCCGGGGTACTGCGCCATCTTGGATTTAAGGAGTGCCTCGGTTGCGATCTGCCCAAACGTGCCGTACCAGTAGGGGTTGCCGACCTGCGCCTTAGCGTAAGCCACGAGCCCGGTATTAGTCTTGCTTGCCATAATGATGTCCTCCTAATAATGTAATGTGATTAAGCGGCCATGTTGGTGTCGCCACGCAACTCGCGCAGCTTGGCGATCAGCTCATGCACCGGGACTGCCCCGGCTGAGATCATAAGGCCCGTCATGATCTGTGAGACGATTGGCCAACGGGCCGCAAGGCCCAACGCGCTGAAAATATCAAGACCAAACAGCAGTGCCACGACGATGCCGATCACAAGCGCCCACACCGGGGCCTTGGCGTACTGCATCACTTTAGCGGGCATGACGTCCTTTACTCGATCTACCAGAAATTGCACGATCGCCGCGCACACGATGATGACGAGGATTGCCTGAGATACTCCTGCCATACTTACACCTCCTCTCATTGTAAATTGATAAGGCTATGATAATGGCCATGACGGTAACCGCCACGGCCAGTATCGATATAATGATTGCGGCCGCAATGTAGATTTGGGCCGTTATTGCCTCCAATGCCATCATTTGCCCTCCTTATACTGGCTGCCAGTAATTGGGAGCAGCCCCCGGCAACGTAAGGCTGTGCGATGTGCTCCACAGGCAGCGATACGTCTCGCCCTTATAGCTGTAATATAGGCCCTCCGTGACCGACATGAGATGCTTATACGGGATTGGGTTGTTGATCGTGCCCTCTCGCCACTCGAGGCCCGCGATCGCGTCAAGGATTGCCTGCGTCCAATGATCAACCTCGGCTTGCCGATCAATGGTTGGGTGCTCGTGGAGCAGTATGAGTCCGGCATCCCTATTAGATGAAACATATGTAAAATCTGTATAATCTGACGGGTTAAGGGCATTGACCGCGTTGATCGCGGCGGCCAGTGCGGACGTGTCGGCATACTGCACCTCCGCGTCATCTCGTGCTCTGACGCGCAGCAGATAATTGCCTCCCACTGGTACGCGCTTGGGCTGTAATTGCACATCCTCAATGACAATCATCGCAAATTACCTCTGCCTTGGGCTTGAGCTCCTCGCTGCCGACATAGGCTGTCACCTCAAGACAGTAGACGCCCGGATCATCAACACGCAGCATCCAAGTCAGGGTATCTCGGTCAACCACCGTGCAGGCCCCGCTGTCAACTAGCTCACCGGTATCCTTGCGGTAGATTGCCCACTGGCCGGACGTCACGGCGATCTCCGCGTTGGGATTAAGCTGGTCATACAGCTTAATGCTCCGGCGTCTCTGCTCGCCGGGGCGGTAATAGAATATGGGGCGCACTTGCTCCATGCCGTCACCTCCAGATAAAGTCATATTGATCCGGCAGCCACGTGCAGGTATAGATATCGTCTACCCAGCGCTGCACGTACATATCCGGCAGCCACGTAACCGCGAGCTGTCCGGCCTCTACCATCATCAGGGCCGTCGCGTAATACGCGCTGTTGCCCGCGTCATCCCAGGCTCGCAGTGTGACAATGTACATGCCGTCATCAAGATCGGGCGGCACCTTAGCCTCCCAGTAGCCGTCACCGACCGGCATAAACTGTAGGGCATGGTTGTCGGCCATACCCTCGATGCGGTTAACCATCAGTCCTCCACCCTGACCCTGATCGTATAGGGTGATCCAACGTGCACCCGGTCGGTCACGCCGATAACCTCGACAATGCGCGGCGGCTTGGTATCCAGGGTAACAGTGCGGGTGATCTCCGCCTCCAGGCCGGTTGCGTCCACGACCTTGACAATGATCGTGTTGCTGCCCTCCTGCATGTGGGCAGGATTGGCGGACAGTGCAAATGCGCCCGTCTGGCCGTCCGCTGTAACCGAGCCCTGGTCGTGCCCATTGACGGTGACAGTCAGGGTGACGGATGTCAGCTGGTCATCCGACGTGATACCAGCGATCTGCACTGCTGCCTGGTTGGTCACAAGGCCCTCCGCAGGCGAGGACAGGCTAATGGTCGGGGCTGTGACTGCGATGGTGCAGGTGATTGACGCGGGATCGGCTGCGTTGCCGTCCTTGTCGGATACACCGATGGAGATTGTGGTGCTGCCCTCCGGGAGGGCATCCGGCACAGCATAGGCCAGGTCATAGCCGCCGTCCACCTTGGTCAGGGTAAGCCCCGATGCGCCCTGCGCGATCTTGCTGCCGCCGTTGATGCGCAGGTCAAGAGTGGACGGGTCAACGCCACTGTCATTGTCCCGCAGCTGGGCGGTGATGGTTGGCGTGCAGGTGTTGATCCGGCTATCGTTAGACGGGTAGGTAATGGTAACGGTAGGCTTGACGCTCTCGTAAGCCACCAGATGCATATTGCTGCCGTAAGTTGGGTCATCCGGCGGTAATACAGTGTCGTTGCCCGCCAAGTCGGTGGCAATGATTTGCGCGCCATAGTAGCCGCCTGACTCGTTGGCGGAGGATAGGGCAGGCGCAGTGCCGTTTAAGATGTAATACCCGTCATCTCCAAGGATTAGGGTGTAGGTCTGGCCGTTGATGACGGCCTTGATGGTTGCGATAGACATTATTTAACCTCCTTGCTTTGTTTTTTTGATTGTCGTTTTAAATCGCATTAGGCAAATAAGGCGAACGAATTAGCCGGAATCTGCTCCATGTGGACATTGCGTAGAGATAACGACTACGGCACCCAGCCGCGTGATGTAACATGGTACAAGATCGGTAAGTTTTGCGTTGTACCTGCGGTCTTTACGGCGACGCAAACTGCATCTCGCGTCCGGGCCATTGCTGGCTTACCGTATCCGGCAAAGGACTATACCTGCGTGCCCATATCGTACGTACCTGTGTCGGGAACTGCGTCTCTGATGGGTACAATAGATGCCGGTAAGACGGAGGTCAACATACAATGGCTGGCTGATAATGTATCGAATAACGACGGCAAGTATTATGATATCCGAGCAAATATCATCTACCGGGTGGAGGACTAAGATGGTGGTACGGCCGCAGCGCCATGACTGACAATAAATAAAGTGTATCATTAACCTGCGTAAAAATTGATCTGTCCACGTACCATGTTTAATCCGTTAGCAGTGGATCCCAATGCGCGTGCAACCCCGATCTTACCAGAGCTGCCCACGCTCAAAAGCCCTGCTTCAACCCCGGACTCCGAGCCGCGCAGTTGTACTACAGATTGTAACGATTCGTACGGAGATGGGCGGTATCCAAGCGGTAGCATCCCGATCGTCCGGTATTCGATGCTGTTTACAGGCGCGGCGAGATCCGCCCAAATCCCTAAACTGACCTCCCCAAAGGGATTTTTGTAGGCCCATCCAATATTTCCGCCGGTCGTTGCGCCGGAGATCCCAGGGATAGCGATTGCTTTGGGGTGACCGCCCAACCACGTGCTCCACGTGCTAGTCGATATGATATATTGCCTAATCCATCGTGTACCAAAAAACGTTTCGTATGTTTGATATATCGCATCTGTATCAAACCCATATACACATAGCTGACCGCTGTTAGCCTCCGGCAAATTGTCCACAGATTGTGCTGTTATCTGCGGGGAAATAGTAACTCGCTGTCCTGGTGTCCTGTAGTTGTTAGCATCGTCATAATGTGGTACCACATCTTCGCCGGGCACGCGCACTTTCCGGGTGTGGCTGTGCGGCATGGCTCCCACATCCGCCGCCGTGGGCATCTGTGCAAGCTTGCCGCTGCCGTCCAGCGTGGCGATGCCGTTGGGTTGGGCAAGCTTATCCTCTATCTGCTCGACAAACGCGGCATAATCCGCCTTGGTGGCCATGTCCGTCAGGCTATAAGTAACATTGATGCGCCCGGCATTGCCGAGCGCGATATGAAAGGAAAAATTAGCAACAAAATCCGGGCTTGCAAGCTCGCTCGGGATCGTGTCCGGCGTCTCAGACTGCGCCACCAGCATGAGCACCTCGCCGTCGTCCGGGTCGGTCGCATAGATACCGATCTGACGCAGGATATAACCCCCGGTTAATCCCCGGTTATACAGCGTTACAGGCAGAAATGCACGCCCATTGCCCTTGTAGACCGGATCGCTTAAGGTCAGCGTCTGTTTGGCCGCGATCTCTGTCAGGGCAGGCAGGGCATCCGCGCTTGCGTGCCCGTCCCCACCGACTGCTCGCGTAATATGGAGCGTGGCCCCGGTCTGCAGCTTGGCCATCAAATTGAGGCCGTGTGTCGTATATACGACGTTATCCCACGTCGCCATTGGCGTCTCCTCCTTGCGGATATAAATTGTATTGCTTAGCCTCGCCAACCATGCCCGCATATTGCTGGGCAACGTCGATCCCGGAGGGATCGTACTGCTCCACGGTATAGGTCAGGTGCGCGGGCTTAATCTCATCGATGCGCGCCCGCAAAGCGTCAAGGTCGAGGCTGTAGATATCATTGAGGTGGATGTGCAGCGCAAACGAGTAACTGCCCGGCTGCTCCGTAATCGTAACCTGCTGGCCTGTTATCTGCTCCGCCGTGAGGCGGATAAACTCGGCGGTCGCAGGTGGGCGGGTATTGCGCTTTGATAAGATTTTCTCCCGGCGCAGCGCGACCGGGACAGAGTCATTAGTCGGCAGACCAAATAGCTGCTCCCAGCGGGCGAGTGTCCACGTGGCCGATGCGATATAGAGCTGATCCGTCGCGTCGAGGATTGCATCCTCAGTGCGGTTAAGCTCCGCCTGCTCTGTCTGCAGGAGGTCTTGCATCTGCGCCATATTGCGTACAAACGCGGGGAGCATCTGCGGGTCGTTAAGAGGCATCGAGCACCACCTCCTTGAGGCGTGCAAACTGCTCGGCGGTCAACGTGATTGAGGCCGTCTTGCCGTTGAGCGTATACGCGGAGATGTCCACAACGCCGGGCACGTCAAACATCAGGTCGCCTAGCTTATGGTAACTGAGCGTCGTCAATGCAAACGCGATCTCCGTGCAATACGATTGGATCGCGGCGGCGATCTGCGCACGCACCTCATCCGGATTGCGTCCTGCCTCCAGCGTCGCCTTGACGCTGATTGTGACGTCCACCGGCACGGCCTTACTGACCGTGACCGACGCGCCGACCGGGCGCTGCGTCTCCACGTATGACCGCACATCGGCGATCAATGCATCATCCGGATCCGCCATCGCGGCGGACAGGACAACCACCTTGACCGTGCCGGGGCCGTCCCAAGTCGGGATGCAGCGGGCAGCGCCCACACCCGGCACCTGACGCGCCCAATAGACGTAATGGTTAGCATTGCCGGAGGTGATCGGCTGCCTGATCTTGTCGAGCAGCCGCGCGCGGAAAGCGTCGTCCACCTCTCCCTCGGCGGTGTCCAGCATCGACTGCTCGACTGCGTACTCAAGGATCATTGCTCGGTATCGGGCAAGCTCCTCGGCGACTGTCTGCAGGTTATCCGCGCAAAATCCGCCCTGCAGGCGGTTGACGTCGCTTTGCAGGCCATCCATGAGCCGGGCAAGGATCGACTGCGCGTCGTAATCATAAGGCATAGACCGTACCCTCCTCGTTGACTGTGATCGTGTCCGTCCCGTAGCCGGTGCGGACACGGAAAGAAACCTCCACGCCGCTATGCGTGGAGGTAAACCGGAAGTCGCTGAGCTCCTCGATGTACGGGTTGACCATCAGCGCCTCCGTGATATATCGCTTGATCTCAAGGCGTGTGATCTCGCTGCTCATTGGCTCTCCAATGAGGTTATTAAGCTCGCAGCCATACTCATCGTCATAGGCCGCATGCGCATAGCGCACCGTGCGCAGCGCCTTATAGATCCATATCCTGAGCGCCTCGTTGCCCTCGACCAGATAGGTATTGCCGTCCGGCCCGGTCAGGAGGCGATTGTTGACAAAATCATATGCATACTCCCGATAGAGCGGCAGCTCCTCGCTGGCTGTATCATCAAGTACGTCCTCCACCTCCCCGGTGGGGATAAATGGAAAGATACCAGCGTCGTCGCTCATATGCTGCTCACCACCCGCTCAATGATGTAAAACGAGGTGCCGATCTGCGCCGTGAGGACGCTGTCGCCCACATGCAGCATAAATACCGTGTGAAACGCCTCCAAAAACGTAAAGAGGGCGGCAGGCTCCGGCGCATCCATAAAGACCTCCTGCAGCTTGGCGACCGTGTCATACCCCTCCAGCGTATACGCTGGGTTGCAGTAGACGTTGCGGGTGATGGCCGCGCCGTTGATGCTAATGCCCAGCGGGTTAACCGAGGTGACGGTTGCGATGCGCAGAGTGACGCCATCGGCCCCGTCCGCGCCGTCTGATCCGCTTTGGCCCCGGAGGGCCTCAGCGAGATCGATTGCCCATCTTGCCATGCGATCCCTCCTTACTTAGACTTACTCTTATCCTTATCCTCGACCTTATCGATCTCATACACGTCCATGAGGTTATCAAAGGCGAGCGTCAGCTGCATTGAGTATTTGCCCGTCTCCCATGTGTGGGTATCGGACTCAACGTAAAATTTGCCGTACAGGCCGCTGACCGGCTCCTGCACGGCGACGGAGTACCCGGACACGGCCCGCACGTCGCCGAGGGCCGTGACGCTGCCCGACCGCTCAAGGCCCTTAAGGAGCGCCCTTGCCTCGGCGGCGTTGTCGACGTCGTCCTGCTGCTTATACACACGCTGGACAGTGCCGTACTTACGCCGGGATGCCGCGTCCTGCACCGTGTCGACGGTCTTGCCGTCCTTGTCGGTTACGATCACGCGGTTGACGAGCTGCTGCAGGCTCGACTTGTAGGTTGCCTCCGTCAGGTTATATCCGCCATCCAGTACCACGCCGCAATATGTCCCCTTGACAATGACCTGCAGCCGATCCCGCTGCATCAGGGGGATGTACTTGTTGCCATTGCGCCGGGATGCGGCGGTATATGCCGCCATGATGGCCTCATACGCCTTTTTGCCGAGGCACGGCATATATACAGATATACCGGTCTTAGCGGCGCTGCCAAGCGGCACGCCGAGCTCCGCGCAGATACTGGCGGTGATGCGCTCGGGCGTATCACTGTATACGTGGTTGACATCGGACTGGTTGACATACCAGAGCAAATCAAACGCGGTGTAGCTGACCGTATAGGATGAGACGTTGCGCTCAATGTCCATAACAACGCCGTAAAATAGCTCCTTGCCGTCCACCTGCAGGGTGACGGGGTCTCCCTCATTGATGGCAGCCTTGGGCAGCTGCTTGTCGCTCTCCATACGAGGGATTGCAAAGCTGAGCTCCCGGGCGACCTGCTTGGTATCTCCGCTCCATGTGATCTTGTCGACGAGCTTGCTGATATCGTACTTGCCCGCCACCAGCTTGACCGTCATGCGGGGATCACCAGCCTCTGCCCGGTTGGGATTTTTGATTTTGCCTCGATTGGCGTTATAGATCTTTTGCCACTTGCTTCCGTTGCCATAGTACCGCTTGGCGATATCCCAGAGGCAGTCGCCCGTACGCACCGTATAGGTGCGGGATACCACCTTAACGGCGGGCCGCTTGGTCTTGACTGCCACCTTGACGGTCGGCACATTCAGCTGGCGGTACTCCGCCAGCTGAATGGAATACGAGATATCCCGGCTGCCCTCGCGGTAGGTAAATTGCAGGCTCTCGATGGCCATTGCAAGATTGACACCCATGTCCGATATAATCAGCCGTACAGGCTTGCAGGCGTCCCGCCAGCGCTTGAGGGTGCTGACGTATGACTGCGGGCTCCGGTCGGCAAACCGATAAAACGGCGACCCCTGCGCCGGAAAAAATCCGGAGAGCGGGGTGGTGGAGAGGCCGCGCGGGCCTAAGAGGTTGGCCTCGCCGATCGCAAGCAGCTGCACGTGCTGGTTGAGGCTCGCCGTATCGATAGCGATCTCCTGCGGGTTGACCGGCAGCACCAGCCGCTCCTTGCGGTTATCTATACTAAGCTCGATTGTCCTGCTCTTAATTGGCATATGACCTTACCTCCTTATGCTTATGCGCTGTTGCTCACGGCGAGGATAACCTGCTTGGTGACCGCCTCGCCGATGCGGTCAATGTCCGCCTCCTCGCGTACAATGATCTGATCCGCGAGCTTGGGGATATGGATGTTGAGGACGCCGCCGCCCTTGCCGCCCTGCGGCTTGGGGCTATCATCCTCCTGTTTACGCACTTGTCGCTTGGACTGCTGGTTGGACGTGATCCGCGTGCCCTTGGGCAGCGCCATGAGCTCCGGCCCGTGCTCGCCGACCCACGTCATGCCGCCGCGCCAGTTTGGGGTGCCGGTGGCGTTGTTGCCTGCCTTATCGCCGGAGCCGACGCCCAGCTTGTCGGCCACCCAGCCGATGCCCTTGGATACTCCGCCGATGACCGTGCCGATCCCGGAGACGATGGGCTTGATGACCGTCCAGACCTTTTCGATAATTTTTTGGATGCCCGGAAACACCTTTTTGACGACGCCGAAAAGGATTTTGAACACGTTGATGCAGATATCCATGATCGGAGAGATCACCGACCAGGCCGTTGACAGGACGTCCTTAATGACCGGGGCCGCCCAATTGATGACGCCGGTGATCCAGTCTGTCTGAGATGCGATAAAGCCGAGCACATTGCCGACCTTGTCGCCGATCCCGCTCAGGATTGTGGTGATGACCGGGGCAACGGTCTGGATCGCGCCGCCCAAAGCGGAGACGATGCCGGAGATGATGGGGGCCGCTTGGCTGATATCCGTACCGATGGTGCCGATCACAGTGGACAGCACCGGCAGCACGGTCGGCAGCACCTGCTGCACCGTGCCGATGATGCTGGAGACGGCAGGCATGACGCTAGAGGCGACCATGCCTAGCGTACCCGCTACGCTCGTCCCAAAGGTCTTGAGCGGGCCGATCAGAGGTTTAAATCCCTTGGCGATCGTCGCAAATGCGGGGCCGATGCTGGAGGCAACGCTCCCGATTTTGCCAACCACTCGGTCGACGACCGGCGTGACATAGGTAATGACCTTGTCGATGACGGGCATGGCGACGTCGGCCACCTTGGCGATCGTCCCCATGACCGTGGTGCCGAACTTTTGGATCATCGGGATATTTTTCATGACGACGCCCGCAAGTTTGCCTTTCATGCTAAGCGCAAGCTTGCCGACCTCTTCCTTCATGTCTCCCCATGCGTTTTGCATCTGCTGGATTTTGCCCTGGTCGGTCTCTGCCAGCGCTTTATTGACGCCGCCGACGTTTTGCTTGAGTACCTGCGCCATGATAGCGGCGCGTTGTGTGGCGTCGCCCGTCTTGATCGCTTCTGCCTGTGCAGCGGTAAACGTGATGCCGACGCGCGAGAGCGCGCCGACATTGCCCTGCATGGCCTTGCCGATCATGTTGCCGATATTGACGGCGTCCTGCTGGGTGGCGTTGAGCCCCTTTTGTTGCGCCAGCAGGTCGGTCATGCCGCTGGATAAGGTACTAATCTCTTTATCGGATAGCTGGAACGTGGCCAGTTGCTGCATACCCGCGAGGGTGACCTCGTCTCCGATGACGCCGACCTGTTGCAGGCTGCTCGCCACACCCATGAGGTTAGATTTGGCCTTGGCAGCTGCCCCGGCCCCTTGGGACTGGATGGACTTAACATTGCCGAGGACTGCCTCCAGCTTGGTCTCTGCCTCAATTTGTGCTTTTGCGGCGTCGGTGGAGCCGTTAAACAGGGCGGTAATCCCTGCGGCCCCGGCTGCGGCTACCGCCCCGACGCCTGCGGCGGCAACCTTACCAACCTTTGCGATCCCCTTACCGATAGAGGATAATGCCTGAGCGCCCTTGACGACGACGCTGACAACGGGCTTAGCGACGGTTTTTCCGACCGCCTTGAGCTTGTTGCTAAGGGCCTTGACCTTGGCTGTCGCGGCGTCCTTGAGCGCCACGGCGGTCACGACCTTTTTGCGCAGGGGCTTGAGTTTGTCGCTCAGCTCCTTAGCCTTTTTACTGGCCGCTGTCGCGTCCAGCCGCGCCTTATATTGCTTGTCCCACGTTGAGAGCAGCTGCTTTTTGGTGGACTCAACCTCGCGCTTAAAGGCCGACTGTTCTTTGCGCACCGCCCGCAGTGTGGCGGTCGCGTTATCCTTGAGGGAGATGACGCCGGATAATACATGCATCAGCCGTCACCCCCTAAGCCCCAAAATTGTCGTCGCTCCTCCTGCGCGGTCGCCATCGACGCCGCAAAAAATGCCCTTGACAACGTGTCAAGGGACAGGATATAGTCCGGCAAGATCCCGCGCTGCAGGTAATAGTGGAGGAGATACGCCTCGTCGTCATGGGCAATCAGTTTTTTGCGGCGTCCACCACACTGATGGAGTCGCCGGTGATGCCGCTGATCTCCATGATCTGCAGCACAATCTCCGCGCACTCGTGCTGGTCAAAGATATCCGTAACATCCAGCGGATCGACGATCTGACCAGCCTCCTGCAGCTGCTTTGCCAGCGCATGCAGGTCGGGCTCCACGACGGAGGTATACACCAGCCGCTTATCCTGACGGATGGAGTCGTCATTATCATTGTCCACGATGTCTGCAATCTCGCTGGACGTCAGGCTGCGCACGGTAATTACATCGTCAAGAGATGGGATGTACAGCCTCTGATGCTTAGGGATGCGCTTGGCTTCAAGGCGTTGGGTAGCCTTGGCCACCCACGCCTCAAAATTGGTCTTAGTGTGCTTGTCTGCCATGATGCTCCTCCTTATTTAATGCGATCCAAGTTGACCATATCGGACGGCGTAAATCCGCCCGACGCCTCCATTTCTACGAGCGCGCCGCGCTCATAGGACACGACCGGCAGGTCGTTAACCCAGCAGTTACTCGTCGAGTAGCGCTCGATCTGATGCCCGACCGCGTCCGGGTCGGCGAGCTTGGTAATGATCTGCAGCCGCTTGTCGACGCCCTTGTTGATGCTCTGGCGCACCTCCTCATAACGGGAGTACACCTTGTTGAGCGTCATTGTCCACTCACCGGCCTGACCTGTCACCTTGCTGTCGACGTCAAGTCCCAGCTGGACGTCCTCGCGGTTATATGTGATCTTCATTTCAATTTTTTTTGCCTCTGCTATTAGCTCACCGTCTTGCCAGATCTCTGCGTAAGTGCCGGTGAGCGTCCTGTATCCTGGTACCTTACCCATGCCTTACACCCCCTCACATGTTGACGCGGAGAGTAAGATCCTCCATGGCGTCCACAAATTTGACTGAGCAGACCAGATATACCGTGCTGCCCGTGTTGGCCTTGGCGATGTCGATATCCTCCATCTCTGAGGTGTCGGTGCCGTGATCCTCCAGATACGCCCGCTGTGCGTCGATGTCGACCGCGACTGTGCTGTCGTAATCCGGGTCGAGCACGTCGCCCGCGAGCTGCTTATGGTAATTGTCGATAGCGGCGACCAGCGCCTGCTTGTGGTCGTAGTTGTTGACGACCTTGCCGACGTACTGCGCGGCAAACGTCGCGCTGATGTCGTCCCTGTACAGGTCGACACCCTCGACGATCTTGATCTTGGCCATGTCCTCGCCCTTGTCCTCCGTGTAGGAGGTGAGGGAATTGACCCCGCGCCCGATCTTATACGTGCCGTTGTCGTCTATGATCACGAGCTCGCCCTTGTCGATGCGCGCATCCGGGTCGTCCGGGACGGCTGCGGACGTGATGTCCGTCAGCTCGTAGTACGTGCTGCTGCGGCTTAAGGGGAGTCCCGCCAGCACGCCAGCGATGCGCGCGCAGTACTCTGCTGCTGTGCAGGTGTCGCTTGGAGCGAGGTCAGTAGCAATGCTGCCGGTCGTCAGGTTGATAATACCCTCATGATCCGCCGTTGTGT
>OHNE01000563.1_pt1 | contig 15732 bp, 17 predicted proteins | sample 1569581 | NCBI WGS metagenome assembly OHNE01 (sample SAMEA3879509, study PRJEB24766) | human gut metagenome | biome: human-associated habitat; feature: feces | place: USA | collected 1985/1987 | reverse complement strand
ACATCATGCGCTGGCGCAGGGAGCGCGCGCTCGAACGCACCTTTTACCGGCGGCCCGATTTATTGGAAAAGGCGGAGCTCGATCAAAACGACCACGCTTTTCTGGCTGGCCTGACAAAGCAGGATTGACCTGATTGACCTTCAACCGATCAACACTGGAAGGGGAGTGCCTATGAACAGCCTTCATCTGAATCGTTGCCCGTCCCTCGTGGGGGAGGATTACGCCCTACTGCGGCAGAACCCGGATCGAGGCTTCCGCCTGGAGGTTTATCTGCGCCTGGGAAGCGGCAGCGCCGTGTTCCACCCCGGCCTTTCCGCCCAGGATTATTTGGAAGAACAACTCGTTTTTTACCGGGAGGAAAATTGCCGGCTCGTTCAGCTTTATGTCTACCTCTCAGAATTCCTGGACCGGCCGCTTGACGAGCACGCCTTCTCCCAGCTGGAAGCGTACCTCGATACCCTGCGCCAGAAGCGCCTACGAGCCTTGCTGCGCTTTGCCTATGAGGAGGAAGCCGATCGAAAAAGCGGCCCCGTGACCGCTCAAATTCTTACGCATGCCGGCCAAATCGGCGCATGGATGGAGCGGCACGAAGCGCTTGTGTATGAAACCGTTGCTGCCCTTCAGGCAGGCTTCAACGGCGCATGGGGCGAATGGCATACGGCAAAGCACCACCACAGCGGCAAAAAGCTGATGGAAGCCATTTGCCAAATGGCGCCCGCCCAGCTCCCCATCCAGGTGCGCACTCTGCCGATTTGGGAAAAAGCGCCCAATCAGGAGCAGGGGCGCATTGGCTTCCACGATGATTATCTCGTAGGCGCGCACTTTAAGTGGAATAGCGACCGCGGGCACTGCTGGAACCAGCGCGAGCGCACCTTCCGCGCCCTTTCCCGCCTGCGCTTCAACGATGGGGAAATGCCCTGGGGCAAGGATACCGTCTATCAGAATGGCCGGATTGACGGCTTGCAGATGCTCGCCTGCTGCGCAAACCATAGCCTCTCCACCCTGAGCATTGTGCACAACTACCGAGAGAGCGGCGGCAGCTTCAATCTACTCCGCTGGCAAGGCGAACCCCTTACCCCAGAGCAATTGGATGTTTACGGATGCCCCTATCACCCGGCCTATTTTATGGGCCCTGACGGGCATCCGCTCAGGCGCACGGTATTTGACTATTTATGCGATCATTTGGGGTATCAGATTCATCTGCTCGATTGCAAGGTGCACCAGGATGTAAAGAATAAGGACTTTACACATGAAATCTGTTTTACACTGCTAAACACAGGCTTTGCCCTGCCCTACACGCTCTCCAGGCTCACCGTTTCCATTTCGAATCCGGATGGAAGCGTGATGGATTATGAAGCTTCTTACCGGCCGGAGCAGCTCGCCAGTGGGGAAAAGGCGAGCTTTATTGTGCCTGTGTGCGCCGAAGCGGGGAGTAACATCGGCATCCGGCTGAGCCATCCGCTCGCGCCGGCCTTCTCCGCCCGCTTTGCCAACGCGGTTCCATTCGAAAATGGCTGCAATCTGGTAGGGAATTTATAGCAGATACGAAACCGCTGAAAAATAAAACCAAATGGGCCGCTGCAACTCATATGCAACGGCCCATTTTCATTTTTATAGATGAACCAGGCGCTCCTATCTCTCATCCGCCCGGCCATTCCCCAGCAGTGGAAAAAGCGCTTGACGGATGGATAACGGCTCTGTTTTTGCCTCTTGCTCCACTTTAGTCACGGTGAAATAATCCGTTGTTATAACGCCCTCCTCCGGCTCATCCCGCAGGTATTCCCGCAGCCGCTCAATCCATTCCACAATTTTGAAGCGCGGCTCATATTTGGGGGAAGTGCGCACAATTTTTTCTTCCTTCCCATCCAGCACGCCGTCCAGCTCTACGCCGCCCTGCGCGGCAGGCAGGCACATCGGCGGAAACATCACGCACCACCAGTTATGCCCCTCCCCGCTGCCAATAATGACGCGCACCGCGCGGTAGCGCCCGGCTGGCAGCGTCACCTCATCCTCATAAGTACGGGTATCGAAATACTCCTCGCTGACGGTAATATGAACTTCATATGTGTAGCCCCGTTTCATCACCTCGCGGCGCGCCGCCTGCTCCAGCCGCGGGAGCGCCTGTTCGATGGCCTGCTCCGCCTCATCCGCCGTCAGGGAACCGTCAAAAATATGCGCGCCTTCCTCCAGCACCGCATCCCGCACCTGTAGCTTCAGCGCTTGATCCGCATCGCTGTCGGAATTGGCCAAAACATGAAGGCGCAGCACGCTCTCCCGGATTTGCGCACAGGAAGAGGCAAAGCTCGTCACACTGCAAAGGGACGCCACCAGCAGGGCGCATAAAAGCGCGGCCTCAATTCGTTTCAGCTTCATAAAAATCCCGTCCTCTCTTTGAGTACCAAGAGTATGGACGGGATTTTTTACCATTATGCAGGGAATCCCCTGTTTTTCAATCTCACTGCATGGTTTCTTCCAGAACGGCACAGCCCTCTTCCACCGGGCGGCAGAGGAACACCTCCGGCACAACCGCCCTGAGCTCTTCGGCGCAGCTCTGCGCGGCCTTTTGCGTGTTAAACAGGCCGAATACCGTAGGCCCGCTGCCGCTCATGCAGCAGCCGAGCGTGCCGTGCTCCCGCATGAGCGCCTTAATCTTCACCCGCTCCGGCACGTCGATCACCTGCTCAAACACATTTCCCGCCAGCCTGCCAACGCTTTCCAAATCCTCCGCCAGCAGGGCGCTCAGCATGCCCTGTTTATCCGGCGCGCGTAGATTCGGCGCGGTATCGCACAAATGATACGCCTGCGCGGTGGAAATCCCCCGCGCGGGCTTCGCCAGCACAATAAAGCAGTCCGGCAGCTCCGGCACGGGGGTGAGCAACTCCCCAATATGCTGTGCCAGCATTGTGCCTCCCTGTAGGCAAAAGGGAACATCCGCGCCGAGCGTCAGGCCGATTTTATTGAGCGCGCGCATTTTTAGCTGCGTGCCATACAGCCTGTCCAGCGCCAGAAGCGTTGCCGCGGCATCCGCGCTGCCCCCGGCGAGCCCGGCGGCAAAGGGGATCGCTTTTTGAATTGTGATCGAAACGCCATCGTTTTCTATCTTCGCCGCGTCAAAAAACGTGCGCGCCGCTTTGTATGCCAGATTCGTCTCATCCGTGGGGAGGCGCTCGTCCGAGCAGACAAGGTGAATTCCTGCTCCCGTGCGCTCCACTGTGACCGTATCATACAGGTCAACAGACTGCATCACCATCCACAGGCTGTGATAGCCGTTATCAAGCCGCCCGACGATATCGAGCATCAAATTGATTTTTGCCGCTGCCTTTACTGTAACGCGCATAAAACCGCCGCCTTTCCAAATTCAGGAGCGCTTCTTGCCCCTTTATACTCCCTGTAAAACGCTCTATAGATTCTAAAACGTTACGAGCCAATGAAAGCTCTTTTCCCATATTCGCAAAGCGCCCCATCACAAAAAATGAGGAGGCTTTTCGCGCCAACAGACATTTTTCCAATGTTTCAAAATGCTTCAAACTTTGTTTGAAGCTATCCATAAAGCACCCTGCCGTGAAAAATGACGTTGCCGCTTCGCGGCAGGAGGCGTTTCACGCCGACAGGCATTTTTCCAATGCTTCAAACTTTGTTTGAAGCTATTATACCATACCCATCAGAATATCCGCAAGCCCTAATCACTCAGCCTTTTGCTTTTCCAAATAGGCCTTGGCTTCTCTCAACTGCCCGTCATCCGCAAAATTCCCCGCGTATAGTTCAATCACAAAGCTGCCCTGGTATCCGGCGCATTCCAATAATTTGGCAAGCGTGCCAAAATCGAACGTGCCTTCTCCCGGCGGCAGGCAGTCCCTGCCGGGCAGATGGTCACTGACGTGGACATGAATGATTTCCCCGGCAAACTGCCGCGCAAGCTCGAGCGGGTCGAGGCCGGAGCGCAACGCCTGTTTGAGATCCAGCACCATATGGAAATCATCCCCCAGCGCCTTTCGCATCCGAGCAAGAAAGGCGGAAGATTGTGAGGAAAACTGCACCACATTCTCCTGTGCCACCGTAATCCCCTGTGCCCGGCCCAACTGAGCAAGCTCTCCGAAGCGCTCAAAATATTCCGACTCTTCAATCGAAGCCCCCGGCTTCAGCCCGTGCATCACCAGAAGATGCGCCCCAAGCGCATTCGCAGCGTCAAAATACCGCTTATAATATTCCAACGTATCACGAAACCGCCGTTCATATGCGCTGAAGAGGAAAAAAGGTTCCGTCCCTGAACTGAAGGGGTGCACAGAAACCACCTGAATCCCCCAAGCTTCCTGTTCCCGGCAAATCGCCTCCAAGAGCGGGCCGTGCAGCTCAGAAAAAGAGTTAAAAAACACCTCTGCAGTGGAAAACCCCAATTTTCCCACCCGCTTGAGCGCTTTCTCGGTTTCCAACGGATAGAAGCAGGCGGTGGACGCGCCGATTTGGATCAAAAATACCATCCTCCTAAAAAGTTTAAAGATTCCTCTTTCAAGCTGCGTTTTGTGGCCTGGTCTGTCATGCAACCCTGCCAAGCGTTTCAAACGCCGCTGTGGCCCCTGTTCAACGATGCACGCATTCCAACATTTATACATTGCGAAGAAGCGCCGCAGGCCAGTATAATAAATTTAAATTGTAACGTAACATCATTTTTAAAAATGAGGCGTTAATAGAAGGGATGGCATGCATTCAATGCAGAAAATATTGACCGAGCTCCACGAAACCGTACATACCATGCACCGCCTGCCAAAGCTGCTTCTGAAATACGGCGGTATGCTGGTGATTCTTCTTTTTACCGCATCGGTCGCCGCATATCTCTGCGCCGGGCGGTTGGGCGATTACCATGCCCTGATGATTTTGAGCGGCGACCTCTTTGTTTGCGGGAAGGATACGCTTGCCGCCACAAAACGGACGGCGGGTTATAACCATGCTTACAAACCCACAGGTAAAATGCCCTGCATTTTAAAAGATAGTCTCACACGTGAAAGAATGCCTACAGCGTAAGCATGCAGGTATCCGCCAAAGGAGCAAAGCCTACCCGGGAGGCCAGCACCTGCGACGCAATATTATCAGCCGAAGTCGACCACTGCGGGCACCGGCCGCTTTTTATGATATTCTGCGCTGCCGCTGCACAAGCCCGCAGAGCATATCCCCTTGAACGAAAGTCGGGCAGCGTAAAAATCCCAATTTCCTGCACCCAATCCGACAGATAGGGCATTCCCGGCGCATCGGTGCAGCTAACGATCTGCCCCGCCTCCATCACTGCGCAGAAAAAGCCATCCTGAACGTGCTGGTAAAAATATGATTCCAACCAATCCAAGTTGTATGCCTGTGGGCCTGCGGCTCTTTTGCGATAAAAATCCAGGAAGAGTGAAAAATCGGCTTCTCCCAGTGTAACGGCGTCTATATTGCCCGGCAGCGGCCCTTGGTAAACGAATTTAATACCGCATTCCGGCTGAACACCATAGACCTTCCCAGCCCCGGCCGCTGCACGCTTGATCTCCGGGGAAGCGCCGACGGTCTGCGCAAGAAGCGGTATACGATCCGCCGCTTTCTCTCCATAGGAAAGCACCGCACCGCCATTATGGATAAAAAGCAGAAGATCAATCGGCTTTCCATAGCCATATTGGGCATGGTTGCGCTCTGCCGAATACACGCACCGCACCTCGCCCGGCCGGATACCGCTGTACTCTATACCAAGCCATCGGGCATAATATTGCTCTGTAATCCCCTGATAATCCATTGTGATCTCCCTCACAGCCACGGGATGCCCGCAGTACAGATCTCATCATCTATTTTTCTTCTATTACGCCATAGGGCCAATCCGTAATCGCGCCGAAATCATAAACATCCGTATACCCCATCTGGATTAATGTTTCTGCTGCCGCCTTGCTACGCACGCCGCTGGCGCAATAGACCAGAACCGTCTTATTTTTATCCGGCAGCAGCTCAGGCGCTTTTTCCGCAATCTCCCGGTGGGGGATCAGAATATCCCCCTCAATATATTTCAGATTGTGCTCAACCTGGCTGCGCACATCCAGGAGGACATAGGGCTTTCCGCTCTCCATAATCTCCTTTGCCTGCTGCGCGGTGATCCGGCGGTAGCCTTCCACTGCCATTTCTTCCGAAACAGGGCCAGCCGTTTGGCTTTCAGGCTCCGTAAAATGGCCGCAGCCGGAAAGCACTGACGCCAGCGCGCAAAGCAGCGCCAGGATCAAGGCGGCCATCACATATTGTTTCTTGACAGGCATATCCCTGCCCCCTCTCGTCAAACTGTCAATCGGCAGTCTTTTTGCCATTCTTCTCTATTTCTACTTTCAGCGTCATCGGCTCTGCCACCGCCGCCTTCTTTTTTGCTCCGTTTGCCCCGCCCGGCCGCCGTTCCAATTTTCTCTTGTTTCCCTTTTCATCCACGATCCAGGTATTGTCAAGCTGGCCCGTCAGGCTCCGGCGAAACGAGGCGATGTATTCCTGCCGCAGTGCCAGCTGCTCCTCCTTCTCCGCATCCGTCAGCCCATCTGTGCGCGATTTGTGCGCGAGAAAATTGATCCGGTCTATTTTTTCCTGATTCATGCAACATTCCCCTTTGCCTGATATGTCAACAAGCCTTGCTCCCCGCTATGCTTATCATTCTACCTTTTTATCAATAAATTCCGGTTTGAGCTTCGAATAAACAATCTTCTGCTCGCTATAAAGCCCATAATAGCCGGAGAGCATAAAGCTCACCGCAACCACCACGGCAAAAAAGCCAAACCCCTTTGCGCCGAACAGCTCCACGCTGAGCATCAGCGAGCTGACCGGGCAATTGGTGACACCGCAAAAAAGCGCCACTAACCCCAGCCCAGCCCCGAAGGAGGGCGAAAGGCCCAAGAGCTTCCCAATCACATTGCCAAATGTTGCCCCTGTAAAAAAGGCGGGTACAATCTCGCCGCCCTTAAAGCCCGCGCCCAGCGTCAGCGCTGTGAAGAGGATTTTCAGGGCAAATGCCTCCAGGCGTGCCTGTCCCGCAATTGCACGGGCGATCACCTCCATGCCCGCACCGTTATAATCACGCGTGCCAACCAGCAGAGTCAGCAGGGCGACCAGCGAACCGCCCACAGCGGCACAGAGATATTTATTGGGGATCAGCTTTTTATAGAGCGCGGCCGACTGATGCATGCACACGCAAAACAAAATGCTCAGCACAGCGCACAGCACGCCGAGCAACGCCACCTTCGCCACGCCCAGCGCTGACACCTCCGGCACGTCCGTAAGTAAAAATTCCGTGGGTGCAATCCCGAAAAGGGAAGAAATTCGATCCCCCACCACGGCAGCGATCACGCAGGGCACGATTGCAGAATAATACATCACGCCCACGCTGATGACCTCCATGGAAAAAATCGCAGAGGTGACCGGCGTGCCGAACAGGGCAGAAAAAGCCGCGCTCATGCCGCACATGGTCAAAATGCGCGCATCCTTCTCATCCAGATGCAAAATCCTTCCAAACTTTGCAGCCAGGCTGCCGCCGAGCTGCAACGCCGCCCCTTCCCTTCCAGCCGAGCCGCCAAAGAGATGCGTTAAAAACGTAGTTGCAAAAATCAGCGGAGCTGTTTTGAACGAAAGCTTTTCATTCGTGCGCACCGCAATTAACACGAAATTCGTGCCGCGATCGTTATTGATTCCGCCCCATTTATATAGCGCTGTAATGAATATGCCGCCCACCGGCAAGAGCCATACAAGCCACGGATGCGCCTGCCGCAATTGCAGCGCACCACTCAAGGCAATGTGAAAGGCAGTGCCAATTAAACCGATGACGATCCCAGCAAACAGCGCGAGGGCCGACCATTTTAAAAAGGCAAGGAGGTTTTGCACCGCCTCTTTCCCAGGAAAATGCTCGTTTTGAATTTCCATACTGGCAGCCGCCCCTTTCTCGACCAAGGGAAGTTCTCCTGCGGGTATCGCGCCACTGGAAATGCCTATGGCCATTTCTCTCCAACTGCTTTCCTCTTGATGCCGCCAAACAGGCAGTACACTCCCGAAATGCTATGATTTAGTATAGCATATCTGTACGCCTTTGCGCAAATTTTATCCACTGGCACAGGCAAAAAACGGCGGAGCAAAATGCTCCGCCGTAAATGATTTCAAATCGGCTTATCGATAGGAAACCTTCGTGTTTTCAAACGCGCTGTTTTTTCGCTCGGAAATGAACTCATCATTATAAAAATTGCTGCGCTCGTTTAGCTCCTGATTGACCTGATCCAAACCATCCCGCTCGATTAAAGTCGGCGCGCCGGAGAAGAGGTTTGTACCGAGCCCCAGCCGGTCGCCTTCAATCTGAACGCCCAGGCTCGCCAGAATCGTCGGATAAAAATCAAACGGTGCAAATTCACGCCCATATGCCTTTTCCGCTTTTACCGGCGCATTCAGGATCAGGTTAAAGATCGCACGGCGATATGTTGGATCAACTGTTTCAAAAAACTTTTGATCCATGCTCCAATGGTCGCCTGTCAATACAATCGTCGTATTGGGGTAAAAATCCTGCTGCTGAATCCAGCGAACAAACTTAACCGTTTCTGCGGTTGAATAAGAGATGACATTTGCATACTGATTGCCGTGTTTATCCTTTACATTGGGGCTCAAGTAGCCATCTGGGAAGTGGGTATCAGCCGTTTCCATATCCAGATTTCGATATCTTGCACACTTTTTAGATAAATGCAGGTTGTATTTTACCATAATTTTATAGGAAACTCAATACATTGTCCGATATGATATTTGAATAGAAAATATGAGTTGGGAAATATGGGCATTTATTTTGTTGATCTAAAAAACATCGATGGATACGCTTATCAGATCGTTCATAGCGAATTTTTGCAGATATCTCTTCTCTTTGGCTGCACAGAAAATGGACGTTTCCCATAGTATGAATATAGAAAGGAGAGAGTACTTTGAATCGAAACAACAATCGTTGTCTGATCCCGATGGACGATTATGGTCCGGAACCATTTGTGACGAATATAGACCAGGCTACCCGGCAAAACACATATTACCGTTCCGCATTGTGGACAGGCCAGTCTTTACAGCTTACTTTAATGTGTATACCGATTAATGGGGAAATTGGTCTGGAAATACATCCGGATACCGATCAGTTCTTGAGGATTGAAAGCGGCTACGGCATGGTTATGATGGGACCGGCTGAAAACCGGCTCAATTATCAACGGCCAGTCTGCGCCGGATACGCAATTTTTGTTCCTGCTGGAACATGGCACAACGTCGTTAATATCGGAAACTGTCCGCTCAAAATTTACTCGATATATGCGCCGCCACATCACCCACATGGCACCGTTCAGGTGACGAAATCTATGGCTGATATGGAGAGCCACTTCTGCCCACCATCCCTCTAAAGAATAAGAGCCTCTCTATCCACATAACAAGCTATGAGCCGATGTTTTAAGCCATGCTAAAAACACCGGCTTTTGTATATTGAAAAAAAGAAAACCCGCGGTAAGCGTATTGCTCACCGCGGGTTTGGCTGGGATGGCTGGATTCGAACCAGCGAATGACGGAGTCAAAGTCCGTTGCCTTACCCCTTGGCTACACCCCAATATTCTATTTTACACTGATACCAAAATACGCAAAGCTTTCGCCTTGCGTATGGAATAATCAAATGGGGTGGGTAATCGGGTTCGAACCGACGACCTCCAGGGCCACAACCTGGCACTCTAACCAGCTGAGCTATACCCACCATATTGGCGCGCTTGAAGGGACTCGAACCCCTGGCCCACTGCTTAGAAGGCAGTTGCTCTATCCACCTGAGCTACAAGCGCATAAAGAAGGAGAAAACTGGAGCGGGTGATGGGAATCGAACCCACACAACCAGCTTGGAAGGCTGGGATTCTGCCATTGAACTACACCCGCACAAAAGCCTTCCCGCGTGCGCCGGGATTCGGAAAAAAACTGGAGCGGGTGGCAGGAATTGAACCCACCTCTCCGGCCGGGAAGGCCGGCGTTCTGGCACTGAACTACGCCCGCATAGTAACGATAGAAAGCAGATAGAGCCTTCAAGCGACGGGAGTTATTTTATCACAATCCGTGGCTTCCGTCAAGCCTTATTTTCCCTTGCAACGGGAAAATATTAAATTTATTCCCCCTGAGGGTTGCTGCAAAATGCTTTGTGCCATGCAGCAACCCGTATTTGCAAAGCGGTTAAACCGCAGAAGAACGCGGCCTCGGCTTTTCCACCACAGTGGCGGCCTTGAGCCGCACAGGCTTGCGGTTGGGGTTCTTTTCGATCAGAGGCGGCTGGTTATCCTTAACGTAGGCCGCCGTAATCTGCACGCGCTCAATCGTATAGTCCGAAGGGATCGTATACATGATCGGCGTAAGCAGCTTCTCCATGATGGAGCGCAGGCCGCGGGCCCCCGTCTCCTTTTCCAGCGTCTGGTCTGCAATCGCATCCAGCGCGTCTTGATCGAAATCGAGCTCCACATGATCCATCTCAAACAGCTTTTTATACTGCTTAATCACCGCATTCTTCGGCTCCGTGAGAATGCGCACCAGCGCCTCTCGATCCAATGCGTGCAACGCCGTGATCACCGGCATACGGCCAACCAACTCCGGAATCAGGCCGAATTTGACCAAATCCTGATGGATGACCTTCTCCATGATCGTGGAGAGCTCCACATCCTTCTTGCTGCGAATCGCCGCCTCAAAGCCGAGGGAGGAATTCCCCATCCGGTTTTCAACAATTTTCGCAATTCCATCGAAGGCGCCACCGCAGATGAAGAGGATATTCGAGGTGTCGATCTGGATAAACTCCTGCTGCGGATGCTTGCGCCCGCCCTGCGGCGGAACGTTGGAAACCGTGCCCTCCAGGATTTTCAGCAGCGCCTGCTGCACGCCTTCCCCGCTGACGTCGCGCGTAATGGAGGTGTTTTCGCTTTTGCGGGAAATCTTGTCGATCTCATCCACATAGATAATGCCGTGCTCCGCACGTTCAATATCGTAATCCGCCGCCTGAATCAGCCGCAGGAGGATATTTTCCACATCCTCGCCGACATAGCCCGCCTCTGTGAGCGTTGTCGCATCCGCAATGGCAAACGGCACGTTGAGAATCCGGGCCAGCGTCTGCGCAAGCATTGTTTTGCCAACGCCGGTGGGGCCCAGGAGCAAAACATTGCTCTTCTGGATTTCCACATCCGTGCCCTTGCCGAAATAGATGCGTTTATAGTGGTTATAAACTGCAACGCTCAGCGCGATCTTTGCCTGCTCCTGCCCGATCACATATTCGTCGAGCTGATCTTTCAGCTCCTCCGGCGTGGGAAGCGTGAAATTCGCATCGTCTCTCCCACCGTGGCGGTGCGGGCGGTCCTCATCCTCAATAACCTCCCGGCAAAGCTCCACACACTCGTTGCAGATGAAAACGCCCGGCCCTGCGACCAGCGTATCCACCTGATCCTGCGTTTTATTGCAGAAGGAGCAGCGTACGCCCTTCTGATTGTTGTCATCATCTCTTGGCATTCGTGCAATACCTCCCCGGTAAAAGCCATTACCTGTGCTCAATGATACGGTCAACCAGGCCGTATTCGAGCGCTTCCTGCGCGCTCATAAAGTTATCGCGCTCCGTATCCTGGCAGATCACGTCATAGGGCTTGCCTGTATTGGCGGCCAGGATTTTATTGAGGCGTTCCTTGGTCTTGATAATATGGCGGGTTGTGATCTCCATATCCGTCGCCTGCCCCTGCATGCCGCCGGAGGGCTGATGGATCATCACTTCGCTGTTGGGCAGCGCGAGGCGTTTGCCCTTCGCACCGGCTGCAAGCAGGAATGCGCCCATGCTCGCCGCCATGCCCATGCAGATGGTGGAAACATCGCATTTGATATACTGCATGGTATCGTAGATTGCAAGGCCGTCTGTTACAGAGCCGCCCGGGCTGTTGATATAAAAGCTGATATCCTTTTCCGCATCCTGCCCTTCCAAAAACAGCATCTGCGCTACCACCAGGCTCGCGGTCGTTTGATTGACCTCATCGCAGAGCACAATAATGCGATCGTTGAGCAGGCGGGAGAAAATATCGAACTGCCTTTCTCCCCTGCTGGTCTGCTCGACTACCATTGGTACTAAGCTCATAGGAAAGATCCCCCTTTGATTGTGTCATGGATTGCATCAGTGCAGAAGGTTTTTCCCCGCTCCACTGACGCCTGTGTTTTCAAAACGCACACGCGCTGGAACAGCACGCTTTGAGCCGGAAAATGCGCAAAATGCGGGCCACATCGAATGGCTCGCAATTGCTTTTTCGAATGGGCGCGCCGCACATATGCCTTTAGTATTGCACAGGCGGCGCGCCCTTTAAACGCCGGGTAAAAATTATTCCGCTTTCGGCTCCTCAGCGGGTTTCTCCTCCGCAGCGGCTTTCTTCTTGCGGGTCGCCTTCTTTTTCTTGACGACGGAATGCTCCTTGAGTAGGTCAATTGCCTTGCGCATGGCAAGGTTCGCCGTGATATCGGCGGCGGGGATCACGCCCTTGATCTTCTCAACATCCATCTTATAATTCTCAGCAAGCTTTGCATATTCCGCCTCGACCGCATCCTCGGCCGGCACAATCTGCTCAAGCTCCACGATCTTTTCCAACGCGAGGCGGGTTTTTACATTTGTCTCCGCCTGCTCACGGTACATGGCCATCATCGCGTCGCGCTCCATGCCCGTGTAGTTGAGGTAGGTATCGAAATCAATGCCCTGCGACTGCAAGCGATAATTGAATTCATCAAACTCCTCCTGCGCCGCGCGGTCAAACATCAGCTGCGGAATCTCCGCCGTTACCAGCGCGGGAAGCTGATCGAGGATCGCATGCTCAAAATCTTCATCCGCATGCTCCTGCTTGTGATCGAGCATCTTCTTTTTGGTATCTGCCTTCAGCTCATCGAGCGTGTCGAACTCACTGACGTCCTTGACAAACTCATCGTCAAGCTCCGGCAGCTCTTTCTGCTTGATCTCATGAAGCTTAATTTTGAAGGTGGCGTCCTTGCCCTTGAGCTCTTCGGCATATTCCTCCGGGAAGGTGACGTTGATGTCGAACTCCTCGCCCGCGTTGTGGCCTACCACCTGCTCCTCAAAGCCGGGAATAAACTGGTGGGAACCGAGCGTCAGATCGTAATTTTCGCCCTTGCCGCCCTCAAAAGCAACGCCGTCCACAAAGCCTTCAAAATCGATCACAGCCAGATCGCCATCCTGTGCGGCACGATCCTCCACGCTGATGTAGCGCGCATTGCGCTCGCGCATCTTTTCGATTTCCTCATCAACTTCTTCGTCTTTCACCTCGACGGCCGGTTTCTCCGCCTCCAAGCCTTTATATTCGCCCAGCTCCACTTCGGGCTTCACGGCAACCTTTACCTTAATCAGCGCGCCGTCCTTGCCCATCTCCTCCACTTTGGGGTCATAGGGCTCATAAACCGTTTTCAGGCCAAACTCTTCCACAGCCTCTTTGACCGCCTGCGGATAAACCGCCTCGATCGCATCCTCATAAAACACCTCAGGGCCATAAACGCGCTCGATAAACGCGCGGGGCGCTTTGCCCTTGCGGAAGCCATGAACGGTGATATTCTTTCTCTGCTTGAGATACGCTTTGTTGACAGCGTCCTCAAACGTTGCGGCGTCAACCGTTACTTCCAGCTCGTATACACCGGCCTCTTCCAATTTGGTCGCTGTTTTTAAACTCATCTTAATTTTCCTCCTGTACATCTGTTGCAGTTTAACTAAGCTATTATAGCAGATACATGCTGCAATTTCCAGTTTTTTTTAAAAATCTGAAATTCTTTACAAATTCTTCATGAAAAGCCCGCGCTTTCTCATTACACATCCGGCCCGGTTGGCACAAGCTTCGGGCAAAAGCCCAAATAATCGGCTGAAATCAGCGAAAACCGAATGCCCTCCCGCTCGCCTGTCACGGCCGCACGCGTAGCCGGGCCATGCAGATGGCCATAATAGCAACGCCGGATTCCCTCGTCCTCCAGCACCTGCATCATCTCCTCACACCGCGCCGATTGTGTCACCGGCGGATAGTGCAGGAATACCACCGGCTCGCCGCCAAGCGCCTTTGCCGCCTGAATGGAGGTGCGCAGCCTTCCCGCCTCGCGCAGAACCACTTTTTTATCGGCATCCTCCTCCGCATCAAAAAACCAGCCGCGCGTGCCGCACACGGCAATCCCCTCCGCCATGGCGGCATCGTTATGGAGGATCTGAAGCGAATGCAGCCCATGCTCTTCAAAAAAAGCATCCATTTTGCGGCGCGTTGACCACCAGTAATCGTGGTTGCCTTTGAGCAAAAGCTTCTTCCCCGGCAGGGAATGCAAAAACTGCATATCCCGAAGCGCTCCGGGAAGGGACATCCCCCACGAAAGATCGCCCGCGATCACAACCGTATCTTCCTCGCCTACCACGGCACGCCAATTTGACTCCAACCGCGCTACATAATCCTGCCAGCCGCGAAAAACCTCCATTGATTTATCGGCATCTAAGGACAGGTGCGGATCCGCGATGGCAAACAGCGACATTGCATTCCCCTCCAATCATTCCAATTTATATCCACAAAATTTTTATACAAAAAATACCAATTCGCTTTCAGCCCTGCAATGAGGCAATTCATGATTTTCCCGCCGGTTTACTCCGCATAGAAAGCCAAAGGATGCAAATGATAAATCTGGGCGCAAAAAGCGCCGCGAAAGGAGGCGTTACGATGAGCAAGGAACACATTAAGGAAATCAGCGATATCGATTGCAGCGTGACGAGCTGCGTATATCACGATGGCAAAACCAAGTGCATGGCCGGCAAGATTCAGGTTGGGCCGCGCAACGCGTGCTGTTCGTCTGAGACGGAGTGCGCAACCTACGAACCGGATGGCGGCATGCAGTAAATTCTGAAAAAGAGCGCGCGAGGCTGCTGCAAAAACTTTGCAGCAGCCTTATTTTCCGTCATGCGTCCGTTATTCCCCGATGCCAAGCATCTCATAAACCACGTTTTTCATCTCATCCCGTTCGCAAACCTTGTTAAAACGCTGTTTTTTCTGTGCGAGGCCCGCAAGCTGCGGCGGCACCTGCTCGCCCGTCAGATCGGAAAGCTCCTGCACCATGCCGAATTCATCGCTGCTTTCCGCCTGCCCATTTTTGACGGCGGCCAGCACGCTTGCAGAGAATTTAAAGGGATTCGCTGTGGAAGCAATCAGCACCGGTGTATTATCCCCTGTGCGCAGCAGGTATTGCTTACATACGTCCACGGCTACAGCCGTATGTGTATCGCAGAGATAGTGGGTATTGTTATAGGTTTCACGGATGGTCATTTTCGTGCGGCTGTCATTGCAGCAGCCAGCCTCGAAAAGCGTTTTGAGCTTATTGAGCATGTGCCTGCCCACATCATAGCAGCCATCCTGTTTCAGGCTGTCCATCCACGCGCGCACCTGCGCATCATCCCGGTCGCACAGGTCAAAGAGCAGCCTCTCCAGATTGCTGGAGATGAGGATATCCATCGAAGGCGACATCGTGGTGTAAAAGCTGCGGTTGCGGTCGTATTTCCCTGTCTGGAGGAAATCCGTCAGCACATTATTCGCATTGGAGGCGCAAATCAGCTTTTTAACCGGCAGCCCCATCCTGCGCGCATAATAGGCGGCGAGGATATTGCCGAAATTGCCCGTGGGGACGACTACGTTGATTTTATCGCCCAGCTCGATGGAGCCCTCCTTGAGCAGATCG
>OHNE01000548.1_pt1 | contig 16212 bp, 14 predicted proteins | sample 1569581 | NCBI WGS metagenome assembly OHNE01 (sample SAMEA3879509, study PRJEB24766) | human gut metagenome | biome: human-associated habitat; feature: feces | place: USA | collected 1985/1987 | reverse complement strand
TATGGCTTATCAGATTTCTGATGACTGCATCTCTTGCGGCGTGTGCGCCAGCAACTGCCCGGTGAGCGCGATCAGCGAGGGTGACGGCAAGTATGTGATCGACGCGGATACCTGCATCGATTGCGGCGCCTGCGCCGGCACCTGCCCGGTAGGAGCGCCTCACGAGGCATAAATTGCAAGGTATTTCAAACGGCGGGAAGAGGAGCCTTCGGGCTCCTCTTTTTGTTTGATTCAATCGGGCGGTGAACCGGCTTCGTCGCCCTTTGCTCTCCATTCACAATGATTTGCTATTTTTTTTGCAGACCATGCAACAATTTTGCTGCTGACAGACACTATTCTACCGAGGGACGGTAAAGGGGGAAACGTTTCATGGCAAAACCGGAAAACCGCTTGGTGGAGCAGGCAAAGGCCGGGAGTGCGGATGCCTTCGGGCAGCTGTATGCCCAATATGCGCAGGACCTTTACCGCTTTGCCTACTACTATCTCGGCTCCCGCGAGGAGGCGGAGGACGCCGTGCAGGATGCTGTTTGCGCCGCCTTCCAGGGGGTTGGCGCCCTGCGTAGCGCCGCATCCTTCAAGGCATGGCTTTTTTCCATCCTCGCCAACACCTGCAAGCACCACATTGCGGCGGTCAAAGAGCGGCGGCTCGCCCCCGCTCGAGGAGGCGCGCCGTCTGGGGGAAAGCGAATGCTCCGAGGAGCTCGCGCTCGCCATGGAGCTGCGGGAGGCAATCTATGCGCTCAGCGATGAAGAGCGCAGCATTGTTTTGCTCTCTATCATCGGCGGTTATAAAAGCCATGAAATTGCCAGAGCGCTCTCCTGCCCGCCCGGCACCGTCCGCTCAAAGTTATCCCGTTCCCTTGCGAAGCTTCGCCTGACCGCAGAAAAGGAGTCCTCATGATGAAAAAAAAGCGAAATGGCCAAACCGAACCGCTTTTGGAAGCGCTCAGGCCTTTGGATCAAATCAACCCACTCCCCCCCGCCCTTTCTCCCGCCCAAATGAGCAGCCGGCTCCGGCTGCAAACGCCGCAGCCGGCAAAGCGGCGCTATCTGACGCTCCGCCATGTCGCCGCAGCGGCGGCGGTGCTTGCAATCGTAATTGGTGCAATCGCCCTGTGGAAGGGCCTGCCCTATCTCGAAGTAGTCAACCGCCAAACGGGGGATTCCGCGCCCCTGACAGAGGTATTACAGGATTATTCTAAAATTGAAGCCTATTTTAAGGATCTCTCCGCCAATCCGGCTGATGAAATCTTCGTAAAACCAGAGGATGCCATGGAGGCCCCCGTGGAATCGCCCACCATGGGCGACGTTCCAAAGAACGGCGCTCTCGCCGGGCAGTCGGCAAACCACAGTACACCGAAAAACGAGGCAGAATCCGGCTATGGGAAAACCAATACGCAGACCGCTGGCGTGGAGGAAGCGGATATCCTGAAGAACGACGGTTCCACCCTTTATTTTGTGCCGGCGCTTGGCAAAACGATCCAAATCATCGCCCCCCGCCCAGCCGGTTCCATGAAGGTGCTCTCTCAAATTACCATCCCTCAGGAATCCAGCAGGGAGGTGACCGTTTCTGAGCTCTATGTGCAGGGCGACCGCCTGATTGCTGTGTGCAACTTGAGGAATCCTCGGGATCGAGAATACAACGCCGTGTGCGGGCTCATGATGCCCGTCTACCAAGGGGATACCCGCATCCTGATCTATAACATCGGCGACCGCTCCGCACCAAAACTTGAACGCGCCTACACGCAGGATGGCGGCGTTCTTTCCACCCGCATGATCGGCAGAACGCTCTATGTGATCACACAGTATACCGTAGCGCAAGATGAAAACGGCGCATTTACCGACTATATCCCCACCACCTCCGACGGGGAGCACGGCGCTCAAAAGCTCAACGCGGCGGATATTCAAATCCTTCCGGAGGCCAAAACGCCCAACTACCTGGTCGTCAGCGCTCTGGATACCGCAGATGCAAAAAAAGAAGTTTCCCGCAAGGCCGTACTCGGCAGCGGGGACAAGGTGTATTGCAGCACAGAGGCGCTCTACACCGCCGCTACAGCGTATGACGGCGATGTGGAATACACCACGATCTTCGGCTTCCCCTTCTCACAAGACGGCCTTGGAAAAAGTGTTTCCGGCCGGGTGCGCGGCCATGTGCTCAACCAGTTTGCGATCGACAGCTACGACGGCGCGCTGCGCATTGCCACCACGGAAACGGGAAACAGCGGCACCAGCAGCCGGGTTACCATTCTGGATGCCTCCCTGAAAACGCTCTCTACGCTCACCAATATCGCCCCTGGGGAGGAGATCTATGCCGTGCGTTTCCTCGGCACGAAGGGCTATGTTGTCACCTTCCGGCAGACCGATCCGCTCTTTGTGATCGATCTCTCCGATCCCAGTGCGCCAAAAATCCTCGGTGAACTGAAAATCCCCGGTTTTTCAAGCTATCTGCATCCGGTGGGCGAAAATCTCCTCCTCGGTATCGGGCAGGATGCGGATGAAAACGGCGTGACCCGCGGCGTAAAGCTTTCCCTCTTCGATGTGAGTCACCCCGAGAAGCCGCAGGAGGTTGACAGCCTTGTTTTGCCAAACGGCACTTATACCGACGCTCCTTCGGAATATAAAAGCATCCTTTTCCTGCCGGAGGAGAATGCGGTTGCCTTCCCGGTCGCCCGGGAGGAGATCGGCAAGAGTTTCCGCTCCTATTTTGATGAAACCTACTGTGTGTTCTCCCTGCAAGGCAGGCAAATCAGCCTTTTGCACACGCTGCGCAACTATACACAGCAAGAGCGGCTCGCGGCGGACGGCAGCGAATTAGACTACTCCATCCGGCGCGGCACCTATATTGGGGATACGCTTTATACGCTTTCCAACAGCCGTATCTGTGCCTTTTCCCTCTCCAGCGGTGAGGAGATGGGCCGCCTCGATTTCTAACGGTTCCAGCCTCTTTTTTATCTTCAAAATCTGACCAGGGAGCGCGCTTCGAAAGGAAGATATTTTCCTTTTGAAGCGCGCTCCCTTTTTGCTTCCGAAAACTCAAAAATGAGAGCCTGTTTTCAAACAGCTCTCATTTTACGCAATTTTCTGGACAGCCTAAATAGGAACAGAAAGCGCCTGCCGTTTGGAAAAGAGGGAACCTATGACCGAGCCCAACAAAGCCTATCGCCTGCCCACCGCAATCGCCATGATCGTCGGCATTTGCATTGGCTCAGGAATTTTCTTTAAAAGCGATAATATTTTGGAGGCAACCGGGGGCAGTGTGCCGCTCGGCATCCTTGTTTTTTTGCTGGGGGCGGTCGGCATCATCTTTGGTGGGCTGAGCATTGGGCAGCTCGCGGCGCGCACCGCACAGCCGGGCGGGCTTGTCGCCTACGCGGCGGAATTTGTCGGGCCGAGTTTCACAGGCGGCGTTGGGTGGTTCCAGGTTTTTTTATCCTTGTCGCCGCCGTATCCCGCGCGGTTGGGCACTATTTTTGCAGCCTGTTTTCTATTTCGGACACATTGGAAGCGCAGTGCTTGGCGGGGTTCCTTTTTTTCACGCTCTGCTTTTTTTGGAATATCTGCTCCGCAAAGCTGGGCGGAATCCTGCAAAACGCGGCCACCGCCCTCAAGCTCCTGCCGCTCCTGCTCATTGCCGTTTGCGGCTTGTTTTTAGGGAACTCTCCGCCGGGTCCCCCGCCGCAACGGGATGGATTTCCGCCATCGGGCCGATTGCCTTTGCCTACGATGGGTGGGTGATCGCCACTGCGATCTCGCATGAAGTAAAGGACGCACGGCGAAACATGCCCCGCGCGCTGCTGATTGCGCCGCTGTTCGTCACATGCGTGTATATCCTCTATTTTCTCGGCGTTTCAAGCCTGTTGGGCCCGGAAACCGTGCGCGCCATGGGCGACCGGCACGTCGCCTTTCTGGCAGGCCGCCTGCTGGGGCCGTTTGGGGCCAAGGTGATGCTGCTCTTTATCCTGATCGCGGTGGCAGGCACGCTCAACGGCGTAATCCTGGGCTACCTCCGGCTGCCCTATGCGCTCGCAGAGCGCGGGCTTCTGCCTCTATCCCGCATATTCGCCGGGCCGCGGGCATTTCCGCGTGCGCTGCCCGCCTACGCGGCAAGCTGCGTTTGGACGGCACTCAATTATCTCAGCGAACGGTATGCATGGCTGCCCAACGCGGATGTTTCGGAAATCCCGATTGTGATAGGCTACCTGCTCTACGCGGTGTTATACGTCCAGGTGATCCGCCTTTGGAAACACGGCGAAATCAATGGCTTCTGGCGCGGTGTGGTAATCCCCGCGCTTGCCCTGGCAGGTGCAGGGATCGTACTCTGGGGCGGCCTGCAAAGCGGGGCGCACCTGTTTTACGCGGGCGGCTGCCTGTTGGTCATCGCTTTGGGCTTTCTGTATGGCGGGCGGATGAACAGGGCGGTATAAAAAATCTCCTGCGAAGCGTTTTGCATTTGGCAGGAGATCTCAACTTGTCAAAAAAGGTGCCTCTTTCGTCAACATACACAAAGATGGCCCAATAAAATTTTTAGAGGTATTTCTTGCAATGTTTGCAGCCATGAATTGCTTTGATCACAACTAAAAGCTAAGCTTGCGCTCAGGCCGTGCGGACCCACGCCTGTTTCCCATGCTTTCCATGCGGAAAACCGCTTGCGGACTCAAATATGCCTTTTTCACAGCCAATTTTTGATTTCAATCACGTCTTTGAAGCCTGCAAGAATTCTTCCGCCTCCTGAATGCCCAGCCCAACATCACTGGGGCAGTGGGCATCTGATGCGGTTTGGATGCGTACGCCGCTGCGGAGCATCTCCTGCAGCAGGGGCGGTTCCATCCCCAGCCGCCCACCGTGCCTGCGAAAAATTCCGCTGTTTTGCTCGGCATACATCCTGTTCTGCGCCAATATCGCCGCCAGCCGCTTATAATAAGGCTCCAGCGAAAAGGAGGGGAGATGGCCAAAAAGCTTGAGACTGTCGGGATGCGCGAGGCCGTCGAACACGCCGCAGGAGGCCAACTGAATGCTCAACTCAAAAAAGCGGCGGTACGCCTCGTCGATCTCTATGCTCTCCCATAGCTCCGGCTTGTGATCGAAGGCAAACGCATCAATAAAATGGATGCTGCCAATCAGAAAATCCAGCCCCAAATCCTTTGTGCAGTTTTCCACAAAAGCTTCATAGCCGGGGAAATAACAAACTTCCAGCCCAAATTGGATGGAAAGCGGCCACTGGGCCAGGCGCACTTCATTGGCGAGGTGCAGAAATTCATCCAGATCGCGCTTTCCACCCTTGCGGCCCAACCATGCGTCGATAAAATCGCTTTGCGTGCGGAGCGGCTCGTACATGGGCAAAAATTCTGGGAAGAGATAGCTGTGCTCCAGCAGGTGAATTTCAGAAAGGCCCCTTTGCAAGGCGTAGCCTACATACTTTTCCACCCAGGGGAGGGTGTAGGGCCCGGTTTCGAGATGAATGTGGCAGTCAAGCATAGCGAAAACTCTCTCCTCAGAGGTTTTTTTCAGGCAGGCTCAGCTGCGCGCCGTCAGAAGCAATTCCTCATAAAATTTTTCTTTTTTTACACGGCCGGCGGCAGAAAGGGAGAGATGGTCAAAGCGCAAAAATTCTCCTGCCAGCGCGCGCACTTCCTCAAGCGTGACCGCACGCACACGCTCCGTAATTTCATCCGCGCTTTTTACCTCGTTATAAAGCAGCTCGCCGCGGCCCATCTGAGCGGCGCGGGACTGCGTGGATTCCATATTCATAATCAGCCCGGAGAGATATTGCTCCTTGGCGCGGGCAAGCTCCCGCTGCGTGAGCGAAGAAGCAAAACTGTTGATAATATGGAAAACCTCCCGCAGCGCCTTTTTTTCATTGCGCGGCGAAAGCGCCATATCGACACCGAGAATTCCCGCCTCGAGGTAGGAGGCGGAGAAGGATTCGATTTCATAGACAAGCCCCAGCTCTTCCCGAATGCGCTGATATAGCCGGGAGGAGGAAGAGGTGCCGAGCACCGACATGAGCAGGCGCATGGCGAAACGGCGGTCATCCTGCGCGCTGATTCCGGGCATCGCAAGCGCGAGCTGCGTTTGTTCAAAATCCTTTTTACGAAGCGTCAGGCACTTGCGGTATTGCGCGGGGCCGGCCTGCACTGGATTGCCGCCATTGGGCATAGGGCCGAAGAATTTTTCACACAGCCGCACGATCTCTTCCCGGTCAAAACGGCCGCACACGGCGGCCACCATGCGCTCCGGCGTATAATAGCGGCGCATATGCGCACGCAGATCCTCCGCCGTTAGGGAAGCGACAGTTTTTCGCTCGCCCAAGATGTTGGCGCCAAGCATATCCCCCTGCCAAACGCTGGCATAGAGATTATCCGCGCAGAGATCCTCCGGGCTGTCTTCATACATGTGTAGCTCTTCGAGGATCACACCGCGCTCCGTTTGCAGATCTTTCTCCAAAAGGGCGGGCTGTGTGAGCATATCGCAGAGGATATCGAAGGCGGTGCCGACGTGCCGGTCGAGTGCCCGCGCATAAAAGCAGGTGTATTCCTTCGTGGTGTAGGCGTTGAGCGCGCCGCCGATTTCATCCATCTGCTCGGCAATAGCCAAAGCGGAGCGGCGGGCTGTGCCCTTAAAAAGCATATGCTCAATAAAATGGGAAACGCCCGCGGTCTGCGGCGTTTCATAGCGAGAACCGCTCCCGACCCAGATGCCCATGGTGGCGCTTCGCGCCCAATCTATAGGCTCTAGGATGATGCGAAAGCCGTTTGGCAAAGTGATTTTTTCCATATCGATCTACCGTACCTTTCTGGATCGCCCAATATCAAAGCAGACCCGGCCAGGTGCAGAGTTGCAGAGCAGATTCTGAAAACTTCCGTTATGCACAGGTTTGCAGTTGGATTTTGGCTCTCTAAGTTTGAAAGACAACTCTTTTCAAACTGCAAACTGCTCAGCTGAGCAGTTTGCGTCTCTCATGGAATATGCCGATCAGGCCAGTTTCCCTTTCGTTATGAATTGGGAACAGGTTGCCTTCTATTACGAAGTAAAGCGAGCAACAAAACAAAGCCTGCCGTAACCACACGGAAGAAAGAGCTTCACACTGCTCACGAGAGCAGTCAAACTAGCGGCCATCCTCTATTATACATAATTTCCAACAAAAATCAAGCTAATAGATAGTCACAGAACAGACGAATTGACGAAATTTTCCAATCAATACCGCCTTCTCACGTAATTGTTATCAATTTGTTTTCAATTGAAACGCAATTTTGCTTTGCTTTTTTCATACAAATCTGATACACTATTAGCCGTTACCAAGCAGAAACAGGAAGGGAGGTTTTTTATGCTGAAAAGCACAAATAAGCACGTAGGAATTTTTTCTTTCATTGGAAACAACATTTTGATGTTTATTTTTACATTGGCGTTCGGCGCGCTGATTACCTCACACGGGATTGATCTGTCCGCAGTAACGCCGGCGAAGATTTTTTTCTCCGCAATGTACATAGGCCTGGTGTTTGTTGTATCCAGCGTGTGTGGTTACCATAATAACCGCGGCGGGCTGATCGCACTGCTGCTGGTGTCGCTGTATCCAATCGTCGGGACAATCGGCTCCACGATGGCGGTGCAGGCGGGTGTGAGCTTGTCCGGGGCGGCAGTGCCGTTTTATTTTGTGTTTCTTCTGGGCAGCACGCCTTTGATGCCGGTGATGGCGGCGGCCAACCTGACGCGCCTGTATGGAATTGAATTGCTGACGGTGTTTATCGCGCAGAGCATTTTAATCGTGGCGGTTTGGTTTGCAGCAAGGGCATGGCGCAGGATGAAGAAAAAGCTGGGCATTGATGAAAAAGCAGATAATGCAGTAAAAGTTGCATAAAAGATTTCGTTGCCGCCGGTAGGAATACCGGCGGATTTTTTTGTCTTGCCAATTTTGGTGGCAATGATGATTCAATCGGGCCGGGTGAGGAATCACCTGGCCCGATTTCCATTTTACGCGCCCTGCTCGGATGGGCGGTCAAACTGGCTGTTATAAAGCTTCGCATAGAAGCCGCCCTTTGCCATCAGGCCATCGTGTGTGCCCTGCTCCACAATGTCGCCATCCTGCATGCAGAGGATGAGATCCGCATCGCGAATGGTAGAGAGCCGGTGCGCAATGATGAAGCTTGTGCGCCCTTCCATCAGGTGGTCCATCGCCTTCTGGATGAGCAGCTCCGTGCGGGTGTCGACGGAACTGGTGGCTTCATCGAGAATCAGCACCTTTGGATCGGAGAGGATCGCGCGCGCAATGGTCAACAACTGCTTCTGGCCTTGGGAGACGTTGCTTGCCTCCTCATTGAGCACCATATCATAGCCGCCGGGTAGCGTTTTAACGAAATGATGGACCTGAGCCGCCTTCGCAGCGGCGATGACTTCTTCATCGGTTGCGTTGAGGTTGCCATAGCGGATGTTATCTTTAATCGTGCCGTTATAGAGCCAGGTATCCTGCAGCACCATGCCGAATACGGAGCGCAGCTCATTGCGGGTGAAATTGCGGATATCGTATCCGTCGATGAGGATTGCGCCTTCATTGACGTCGTAGAAACGCATGAGCAGCTTCACCATCGTTGTTTTACCGGCGCCCGTCGGGCCGACAATAGCCACCTTCTGGCCGGGCTGAATATTGGCGCTGAAATCATGGATGATGATCTTATCCGGCGAATAGCCGAATTTGACATGGGCAAACTGGACGCTGCCCTGGATGTGAACGAGGCTGTCGGTATCCGGCACATCATCATCCGGGTTAATGTGCACCACCGCCTGCTCTTCACTTTCCTCCGGCTCTGCAAGAAATTCGAAGACCCGTTCAGCCGCAGCCGCGGTTTGCTGCAAAACGTTGCTGGAGTTGGCAAGCTGGTTGATCGGCATTGTGAACTGGCGGACATACTGCATAAATGCCTGAATATCGCCCACGGTCATTGCGCCGTGCGCCGCGCGCCATGCGCCGAGGATGCAGACGGCGACCCAGCCGAGATTACCGATGAAATTCATCACAGGCATCATGATGCCGGATAAAAACTGCGACTTCCAGGCGGAGGAATAGAGGGTGCCGTTATATTCATCAAAGGTTTTCACGGCGGCCTCCTCACCGTTGAAGGCTTTCATCACCGTGTGGCCGCCGTACATCTCCTCCACATGCCCGTTCACATGCCCCAAATAGGCCTGCTGCTGCGCAAAGTATTTTTGGGAGCGCTTGACGATCTTCAGGATGAAGAGGAAGGAGAGCGGAAGGATGCAGAGCGCCACAAGCGTGAGCTGCCAGCTGATGGAGAGCATCATGATGAGGATGCCGATGAAGGTGGCGGCGGAGGTGATGATCTGCGTAACGCTCTGGTTGAGCGATTGACTCAGGGTGTCGATATCGTTGGTCACGCGGGAGAGCACCTCGCCGTGGGTAACGCGGTCAAAATAGCTCAGGGGCATGCGGTTGATCTTCTGCACAATATCGTTGCGCAGGTTATAGGTAACTTCCATCGTGATGCCGGTCATGATCCAGCCCTGCGCATAGGAGAAAAGCAGGCTCGTCAGATACAGGATCAGCAGCGTCAGCAGAATGTTTGCGATCGCGCCGAAATCGATGCCGGCACCCGCGCCGGTGATCTTGCCCATGATGCCGTTGAAGAGCTCTGTGGTCGCATTGCCGAGCACCTTTGGCCCGACGATGGTAAAGACAGTGGAGGCAACAGCGAAGAACATCACGAGGATCAGGCGGAATTTATAGCGGCTGAGATAGTGAAGCAGCTGCTTCATGGTGCCCTTGAAATCTTTCACTTTCGGTTTGCCATGTGCCATGGCGGCTGGGCCGTGTCTCATTCCAATTCCTCCTTTGACAGCTGGGATTGTGCGATCTCGCGATAGGTCGGGCAGATTTCAAGAAGCTCCCTGTGCGTCCCCTTGCCGACAATGCGCCCTTCATCGAGTACGATGATCTGCTGCGCGTTCATAATGGTGCTCACGCGCTGCGCGACGATCAGCACGGTGGAGTCGCCGGTGTGCTCCTGCAATGCGCGGCGCAGAGCGGCGTCCGTTTTGAAGTCGAGGGCGGAGAAGCTGTCGTCAAAGATATAGACCGGCGCTTTTTTGGCGAGCGCCCGTGCAATGGAGAGGCGTTGCTTCTGCCCACCGGAGACGTTGCCGCCCCCCTGTGCGATGGGTGTTTTCATCCCCTCCGGCTTTTCCTGTATGAATTCCTGCGCTTGGGCGATAGAGGCTGCCAGCGCGAGGTCGTCTTCGTTTGCGTCCGGCGCGCCGTAGCGGAGGTTAGAATCGATATCGCCGGAGAAGAGGACGCCCTTCTGCGGCACATAGCCGATTTTGGACCGCAACTCGTGCTGCGAAATGTTGCGTACATCCACGCCGTCGAACAGGATTTCGCCCTGCGTAACGTCATAAAAGCGGGGGATCAGGTTAATCAGCGTTGATTTGCCGGAGCCGGTGGAGCCGATGAATGCGGTGGTTTCACCCGGCTTCGCCGTGAAGGAGATATCGCTGATCACATCTTCATCCGCGTTTTCATAGCGGAAGCAAACGTTGCGGAATTCGATCTCCCCGCGCGGATGGGCCCCGAGAGAAACCGGCTGCTCTGCATCGCGCACAGAGGGCTCGGTGGCAAGCACTTCGTTAACACGGTTGACGGATACCGCTGCGCGCGGCATGAGGATGAAGGTCATGCAGATCATCAAAAACGCCATGATAATTTGCATCGCATACTGCATGAAGGCCATCATATCGCCCACCTGCATGGTGGCTTGCTCAATTTGATGCCCGCCGACCCACACGATCACGAGACTCATCACATTCATCAAAAACATCATTGCGGGCATCATAAAGGCGGTAACACGGTTGACGAAGCGGTAGTTGCGGGTCAGGTTGCGGTTGGCGACCTCAAACCGATCCTCCTCATAAGCCTGCGTGCCGAAGGCGCGGATGACCATCATGCCGCTTAGGTGCTCACGCACAACGAGATTCAAGCGGTCAACCAGCTTCTGGACGAGCTTGAATTTTGGCATGACGATCGAATAGATCACGGCGATAAAGCCGATCAGGATCAGCACGCACACCGCGATTATCCAGCTCATGGAGGTGCTCTTCGACAGCGCCATCACCACGCCGCCCACGCCGATAATCGGCGCATACAAAAGCGTGCGGGGCACCATGACGAAAAGGAACTGGATCTGCGTGATATCATTTGTCGTCCGCGTGATGAGAGAGGCGGTTGAGAACTGATCGAACTCCCCATTGGAGAACGAGGCGACCTTCTGGAACACATCGTGGCGCATATCGCGGCAGATGCCGGCGGCGAAGCGCGCAGAGCAGAAGGTGACGCCGATGACGCAAAGCACCATGCCGAGCGTCATAAGCAGCATTTTAAGCCCCGTGATGAGGATATAATTGCGTTCAATATGATCTGTGTTGACGCCGAGCTCTTTATAGAGCTGCTTTGTCATTACAACGCCCATCTGCGAGCCAATGGAAGGGTCCGTCTTTGCGGCGGCCTGCTGCGCCTGCTCGAGCACCTGCGGCGGCATGGCCTTGATGAGCGCCCCCATCGCATAGAGCTTTGACAGGTCGGTATCCGACAGATCAGCCTGATCGGCGGAAATCGTCTGGCCGCTCGCCTTGGCCTGCGCCTGCATCAGGCTCATCAGGGTGGACATGCCGCGGCCATAGGCTGCGGCCGCGGCGGAATCCTCTTCTGTGGAGAGGATGGCAACCGCCTCTGTTTTCAGCAGAGGATATTCTTCTGTATACTGCTGCGCCTCCTGCGCGCCGGGCTGTATGGTTTTGTAGCTCGATTCCATCTGCGCTTTGTCCTCTGCGGTCATCAGCGATTCAAAGAAATCGAGCCCTTTGCGGCTGAGGGCCTTTGGCGCCTGTTCAGAGATACCGCCCTGCTGAATGCCGACATTGACGATATCGGACATCAGGTTTGGCAGGTTTAGATCGCACGCCGCCTGTACAAAAAGCAAAACAACGCAGATCAGGATGGGAAGCACATAGGGCTTTGCATAATGCAAAAGCTTTTTCATTCGATCACCCTTTCCTTAACAGCGCGCCCCTGCACGCTGCCTCCGGGTTTCCTCCGGATAATAGTTAACATGATTAATTGATATTATAGTAGCTAAAATGGAACTGTCAAGATCAAAGGAAGCAATCACAAATTCTTTTACAAACCGTTCACAATAGAGACATTCTTTCAATATTAGGGCCTTTTATTTTTATGCTTGACAAGCTGGAGACAAAAGGATAGACTAAAATTAATTAACCAAGGCAATTAATTTTGACGCTGGGGGGCGTTCTGCATGGATGGAATAGAATATGAGCTGATTGAAGTGGTGTTTGAAGCGAAGCACAGCCTGCATCAGGTAATCCATTTTGCCAATGTCCCCCGCGGCACGTTCGCGGCGCTGTTTTTAATCGATCAGATGAATCGAGAGCCGCAGCAGGAGCGGGCCGTACCGGGCGTGACGGTATCCATGCTCAGCGACCGGCTTCACAACTCCCGCCCAGCGGTCACCCGGTTAATCAATGATCTGGAGGAGCAGGGTTATGTCGTCAAGCTTACCGCAAAGCAGGATAGGCGCTTTGTTTACCTGATGCTGACGCAGGAGGGGCAGGCGGTTCTCTGCCAGGCAAAGCGCACCTTTTTTGCGGCGGTACATGAGATTGTGCAGATGCTTGGGGAGGAGGATTCCCGCGAGTTGCTGCGGCTTTTGCGGCGGATTGCTCAACTGCATCCACAGGGCGGGAATGAGCAACCCGCGCTTGACAAAATGGATGGGGCGGAATAGCGCTGCGCCGGCCCTTTGTAGGAATGGTTGGAAGAAAAGGAGCCGCTGCAAAATGGAACACATTTTGCAGCGGCTCTATTATTTCACAATTTAATTGAGAAACTTACTCCAGCTCTTTCAAGGCCTGCTCTTCTTCCTTTGCCACGCGGATCTGCGAATCCTTCACGATCCGTACCTCCTTGCGATGGATGGAAACCGGGGCGGCGTCCGGCCGCTTATGGAGGCGGATCTTGAGCATCCCGGTCAAAAGGTTGGTATCGATCACAACGCCGCGGCCCTCCTTGGTATCCACGATCGCACCATTTTTGGGCGTAACGCGCAGGAGGTGCTCATAGGCATTTTGCTCATATTTCAGGCAGCACATCAGCCTGCCGCAGGTGCCGCTGATCTTGACGGGGTTGAGGGAAATCCCCTGCTCCTTCGCCATTTTGATGGAGACGGATTGAAAATCACCCAAAAAGGTGCTGCAGCAAAATGGGCGGCCGCAGATGCCCAATCCCCCCAGCAGTTTTGATTCATCGCGCACGCCAATCTGACGGAGCTCAATGCGCGTGCGGAACACGCTTGCGAGATCCTTGACCAGCTCGCGGAAATCAACGCGCCCATCCGCTGTAAAGTAAAACATGATTTTGCTCCGGTCAAAGGTGTATTCCACTTCGACGAGCTTCATCTCCAGCTTATGCGCCGCAATTTTTTGCAGGCAGATCTGAAATGCATCTTTTTCCTTGGCGTGGTTTTCCGCCACGATTTTTAAATCCTCGGACGTGGCGGTGCGAATGATCATTTTCAGAGGCTTTACGATCTGATCATCCGGCACCTCTCGGTTTTCCATTGCCACCTCGCCGCATTCAATGCCGCGCGCTGTTTCCACAATGACAGGATCGCCCTTGGAAAAGGGCTTGTCATCCGGGTCGAAGTAATATACTTTTCCAGCGCCCTTAAAACGGACGCCTACAATTTCGGCCATATATTTATAATTCCTCCGTTACATATCGATCTATCGTTCTTTCCCAGCGGCGCGCCTGAGCGTACTGCACAGCCGCGTGATGAGCAAATTTTGATTGGCGTTTCGCAGCAAGCTGCGGTTTAAGCTGCTGATTGCGTCGATTACGGCCAGAAGCCGCTCTTGCGTGAGCGCCCCTGCAAGGTAGGCTGCCGTTTCATCCGCCGGCTTCATCCCGCAGCTGATACGCGCCGCCTCCCGGAAGATCAGCGTCATGCGCACAAGGCACAGGGCGGTCAGATCTTTATCCTTTTCGAGCTTTCCGGTCAGAGAGAGCAGCGGGAATTCCGACGCGGCTGCCACCGCGCGCGCCATCTGGTCAGCGAGGTCGTTTGCCTTCTGCTCCTTTTTGCCCGCGGCGGCCGTGAGCTCCTGCGCGGGCGCATCCAGTGTAAACGTGGTCACACGGGAGAGGATGGTAGGCAGCATTTTGGTTTTGGAATCGCAGGTAAGCAGAAACACCGCATAGGCGGGCGGTTCCTCCAACACCTTGAGTAGGGCGTTCTGCGCCTGGGGGGACATCGACTGCGCGTTGAGCAGCAGATAGGCTTTATAGGGAGCCTCGTTCGGCAGGATAAACACATCCTCCCGCACCTCACGCACGGTTTCAATATGGAAGGAGCGGGCTGCTTCGCCGCCCTCCGCCTCCAAAATATCCGGGTGCGCCTGAGCTGCGGCTTTCTGGCAGGCGGCGCATTTGCCACACGGATGCTCACCGGGCGAAGTACATACCAACGCCTGCGCGATCAGGCGGGCCAGGGCTTTGCGCTCCTGCGCTGAGCCGCCCTCGATGAGGACAGCATGCGGGAACCGGCCCGCATCCAAAAGCTGTGCGATCTGCTTGCAAGCCTGCGGGCTTGCGCGAAAAGAAGCAAACTTCATAGCGCTCCCTTGCCTTACAGCTTATAAAACTGCGCCACATCCAGCACAAATACCGTTGCACCGCCGACCGTGATCTCGACGGGGGCGGACATGAGCGGCTCATTGATGTAGGTAGATGCGGGCTGGACGAGCTGCGTGCGCTTGCGGCTGAAGCGGCCGATCAGGTCGATCAGCTCGGAAACACGCTCATCCTCCACGCCGATGAGGAGCGTGACGTTTCCCGCCCGCAGGAAGCCGCCGGAGGTGGAGAGCTTGGTGGCGCTGAACTCCGCGCGGGTAATCTCAGAGAGCACGGCGTGGCTGTCATCATTATTGACAATTGCAACGACCAATTTCATAATAAAACCATCCTTTCACGAAATCGCTGGGATGTGAATCATTGGGGGAAACGAATGGGCCATCTAGCCCCACTCCATTATAATGCACCGCGCGCTATTTTACAACTTCAATCTCTAAAATACCAGATTGCGCCAGCAGGCCGGCGCATTCCGGGGTGATGCGTTCCCCCGGCATGATGGCGGGGATTGCGGGCGGGCAGGGGCATGCGGTTTCTGCGGCAATGCGGCCCTGCGCTTTGCACAGCGGGATCCGCACCCTTGGAGCAAGGAGCGCTTCACGGGGCGACGCCGCAACGGGCGGCGGGGCGGGCAGCAAAGAGGAGGGCGAAAAGGGCTCGCCCACAGGCATCGTTGCCAGCGCCGCACGCAGGCGGGCAAAGTCAGCCTCACTGTTGAAGGGGGAGAGCAGCAGGATCAGGAAGGCCTCATCCGCATATTCCGCTTCGATCCCCGCACTGCGCAGGTGAAGGGCGGCCCGCTTCCCGCTGACGCCCGCGTGCGCGGTGTTCCAAACGAGATGGAGCGGGTCGCACAGCCCTTCCGGCGGGAGGAAACCGAGCGCCTGGGCATAAGCGTTGAGTTCGTTTGCCTGGGCAGCCGTTTTGGCATAGGCGGCTTGCCCCTCCCCCTCCAGCCACGCGCGGCACAGGTCGAGCGAAAGCAGGATGGGGAAGGAAGGGCTTGTGGAGCCGAACAGCGCCATTGCATCTCGCACCTGGGGCAGATAGCGGCTGCTGCCAACCTGCAAATAAGCGCCGCCCGTGAGCACGGGTAGTGTTTTGTGCGCAGAGTCGGCACACATTGCGGCCCCTTGGGAAAGCGGGTGGAGCCTGCGGTCAAGGAAGAAAAGGTGCGCGCCGTGCGCGTTATCCACAATCACGGGCACATGATAGTTCCGTGCCACGGTGCAAATTGCATTTAAATCGCTCATCACGCCGTAATAATCCGGCGTGGTGAGGTAAATGGCCTTTGCATCCGGGTGCGTTTGCAGCGCTTTTGCTACATCATCCACCTGGATTCTCCCGGCAAGGCCGGGCCCGGCGTTTTGCCTGGGCCAAACCCATACGGGCGTAATGCCCAGCAGCGCCATCGCATTCACCGCGCTGCGGTGAACGGTGCGGCCCAGGATGACCTCCCCGCCCAGCGGCGCGGCAAGGCGCAGCATGGCCTGGATGCACAGCGT
>OHNE01000547.1_pt1 | contig 16221 bp, 9 predicted proteins | sample 1569581 | NCBI WGS metagenome assembly OHNE01 (sample SAMEA3879509, study PRJEB24766) | human gut metagenome | biome: human-associated habitat; feature: feces | place: USA | collected 1985/1987 | reverse complement strand
TTGAAAAAGGGATATTAAAAAATTATATATTTATTAATAATTATTAAGATTTGATTGTGCTAAAATAGATGGTGCTTAAAGTAAGCATCTAAGGGGATATGTAGATATGAAAAAAGAAGACGGACGTTTAAGGGGAATGGACGGATTGCGTGGGGTTGCGATTATTGCGATTACACTATTCCATATATTTCCAAGTGTTTTTAGGGGTGGATACTTAGGAGTTGTGTTATTCTTTGTATTAACTGGATTCTTGTTGGTGGTATCAGCAAAGAAGAAGATGAATCAAAAAGAGTTTTCATTGCGTGATTACTATCTTGCCAGAATCAAAAGAATATACCCACCATTACTTGTGATGGTATTTACTACATTGGGAATCTATTTTATTTTGGCTAAGGACGCATTGTATAACATGAAAATGCAGGCTTTTAGTATTTTGGCTGGTTTCAATAACTGGTGGCAAATTTCGCAAAGTATTGATTATTTTACGCGCATTGCGAATACTTCGCCATTCTCGCATTTATGGTTTTTATCTATAGAGATGCAGTTCTATGTGATTTTTCCATTATTATTGTTTGGAATGTATAAATTGAAAGATAAAAAAGGAGAATCATTCACAATTAAAACTATGCTTGGTGTAACAGTTGGCTTTGCGCTTGTGATGCCAATTCTATATTTATGTAGAGTGAATGTTACACGATTATATTATGGAACAGATACGCGAATTTATTCATTGTTTGCGGGCATGCTTCTAGGTTGGATGTATACAAAAGGGGAAGTAACTAAAAAGAATTTTTATACCTCAATTGGGTTGCTTGGAGTGTTTGTGATTTCATGCTTTATTTTTGATGGGCGAATGCCAGTTGTCTATTTGTTTGTACTCGCATTAATGACAGTTTTATCTTTGTATATAGTCGAAAAAACGGCAGATAGTTCAATTTCATTGGATGTTCCAGTGTTAAAGTGGATTGGTCAACATAGTTATGAAATTTATTTATGGCAATATCCAGTTATTTATTTATTTCAATATAAAGATTGGAATACAAATTTTGTGATGTATTTGTTTGAGCTTGTGATATTGATTTTGTTGGTTGTATGGTCAAACTATTTCTTGAAGGTATTTAAATATAAACAAATTAAGCCTAAATTTCAAAAAGCCGTGTTGGCTTGTGGAATCGTTGGGTTTGTATTTCAGACCACAGGCGTTGTCGCCTTAGCAACCTCAAAAGAGATAGATTCTACAGAATTGCAGAAGCGTATAGCAGAAAATGAAAAGGCAATAGAGGCAAATAAGAGAAACGCAAAATCGGATGGTAGTGTTGAAAAAGGCAAAGTTGACGACTATGCTTCGAGTGGAAACTCACAGAAAGTATCGGATAAAGGATTGTTTTGTTTAGGGGATTCTGTCATGTTGTCGGCATATACAAATATTCAAGATATTTATCCGGATGCAACAATAGATGCAGCTGTTTCAAGACAAATATATCATGCTCTAGACATTTTAAGTTGGTATCAGTCTCAAGGGAATATTCATAATACAGTTGTGATTTCGCTTGGAACAAATGGTGTTTTGGATGAGAATACCGTTGAACAACTGTTAGAAATAATTGGTAAAGATAAGTCTATATTCTGGGTCAATGTGTATGCGCCTGGAGTTGAATGGGAAGCTAGCAACAATAAATATCTGAATGAATTGGCTAAAAAACATTCAAATGTCACAATTATAGATTGGAACTCTTATATTTCTAAGCATACAGATTTATTAGAAGCAGATGGAATTCATCCGATTGAAGAGGGCGCTAATGCATATGCTCATTTAATTCAAGAAAAAATTAATGAGGTTATGCAAAAACAAAAAGAGATTGAAAAAAAAGCGAATAAATAAAAGACTGCAGAGGAATTAATCTTCTGCAGTTTCTTTTGTATATGAATCTAAATCATTTGGGAAATTGATTTTATTTAATTTTTTGATGCTAAGTTCGATTGAAATATCAATATCTGCACTTGCTTTATCTACGGTTTGTTTACCTGTAAAGCTTAAAATCAGGTGTGAGATTTTTTTGCTTTTGATAGTTGCTTCAAGCGTTGCATCATCTAGTTTTATAGACCCCATATTATCTAGAAGGGTGGCTAATTTAGATGTGTTGACTTTAAAAGTATATGTATCATTTTCTTTTTTAGAGGAATCAAATAATTCGCATAATTGATCGTCAGTTAAATCTAGAAATGGGTTGTATGTATTTAATTTTGAATTCTTTTTAAGTCCGATCTTATCGACTGTACTTTGGGTTTTTGTACCCATAGAATTTAAATATGTTTTTCCATCTTTAATGTAAAAGTTTAAAAAATTATTTTTCACATGATCGCCTGCAACTAAACCTATTGAAGTAGCAACTTGTAGATCTTCTTTTTGAAGAATTTGTGCATCAATATTCATTTTTGAATCTTTCATATCCAATGTTCCATTGATTTGGACACTTTTTAGATTTAATGTATTACCTAATGCATCAAAGAATGTAAGGATGTCATCATTGTTTTTTGAGTTTGAACATCCTGCAAGGCTAAGCGATAAAAAACAAGTTATAATTAGGGTTAAAAATTTTTTCATTCGGAACTCCTTTAAACGTTTATATTGTATGCACAATTAAAGGGGATGTCAAAATGGACAAATGAAAAAGCACCTACTTTGTGCAGGTGCTTAAAAAGGATAGGCAATATTTATAACTCATTTTTTAAATTTTGTCAAGTTTTTATTGACATTTGGTGGTTTTACTAGTAGTATAATAAATTGCATAATAGTGTGTGTTTTCAGATGAAAACCACCTAGTATAGTACAAATTCGAACGAAAGGATGGCATGCATGGACAACAACAAAGCATATCGTATTGTCTCGTGTGGAAAAAAATCTTCCCGCCGAGATTACTCAAAGGTTAGTGGTAAATTAGAGTTACCTAATCTTGTCGAAATCCAGACAGATTCATTTAAATGGTTTACGCAACAAGGTATCCAAGAAGTATTTGAAGAAATCTATCCAATTGAAAACTATGGAAAAAACATTCGCTTAAATTTCCTTCGTTATCATTTTGAAGAACCAAAATATAACGCAGAAGAATCTATGTATAGAGAATGCAATTTTGCAGCACCTCTATATGCAGATATGGAATTGGAAGTTACAGACTCAGAAACTGGGGAAGTTGTAACTAAGAGTGAAGAAGTATATTTAGGGGATTTCCCTTTAATGACAGAAACTGGTACATTCATCATCAATGGTGCAGAACGTGTAATCGTTAGTCAGATCGTACGTTCTCCAGGAGCATATTTTGCGGACAGTTATGATGAAAAAACTGGTAAACAAAACTATAGTTGTGAATTAATTCCAAGTCGTGGTACTTGGTTAGAGTTCATGACTGAACAAAAGAAAACTACAAATGGACGTTTGATCAACGTTTCTATTGACCGTCGTCGTAAAGTATTATTCAGTATTTTATTCAAGGCGATTGGTATGTCTTTGAATATCGGAGTGAACGAAGATACTCACGATACATCAATGATGGAAACATTCCTTCGTGCAATGGGACGTAACTGGTCTGATGTAGCTACAGATGCAGAAGATCGCGAATACATGAATATGTATTTGTTGTTGTATACTGCTTTCTTCGGTAAATATGAAGAAATTGAAAACACTTTATTGAACGATAAAGTAAAAACAACTCAGGAAGCTTTACTTTCTTTCTATGAAAATCAAAGAAGTGATGAAATCCCTACATTAGATGGATCAATCACTTTGATGCAAGCTAAATTCTTTGATCACCGTCGTTATGACTTGACAAAAGCTGGTCGTTATAAATTACGTAAGAAATTAAATGCGATCGATCGTATGTATGGTATGAGCCTTGCTCATGATATTGTTGATGTAAATGGCAATGTGTTCATGGAAAAAGGTACAATGGTTCACCGTGATGAAAGAAATGCATTACGTGAAGAATTGGCTAAGGGTACTTATTGTGTCGCTTATCCATTCCGCTCAGAATTCCATGAAGAAGATATCGTTTCAATTCCAACAAGCTGGACTACAGGATTAATTGGTCGTGTATTAGCTAGTGATGTTGAAACAGAAGATGCTTATTTAGATGCTGGTACAGTATTAACTGAAAAAGATGTTTTAGCAATCCAAAAGGTTGTTGAAAATGTTGATATTTTTGCAGGATTGTTTGCACAACCAGTTAAATTAACAGCCGAAAATATGGATTCTGTATTTAACTATGGTCAACGTTTATATGCTCTTGGACGTTTAACAAATGCTCAAGGTGAAGATATTGTTGATGCAGATATGGAATTAGTTGCGAACCGTTATATGGTTGGTGTAACTCCAGATGCCATCGATAGTGATGTTGAAACACAAGTTAAACAACGTGCTTTAAGTGAAGATATCACAGCATGGTTGATTGGTGCATGTGTCCAAGAATTATATATTATTGACGATAATGGGGATGAAGTCCGTGTTGCTGGAAATGACCCATTCGCAAATAAACACACAATTACAGTTTCAGATATGTATGCATTCTTCTCGTATAGCTTAAATGTTATGGAAGGTGTAGGAACAACAGATGATATCGATATGTTAGGTAACCGTCGTATTCGTTCTGTTGGTGAATTGATTCAGAACCAGTTCCGTATTGGTTTATCTCGTATGGAACGTGTCGTTAAAGAACGTATGTCAATTCAAGAAATGGATAGCTTAACTCCTAGAAAATTGACAAACATTCGTCCTTTGACAGCTGCAATTAAAGAATTCTTCTCTAGTTCACAGTTATCACAGTTCATGGATCAACAAAACCCTCTAGCTGAATTGACAAATAAACGTCGTATTTCAGCCTTAGGTCCAGGTGGTATCAGTCGTGATCGTGCAAGTTTCGAAGTACGTGACGTTCACAACTCTCACTATGGTCGTATCTGTCCAATCGAAACGCCTGAAGGGCCAAACATCGGTTTGATCAATAACTTAACTACATATGCTCGTATCAATGAATATGGATTTATTCAAACGCCTTACCGTAAGGTAAATGCGGATGGTACTGTTAGTGAAGATACAGTTTACTTAAGTGCTGATGAAGAAGCAGATTATGTAATCGCACAGGCCAATGAGGTTCGTGATGGTCATTTAGTAAATGAACGTGTCGTAGCTCGTAAGGCTGGTGAAACTATCATCGCTGATCGTAACGAAGTAGAACTTGCCGATGTCAGTCCAAAACAGATCGTATCTGTAGCGACTGCCTGTGTCCCATTCTTGGAAAACGATGATGCGTCTCGTGCCTTAATGGGTGCCAACATGCAGCGTCAGGCCGTTCCATTATTAGTTCCTCATTCACCTTATGTAGGTACTGGTATTGAATATAAAATTGCTAAGGACTCAGGTGTTGGTATCGTCGCAAAACAAGATGGTGTAGTTGAATATGTAGATGGTTTGCGTATTGTAGTCAAAGATAATGAAGGTGAAAACCACACTTATCAATTACGTAAGTTTGCTCGTTCAAACGCAAGCACTTGTATCAACCAACGTCCAATTGTAGAAGTTGGTGAAAAGGTTGAAAAAGGCGATATCTTAGCTGATGGTCCAAGTATGCAAAATGGAGAATTGGCTTTAGGTCAAAACGTTGTTATTGCATATACAACATGGCATGGATATAACTACGAGGATGCCATCATCATGTCAGAACGTATGGTTAGTGATGATGTATATACTTCAATCCACGTAGAAGAATATGATATTGACTGTCGTGAAACTAAGTTAGGTCCAGAAGAAATCACTCGTGATATTCCTAACGTTGGTGAAGCAGCAGTTCGTAAGTTAGATTCAAATGGTATCATCATGGTTGGTGCCGAAGTTAAAGAAGGAGATATCTTAGTTGGTAAGGTTACTCCAAAAGGACAAAGTGAAGTTAGTCCTGAAGAAAAACTATTATTAGCAATCTTTGGTGAAAAATCACGTGAAGTTCGTGACAATTCATTGAAAGTACCTCATGGTGGTGCTGGTATTGTTCATTCTATTCGTGTATTCAAACGTGGAGATGGATCGGATCTTCCTCCTGGAGTAAATATGCGTGTTAAAGTATATATCGTTCAGAAACGTAAGATTTCTGAAGGTGATAAGATGTCTGGTCGTCACGGTAACAAAGGTGTCATCTCTAAGATTTTACCTATCGAAGATATGCCATTTATGGCTGATGGACATCCAGTTGATATCTTGTTGAACCCATTCGGTGTACCTTCACGTATGAACATCGGACAGATTTTAGAAATCCACTTAGGTTACGCTGCTCGTAAATTAGGTGTTAAATTCTCTACTTCTGTATTTGATGGTTTATCAAATGAAGACTTACAAGATGTAATGCGCGAAGCAAGCATGACTGTCGATGGAAAACAGGTATTATATGATGGACAAACTGGACAACCATTCGATGAACGTATTAGTGTCGGTGTAATGTACATGATCAAGTTGGCCCACATGGTTGACGATAAACTACACGCTCGTGCTACTGGTCCATATTCTTTAGTTACTCAGCAGCCATTGGGTGGTAAAGCTCAAAATGGTGGTCAGAGATTTGGAGAAATGGAAGTTTGGGCATTGGAAGCATATGGTGCTGCCCACACATTACAAGAAATCTTGACAATCAAATCTGATGATATTCAAGGTCGTATTAAGACTTATGAAGCTATTATCAAAGGTAAAGATATTCCAGAACCAGGTGTTCCAGAATCATTCCGTGTATTGATGCACGAATTACAAGGTTTAGCAATCGATATTCGTTTGTTAGATGAAAACAATAACGAGGTTGACATCACATTAGATGATGATGACCAGGATGCTCATCCAGTTCAACCTTTATTACAGGAAGAACAAAAGGAAGAGTTAGTCGACGATATTGAAGAAGAAAATAAAGAAGAAGAGGAGGCGTAGTATAAAATATGAGTATTAACAATTTTGCCTCGATTCAGGTTCGCTTAGCGAGTCCAGAAACGATTTTAAAATGGAGTCATGGTGAAGTAACTAAGCCTGAGACAATTAACTATCGTTCACAAAAAGCTGAACGTGATGGTTTATTCTGCGAACGCATTTTCGGTCCAACTAAGGACTGGGAATGTGCTTGTGGAAAATATAAAAAAGTACGTTTTAAAGGTGTTGTATGTGACCGTTGTGGTGTAGAAATCACAAAAGCAAGCGTAAGACGTGAGCGTATGGGCCATATCCATTTGGCTGCCCCAGTAGCTCATATTTGGTATTTACGTGGCATTCCTAGCCGTATGGCATTGTTGTTGGATGTAACACCAAAACAATTGGAAGAAGTTGTATATTTCGTAAGCTATATTGTTACGGATCCAAAAGAATCTGGTTTAGCTTATAAACAAATTCTTTCTGAACGTGAATTCCGTGAAAACCAAGCTATTTATGGTTCAACAGGATTTACAGCTCAAACAGGTGCTGAAGCTGTACTACGTTTATTACAAGATGTTGATTTAGAATCTGAATATCAAGAAGTACAGGATGCGCTTGAAAAAGCACAAGGTGAAAAACGTAAGAAATTAATCAAACGTTTGGATACAATCAATGCATTCCGTAATAGTGAAAACTTACCAGAATGGATGATTCTGACTAACATTCCGGTAATACCTCCTGATTTACGTCCAATGCTTCAATTGGATGGTGGTCGTTTTGCGACAAGTGATTTGAACGACTTATATCGTCGTGTTATCACTCGTAACAATCGTTTACGTAAATTGTTAGATTTGGGTACTCCAAATATTATCGTTCAAAACGAAAAGCGTATGTTACAGGAATCTGTAGATGCTTTAATTGACAATGGTCGTCGTTCAAAACCAATTACAGGTGCTGGTGGACGTGCATTAAAATCATTATCTCATTCATTAAAAGGTAAACAAGGTCGTTTCCGTCAGAACTTATTAGGTAAGCGTGTTGACTTCTCTGGTCGTTCTGTAATTGCCGTTGGACCAGATTTGAAAATGTACCAATGTGGTATTCCACGTGAAATGGCAGTTAACTTGTTTAAACCATTTATCATTAATGAAATCGTAAACCAAGGATTAGCACAAAATCCTAAAAATGCAGAAAAATTAATCGAACGTCGTGATCCTCGTATCTGGGACGTTGTTGAAACAGTAATCGACGGATATCCTGTATTAATGAACCGTGCACCTACATTACACCGTTTGGGTATTCAGGCCTTCTTGCCTAAATTAGTAGAAGGACGTGCAATGCGTCTTCACCCATTAGTATGTACTGCGTTCAACGCCGACTTCGATGGTGACCAGATGGCCATCCACGTTCCATTAGGAGAAGAAGCTCGTGCTGAAGCATTAGTTATGATGCTTGGTTCTCACAATATCTTAGGTCCTAAAGATGGTAAACCTATCGTTACGCCAGGACAGGATATGGTTATGGGTAACTTCTATTTAACAATGGAAGAAACAAAAGAAGAATTCTTTGCAGAAGCTAAACACTACGAAGAAGTTGGCTGCCCATTAGAAGCAGCTCACTGGCACCGTTTTGGTGAAAGTGAAGGTCATGTATACACAGATGAAGATGAAGTTATGATGGCATACCAGTCGAAACAAGTTCACCTTCACACTCGTATCGCATTGCCTGTATGCAATATGCATAAAACATCGTTTGATGAAAAACATAAAAATGATTATTTAATTACAACAGTTGGTAAGATTGTATTCAACTCTATGTTCCCTGAAGATTTCCCTTATATCAATGAGGTTAATAAGGAAAACTTTGTAAGTACTCCTGATAAATATTTTGTTTCTCCAGGACAAAACATTAAAGAATACATCGAAGCTATGCCTTTAGTTGATGCGGTTAAGAAAAAAGATTTAGGTAAAGTTATTGCCGAAGTCTTTAAACGTTATGATGCAGATCAAACTGCTGAAATTCTTGACCAAATCAAATCTTTAGGATTTGAATATTCAACAGTAGCTGGTATTACAGTTGCCTTGTCAGATATCGAAGTGGCTCCTCACAAAGATGAATATATCGATGAGGGTCGTGTTAAAGCCGATCAGTTGAAACACTTACAACGTAAAGGTATGTTGACAATGGAAGAATGGGAACGTCACTTATCTAAGATGTGGGATGATCAAAAAGACAAGATCGTAACATCATTGATGAAAAACTTGCCTCGTAAAAACCCAATCAACATGATGGCGACTTCTGGTGCTCGTGGTAACGCGTCAAACTTTACTCAGTTAGCTGGTATGCGTGGTTTAATGGCAAAACCTGGTCACGCTAAAGCTGGTGCTGGTGAATATGTACCAACCATCATAGAAGTTCCTATCTATTCTTGTTTCCGTGAAGGATTGAACGTAAGTGAGTTCTTTATCTCTACTCACGGTGTGCGTAAAGGTCTTACAGATACTGCTTTAAAGACAGCCGAATCTGGTTACTTAACTCGTCGTTTGGTTGATGTTGCCCAAGATGTAATTATCAAAGAAGACGATTGTGGTACAGATAAGGGTTACTGGATCGAAACATTAATGGATCGTAAAACAAACTCTGTTATCGAACCATTACAAGATCGTTTAGTTGGTCGTTATTCTAAACAAGATGTAACAGATCCAAAGACAGGTGAATTAATTATTGCGAGTGATGAATTTATCACTGATGAACTTGCTAAGAAAATTGTAGATGCTGGTGTTACAGGTATGTATATCCGTTCTGTATTTACTTGTAAGTCTCGTTTAGGTATTTGTCGTAAATGTTATGGACGTAACATGGCTACAGGTAAAGACGTTGAAGTTGGTGAAGCTATTGGTATCATGGCGGCTCAATCAATTGGTGAACCAGGTACACAGTTAACAATGCGTACATTCCATACAGGTGGTGTTGCCGGTGCCGGAGCAGAAGATATCACTCAAGGTTTGCCTCGTGTTGAAGAATTGTTCGAAGCTCGTTGTCCAAAAGGTGTTGCGGTAATTGCTCAGATTTCAGGTGAAATTACTTCAATTGAACGTATTGAAGGAACAATGCGCCAAGAAGTTATTATCACAAACGAACACGAAAGTGTTTCTCATAAAATTAACGCGAACCAGTCTATGCGTCCATGGGTTCAGGTCGGTGCAAAGATTGAAGCCGGTGTTGCGTTGACTGAAGGTCCATTAGATCCAAAAGAATTATTACGTGTTGCTGGTGTACGTGAAGTTCAAGACTATATCTTGAAGGAAGTTAAGAAAGTATACCAAAGCCAAGGTATCGAAATTAGTGATAAGCACTTGGAAGTAATGATCAAACAGATGATGAAGAAAGTAATCGTTGTAGATAGTGGAGATACTGATTTAAATGTTGGTGTTCAATTATCATTGAATAACATCACAAAAATCAATCGTAACGCATTGTTAAGCGGTAAAACTCCTGCTACATTCAAACCTGTATTATTAGGTATTTCTAAGTCTTCTGTTGAAACAGATTCTTTCTTATCAGCCGCTTCATTCCAGGAAACTACAAAGGTTCTTACAGATGCGACTATTAAGGGTAAAGTTGACCACTTAATTGGTTTGAAAGAAAATGTTATCATTGGTAAATTGATTCCTGCAGGTACAGGATGTCAAGGTGATCGTCCTCAAAACGAAATCGTAGCTGCAAAGGCAAAAGAACTTCGAGACAAACGTATTGCACGTATGAAAGAAGTTCATGATGAAGAGTTCGACAAACTAGTATCTGGCTCTGATGATAGAGATACGATGGATAGTGTAGAAGCTTCAGTAGAAGAATCAATTCTACAAGATGCAGAAACTGCAGACAATAATTCAATGGATATCCAATCTGAAGAATAAGAATATAAGGAGTAGGTAGATACCTATTCCTTTTCTTTAGGAGTAAAAATGGAAAAATATTTTGATTTAGGTAGAGCGTATTACACATATTTAAAAAGCAGCACAAATAAAGATCAATGTACTGTTAGTGTAATATGTGATGATATTGATATTAAACATAACATAATGGATGGCCTATTGTTTGCGGGTGCCTATATATATGATGGATACCAAGAAAATACAGACGGATCTATCACTGTTTGTGATGGAAACATTTCAGTTTATGGATGTGAATTGTCAGATTTAAAGTATGAGAATTATATATCCAATTCCAATGCTACGATAATAAAAAAGTAGGACGTTTGTCCTACAAAATTTGAATATTATTTTTTAAGCATGTATCGACCATGACTTCAGGCCATAAGCTTGCCTGGACTTCTCCGATATGTGCTTTTTTTAGTAGAAGCATACATAGTCTGGATTGACCGATTCCTCCACCTAAAGTGTATGGTAATTCTTTATTTAGAATGGCTTTATGGAAAGGTAATTCACATCTTTCCAAACAGTTTTCTTTTTTCAATTGTTCTAATAATGTATCTTCATCCACACGAATTCCCATAGAAGATATTTCTAGAGCACTTTGTAGTGGTTCATACCAGAATAGGATATCTCCATTTAGTGTCCAGTCATCATAGTCTGGAGCACGACCATCGTGTTTTTCATTGTTTGATAATTTATCACCAATTTGCATCACAAATACGCAGCCATGTTCTTTTGTGATGGCGTTTTCTCTTTCTTTTGCGTTCATATTTGGATACATATCTAATAGTTCCTGAGTTGTGATAAAGAAAATATCATCAGGTAAATGATTAACTGCCTGAGGGTATTTGTACCAAACTTCATGTTCCATATGCTTGATGACTTTAAAGATAGTACGTACATGTTCTACTAATGTTTCTTTTGTGCGTTCATTTTTAGAAATAATTTTTTCCCAGTCCCATTGATCGACATAAGCAGAATGAAAGTTATCTAATTCTTCATCTTTACGAATGGCATTCATATTTGTATATAAGCCTTCATGCAATTTAAAGCCATATTTCTTTAAAGCCATACGTTTCCATTTTGCTAAAGAGTGCACAACTTCCATTTGTTCACCAGGAAGTTCTTTCATGGTAAAAGATACGGGTTTTTCTGTACCATTTAAGTTGTCATTTAAACCAGAACTTTGTGTAACATATAAGGGTGCTGAAATTCTTGATAAATTTAATTCTTTACCAAATTCATATTGAAATGTATCACGGATATATTTAATAGCTTCTTGTGTCTCTCTAACAGTTAATACTGGATCGTAGTTTTCAGGTATAATAAGTTTCATATCATCATCTCCTTAATGTAAGTATTGTATCACAAAATATGAAAAGATTTTCAATTTATTTTGTGATAAAATCATTTTATGAACATTCTATTTTCAATTAACGCAAAATTCATAGATTTGACAAAGACATGTATACGTTCCATCATTCGGTTTGACAAAAATATTGATTTCTATATTTTGCATCATGACTTAAATCAAAAACACATGGATGATTTAAGACGTTCTTTTTTGGAATGTACTTTTCATTTTATAGAAGTAAAGGAAGAAGAATTTAAGGGGTTTCCTATTTCATCTCGATATCCTCTAGAAATTTATTATCGATTATTCGCTTCAGATTTGTTGCCTAAGACATTGGATCGAATTCTTTACTTGGATGTGGACATTGTTGTGATTCAAAGTTTAAGGGAATTGTATAACATGGATTTTGAAAGTAATCTTTATATCGCTTCGAGTCATGTAAATGAGCGTATGACGCATTTAAATGCGAAAAGATTAGGGCTAAAAGAAGATGTGCCATATATCAATACTGGGGTCTTGTTGATGAATTTAGAATTATTGCGTAAGCAATTAAATAAGCAAGATATTTTAAATTATGTGAATGCATATAAGAAAAATCTTGTACTTTTTGATCAAGATGTATTGACGGCATTATATGGAGATAAGACAAAACTAGTAGATTATCGTAAATATAATTTGAGTGAGAGAATGATGAATTTCTATAATCTAAGAAATCCAAGAAGTAGGCTAGATCTTGATTGGGTGAAAAAGAATAGTGTTATCATACATTATTGCGGAAGAATGAAGCCTTGGAAAGGTAAATATATAGGATGTTTAGATTGTTTTTATAGGGAGTTGGAAAAATGAGAGATAGGTTTTCAAATCGTTTAGGATTTATTTTAATTAGCGCAGGATGCGCAATAGGAATTGGCAATGTTTGGCGCTTTCCATATATTGTAGGGCAATATGGAGGTGCTGCATTTGTCTTGATTTATTTATTTTTTCTAGTCATATTAGGATTGCCAGTTATGGTTATGGAGTATTCGGTAGGACGTGCCAGTCAAAAAAGTGCAGCCCTATCTTTTGATGTGTTAGAGCCAAAAGGGACAAAGTGGCATTTTATGAAGTATGTGGCAATGGCAGGAAATTACATACTGATGATGTTTTATACTTCGGTTTGTGGATGGTTGTTTTATTATTGCTACAAAATGTTGATGGGTGATTTTAATGGATTAAATGTGGGTCAAATTAATAATGAATTTGGTTTAATGTTGTCAAATCCCTTGATTCAAGTAGGTATGATGTTTCTAGTTGTTTGTATTGGTTTTTTCATTTGTTCAAAAGGCTTGCAGAATGGTGTGGAAAAAGTATCAAAGTATATGATGTTGTGTTTATTGGTGTTGATGCTTGTGCTAGCTGTTCGTTCACTCATTTTGCCAGGGGCTATGGAGGGCGTAAAGTTTTACTTGTTGCCTGATTTTTCAAAGATGCAAAATGTATCGGATGTCGTATTTGCGGCCATGGGCCAAGCTTTCTTTACTTTGAGTTTAGGTATTGGTGCTATTGCGATATTTGGAAGTTACATTGATAAAAGTAAGAAGTTAACATCTGAGGCCATTACGGTTGTGTGTTTAGATACATTTGTTGCATTGGTTGCAGGCTTCATCGTGATTCCTGCTTGTTTTGCGTATAATGTGGATCCTGGGCAAGGGCCTGGGTTGATTTTCCAGACATTACCTAATATCTTTGCGAATATGCAGTTTGGAAATATTTGGGGTGCTTTGTTCTTTTTGTTTTTGAGTTTTGCCGCATTAACTACAATTATTGCGGTATTTGAAAATATCATTACAATGACAATGGAATGGACAGGATGGTCTCATTCAAAAACAATCAAAGTAAGTTTTGTGCTTGTTTTTGTGTTATCTTTACCATGTGCATTAGGATTTAATGTATTGTCTTTTGTTCAACCTTTAGGTGCTGGTTCAACCATTCAAGATTTAGAAGATTTTATTGTATCGAATAATCTATTACCTTTAGGATCACTTTGCTATGTATTGTTTTGTACATCTAAATATGGATGGGGATTTAAAAACTTTTTAAAGGAAGCCAATTGCGGAGAGGGAATTTCTTTTCCTAAACAAGTTGGTTTCTATGTTTCATATATCATTCCTGTGATTATTTTGGTAATATTTATACAGGGATATATCTCTAAATTTTTGTAGGAGGAGCCATTATGATTAAAAAGAGAAAAGTAGTAATTGTTGGTGCGGGAAATGTGGGAGCAAGTACAGCTTTCTGCATGATCAACCAAGGGATTTGTGATGAAATTGTTTTAATTGATATGAATACAGAAAGGGCTAAAGGTGAAACATTAGATATGATTCATAGTATTGCCTTTATGAATCGTAATATGGAAATTAAATTGGGAGATTATACAGACTGCAAAGATGCAGATGTTTTGGTTATTACCGCAAGTGCTCCAATGGGTAAGGAAAACGATCGTTTAGTGGCTTTAAAATCAAGCTCTAAGATTGTTACAAGTATTGTTTCGAGTGCTATAGAAAATGGATTTAATGGATTTATCGTAGTTGTTTCAAATCCAGTCGATATTATGACTTATGTGGCTTATAAGGTTTCTGGTTTACCAGCAAATCAAATCATTGGTTCAGGAACGTTATTAGATTCAGCTCGTTTACAATGTCATATTGCTGATTGTATTGATGTAGATCCAAAGAGTATTCATGCTTATGTTTTAGGTGAACATGGGGATAGTGAAATGATTCCATGGAGTACAGTTCGTGTGGGTGGTAAAGACATTTACCAAATCACTAAAGATAATCCAACACGCATGAATGAGGGGATGTTTGAAAGTATTCATGAAGCGGTAAAGAAAGATGGTTGGGAAATCTTCAATCGTAAAGGAAATACATGTTATGGTATTGCCGCAAGTACAACACGTATTGTTCGTGCATTGATGTTTAATGAATCCGTAGTACTTCCTATTTCTACGTATTTAGATGGTCAATATGGACAAGATGGTGTATTCACAAGTGTACCGGCTATTTTAGATGCGACAGGTGTCAAAGAGGTTGTTGAGATTGAAATGACAAAAGAAGAAAAAGAACAGTTTGATGCTTCTTGTAGTCATCTACAAAGTTTTTACAAGGAAGTTTAAACTTCCTTTTCTTTTAGTAACATAGGAGGTGTTAGGGTTGGCACAAGGACAAAAGTTAATGACATCTGGATCGATTCCTAAACAGATGGTTTTCTTTGCGTTACCTATTTTATTAGGAAATTTATTTCAGCAATTATATAATACAGTGGATTCCTTAATTGTTGGAAACTTTTTGGGGAGTCAGGCACTTGCGGCGGTGAGTTCAAGTGGAAACATTATATTCTTGATGATTGGCTTCTTTAATGGGGTTGCGATTGGTGCAGGTGTAGTCATTTCGCGTTATTTTGGCGCAAGAGAAATAGAACGTATGCAGAAGGCAATTCATACAACGGTAGCGTTTGGGTTGATTGTAAGTTTTTTTATGACACTTATAGGCATTTTTTTTACGCCTACATTACTTCGCTGGATGTCAACGCCAGAAAGTGTTATGGATGCTTCTGTAACGTATTTTAAAATATACTTTTTAGGTTCTTTTGGATCGATTATGTATAATTTTTTTGTAGGTATTTTACAGGCAGTAGGTGATAGTAAGCATTCACTATATTATTTGATTGTTTCTAGTGTTGTAAATATTGTATTGGATTTATTCTTTATTGCCATTCTTAAAATGGGAGTAGGATCTGCGGCTATGGCTACAATCATTTCGCAATATATTTCGGCAGGTCTATGTTTATATTTATTATTGACGACGAGTGGAACACATCGTATTGTTCTTTCTGAGATAAAGATTCATAAAGAACTTCTAGGGGAAATCTTAAAATATGGCTTGCCTAGTGGGTTTCAGAATTCCATTATTGGACTAGCTAATGTAGTTGTTCAATCGAATATCAACTCTTTTGGCGATATG
>OHNE01000540.1_pt1 | contig 16428 bp, 20 predicted proteins | sample 1569581 | NCBI WGS metagenome assembly OHNE01 (sample SAMEA3879509, study PRJEB24766) | human gut metagenome | biome: human-associated habitat; feature: feces | place: USA | collected 1985/1987 | reverse complement strand
GGTTCGAGCCCCTGGCGGTGCACTCGAGAGAATCGTTTTTGGAGACATAGGAGCTTCGGGGACGGTTCTTTTTTTGTCCCCGGAGTTGAGAAGTTAATAGCCGAACTTGAAAAAAATCGGATCCAGTTTGTAGACGGGAGCCCCCAAGATCTTAAGCTGTGTAGCAAGTTCCACGTACGTTTTTGTAGATACATAATCAAAGTGTCCCATAAAGACCCGCAGAAATTCCATGTTACCGCCGCCGATCAGGAAACTGATTGCAAAGGTATGCCGGAGCAGGTGACCATGCAGCCGATCTATACCGGACTCAACTTTCATGTCCTGGTAAAACATTTTGATCGTGTTATAAGTGATCGGCTTCCTGGTACGCAAAGTCAAAAACATTGTGCCGGATCTGATATGCATAAGTTCAAAGTATTGCTGCAGAGCTACGATCAGGAAGTCCGGAATCAATACAAACCGGCTTTTATTTCCTTTTGACTTCTTGATCGATAGAATGTTTTGAGCAGCGTTCAGATCATGCACCTGCAGGTGCACCACTTCCTGACGCCGGAGTCCGCAGTCTAACATCAGATGAAAGATACAATAATTGCGCAGACCCTGCTCCGTCTCCCGGTCGAGAAGCGTGTCGATATGTATCACATCAGCTTCAAACAATGGAAGCACCGGTGCTGCGTCAGACTTTGGCATCTTGATTTTTTTCAGATAGTCCTTGCAGTAATCTTCATCATAACAGTACCGCAGAAAAGCCTTTATCGATCGGGCATAGCTCCGGACGGAAGAGTCTTTTATTTTTCTATTTCTGCAGTAAACCAGGTAATCCTGATAAATAGATTCCTGATCCAGCGCGTCAAAACCGGCAGCATCCACGGAAATCATATAGTTACGTTCCAGGAACCGGAAAAACAGTCTCAGATCATCTGAATATTTTTCAATCGTTTCCTTACTGCAGTAAGTGCTCCGGCTATAGATATACTGATCATAGATCTGCCGGATCGTCATCATTTGAAAATCCCCCTTGCAAATCTAATGTCTTTATACTATCATAAGCGTAAAGAGTGCCGTCACTTTCATCCAGCAGACGGAAGCGGTGCTTTTCAGAAGACTCGAAGACTTCGGCAAGTTCCTCCTCGTTGAACTGCCGGAGTTTTTTCTGTTTATATCTCTGTGCTTCCATGATATCATTATCGTTCATTTTCAGCAGAGCTTCAAAACAATCCTGCAGAGGACTGTCTTCATTGATCCCCCGGGTATAAATGCCAAGGGTCACCGCTGACCCGATCACGCGCTTTTTCATGGATTCCACATTCAGGCGCCGGTTATAGTTCCGGACAAGTTTCACTTCATCCGGTGTCATTTTCATATCTAAACAGCGCGTAGATCTAAGCGCCTTCCAAAATCCACAGTATGGTCTCCGGTACTTCTTGGGATCTCCGACCTTTTCTACCATCTTAAATACTCTTTCCGTGAGGTAATCAATGATCAGCTTCCGGTTATCCAGGTAATCGTAGATCCTTTTGCATTCGCCCTTGTTCCGGTGATCCTTGAACGGGATCAGATCATAACTCTTGGAATGTCTGCGCATGGTCTGATACTCCACATTCACCACGTAGTTGAGTTTTGGTGTGAGCTTGTCCGCCAACCGGATCAGAGCATCCTCTTCAATGGTCAGCGTACCGTCCAGGATCTGCCGGACATAATTTGTATAATACGGATCCTGTCCGTGCTCCAGAAAGAACTCCAGTCTTGCATTATACCGATAGAACCAGTTCTTTTTCTGATAGCAGCGTTCATAGACCCATTTGTCATACTTGGAGATCAATCCGTTCATTTCCCAGATCTGGAAGAACCACGGCTTGTAATTCTGTTCGATGACTTCCCTGGTCTTCTGGTAGATGCGGACGAATACCTTATCTGACCGCTTACCAAGCGCCACATAATCGATCTCGTAGTCCTCTGATCCGACTTTGTTTGTGACATAGGTTGCATTTTTGAAGCGATCAACGCGCATCTTATAGAAATTTTCCGGTGCAAAGAATGTTTCCGGATCCTTGAGGTAATTGCTGTGCCAACAATAGTCTACTCTGTTCTCCTGGACGAAATCGATTTCCAGACCGAAGTATGCAGCTATGTTCTTAACATATTCATAACTGTTCTCAAAGGCATCCTTTACACCCATGATCCAGAGCATGTAGCTGCGGATCTGCACCACGCACTCACAGGTAACAGACTCCCCACCGTCTGCCGCTTTTGGAACCACCGGCGCCAGGAAGATATCAAAGTACTCCGGATAACTTAAACAGGTCGTATAAAATCGGGAGAAGGTGACCGGCTTCAGATAGAGATTCTTTCCGAGTTTCGGCAGATATAACTCCGGCTGGTCTTCATTTCCGTTCAGATACGAATACTGCAGCTTGAAGAACTTGCGCATTTTCTCGACCTGCGGATCCTTGGATTTCAGCCGGAAGTCGTTCCGGAACTTCACGCTATAATAGAATGTATCGATGTTATGCAGGAATTTCTTGTGTGAGTATCCAAACCACTCATACTGATCCTCCAGGGGCATATCATGATACAGAATGTTATCGTTATTTTGTCTTTTGTCGAGCATATTCGACCCCCTAAAACTTAATTTGTCGGACAAAAACACGGTTTTTGCGATTTTTCCCCAAAAGCCGTTTCGGGGAAAAAAGTTTTCCACCATTTTTGTTAGAATACGAGCACGTTTCACCGTGTCGGACAATGGTTTTTGAGACCACGTATTACAGGGCGTGGCGCAGGCCGTCGGCCGGCTTCGCGGGGCCCCCAACATCCCCGCTCGTCCGTCCTAGGCACTGCACCTACTTCTTGGACGGTTTTTCGTCTACAAGCTCGAAATGGTTGTACGAATCGTATAGGCTGTAGATGTATTTGCTGGTGAAAAAGAAGCTGGTATCGATCGTTTCCTTTATGGGATACCACTTTTCAATGCAGATAAATAAGTTTCCCCGGAACAGGAAGCTCACAAAGGCACCCATGGCTCCGGCATTTGCTATTTTCCGGTGTACGTGCTCATACTCGATTAGTCCCCGGATCTGCCTGTCCAGCATCCGGTCAAACTGTGCCATCAGAATAATGTCGAACCCATAATGCCGGTGCTGGGAGAAGAAGGACAGCCAGGCACGCCGGGAGCTGGAAGCATATTCCCGGGAGTTAAAGAGCAGCTGCGCCTCATCAATATAGAGCCGGATTTCACCTTCCCGGAGTCTGCGTCCAAGATGCCTGGACAGTCTCCGGGAGAACTGGAGCAGTCTCTCCGGATCCAGCCGGTGATTCGGGATATAGATGTAGGTTCCCTGTCCCTTTTTCACAGCTTTCACGTTGTAATAAAAGTTCCCCAGGACAATAGCGTTCTTCCTGCGGAGCCGGACAGCAATCTCCTTAGCAGCGTGTACACTCTTGCCGGATCCGGGAGTACCGGAGTACAAAGATATCATAATAATTCCCCCTTGCTGTTATTGGATCAGCTTGATCCATCGCGCAATGATAGAATACAAATAGTAAAGTCCAATTGCCGCCAGCCATGCAGTACCGATTTTCAGCATCTGCGACACCGGCAGGAACCAGTTCAGATATCCGAGGTAGGGAAGCTGCGCCAGCTCTTCGATCGGCCCGGCAAAAGGAGAAGTCGGAAACACGCTCATCAGCATATCCAGGAACGCATTCAGTAAAGCCTGCATATCTACCATAAAATCACCACTTTATAACCTTTCTGGTACCCATCATGAGCATCACAATAAACAAACCCAATTCACCTAACCGCCAGATCTTCATGATTGGATCCATCCATGATAGATCTATCACAAAACTGGTATCAACATCTATAAAGTCCAGTTTCACCGGAATCTCAAACTTCGGTGTCTCCGGTTCTGCGGACAATGCCTGGAGCAGATGGATGAAGTCGAAGGGGATGCAGAAAGGGAACAGCATCTTTAGATCTTTTTTGTAAGATTCCCCCTCACCATCAGCACCGGGATCCGGAGACGGTGAAGGATCGGGCTCCGGTTCGGGTTCCGGTGCTGGCTCCGGCAAGGCTGCAGTCAGGGCAGCATTCAGAGCATTCTTATAAGCTTCTGTATTTTCTGCCGGATCAAGTCCCGGTTCCGGAAGAGCTGCGGCCGCCGTAGACAATGCAGCGTTGATTCCAGGGAGCCGCCCCGGAGCAAACTCATAGCCGGTCAATGGCTGCATGACGGTAGGGGCGGACTTGGTAAGTTCCGGGAAGTCATAGGCTTCGCCGTTTAAAAGACCGGTCAAAGTACCGTTTAATAGAAAATTATGAGCTTCTGCTTCAGAAGAAAACAAAGGAATATCTGTTTTAAAAGCAGAAAAACCTGCTGCAAATTGATTTGAACAAGAAAAAAGAAAAACATTGTTTTCATAATAATTGAATCTAATAGCCCACGATGAAGAAAAAGTACCATTAGATAATATTTGAACCCAGTAACAGGAATCGCCACTTTTATAACATGCAACTTTCCCAGAACAAAAAGCATCAACAGATTGATATGAATATTGCGGAGATGATGCTAAATGATAAGATATGTTAAAGTGATAATAACCATCAGAACCTATATTATAGCCAGAAAACACACCATCATTATCATAATAATCTACAGAATTTAACCCTTCCACCTTCCCATCATACAGATCCGCAAAAAATCCAGCCATAGCCGTAAACAGTGTACTGGTAACCAATACATCCTGAATATACCGAAAAGGATCCGTATACCCGGTATCCGGTGTCGGAGTATTCTCCGGCTCCGGAGTAGGAGTCGGATCCGGTTCATTGCCGCCAGTCCCGGAGATTACTCGGTACTTTGCAAACGTTTCAGAAGTCGGCAGTTTCAAAGCATTACTTCCGAGCGTAGAATCAACAGCGTCCATAGCTTCTTTTACAGTCATCTTGGAACCATCCGGCATCGTTATAATGGTATCATAGAAAGGCGGTTCAGCCATGCTTTCCACAGATGTAATAAAAGCATCATAAAGCGAAGATCCGGATTCGTAATCATCCAGTCCGTCCTTGATGCCGGAAGATATAGCAACCGTCTCCAGCAGATTATAAAGCATCATGGTAAGCTCCACGGCAAATTCTTCACTAACTGCGACAGATGCAGCCTTAACTTTTAGCGTATTTCCACCCAGCACGCTGCCGATCACGATGACCATGGCGAGCAACAGCGCTGATATTCTTTTCTGCATAGCATTATCCCCCTACGAAAAAGTCTTATCTAACAAAGCATGAAAACCATCATCCTTAACCACCGGAGGTTCACAACAGGCATCCATGCCATCAACAGGATCCTTAAAATTTCTCTTGCAGCAGAGAATGACATCCGGATCGTAATAGATGCATCCGTATTCCCTGCAATGTTTCTCATCAAAATAAGTTACCATTTCCACCTTTACCTTTCTTGTCCGACAAATCTCTGGAGATCTTCGGCGTGCTGCAGCGATTTTGTCCGACAAAAGATTGTCCTACAAAGACCTGGAGATCTCCGGGAAACTGCAGTTACTTTGTCCGACAAACCATTGTCCTACAAAAGAGATCTTCCGGAAAATTGCTGCCGGAAAATTGTCCCACAGAACTATCTGATTCCGGAATTGATTTTTACATTTACAAAGTCTGTCCGAAAAAAATCACACTGCAAAGTCAAACCTTCAGCAATTTTGTCCGACAAAGTTTGTCCTACAAAAGTCATGCTGCAGCAGCTCCTGGTTTTCGTTTTTGTCCGACAGCACCAAAAAAGGGCGGGAAGCTTCAGCTCCTCACCCTTCCCGGTTGATCATTATTCAGTTGTTAGGCTTTACCCAGGGACTTCATCCATTTCAGACCGAATCTGACACCTACTACAGCACCATAGATAACTACAGCGGCAGCCACTACGATAGCCAGAACCTTGAGCAGATCACCCTGTACGCTTGTCACAGCGTTAGTCATTACAGTAGCAAGATCGAAGTCAGAAGCTTCAGAAACTCCGGAAGCTGCTGCAGCTACAAAGGGAACGTAAATCATCGGCATGTCAATGCCCTCCTTCCATAAGTGAGAATGCGGTATATACCACATATCCAGTTAATATAGCTATGCATTCACAGGCGGCGCCCAAGATCATGAACTGTGATGCAATAGACACGTATGTATTGATATCCATCATTTCCTCCCTGTAAAGAACCCATGTACGAACAACATCCCGGCCAGGATCCCCAGCAGGATAGATAACAGCAGGGATTGTTCCTGGTACTTATGGATCTGATCCTGCATATAACCGGATTGTTCCAGCAGAGTGTCGTTCTGTGTTGACAGATATTCATTGGATTGCGTCAGATCTTCATGGATCTGTTGCAGATAGTCAGAGTAGTCCGGTGCATCTGCGGAGAAGACAACAGTGTAGGGACTGTTGCCTTCCGGAGAATCTACCGCAGCACCTTCACCGGTATCGCTGCCGGCTATCACTTCCGCATTGCCACCGGATACGGTGACAGGAAGGTAGACCGTGTCAGCTTCTGTATTAAGTAAAGGGGAATCCTCCCCGGGGGAGGCGGTCACAACCTCATCCATTATTTAGCAGCCTTTCCGAGCTCCTTAGCTTCCGGAGCTGTCTCCGGCTGGATCATGCCCTGGACTATAAAGCCGGGAATCACTTTCGGCTTGATCTCCAGATGGGAGATAAAGGCAACATCACGAAGACGGTTCACAGGCTTACCATCAGAACCTACAGTCATCTCAAAAGTACCTTCATAAAGCCCGGGAGCTACCACGATCTTGTTACGCAGCACAGAGTCCACAGAGCACTTTGCACGCTGTACACCTACCGGCTGGGTAGGATCAAACTGTGCTTCGGATGCAAGAACTTCACCGTCTTCACCCCAGAACATGTAATGCACAGAGCATCCGGAAAGCTTGTTGCCTGCTTCGTCCTTCATGTCATACTGGTTAGCGAATAAGATCACGATTTTTGCTTTGTTTGTTAAGGTTACATTAGCCATTTTGATTTTCCTCCATTTTCAGAAAAGGGTTAGTGTTAATAAGGTATTGTTTTCTATCATTTTCATAGCGATATCGCTGACGGTACCAGCTCATGACTTTGTTGTAATCACCGCCGGTCTGCTTACAGAGCAGCTTGATCGTAAGCGGTGTATAATTATGACGTTCCCGGAGCCAGTCCAGAAAAGATTGCTTGTTTTCATCCCAAAACGAAGAATCGGTGAGACACTCCGGAGTATCAGGTACGGTTGACTGTGACATAGGGATCGTCCTTTCTGGTTATTTGTGTTTTTCGACTTGTTTCCAATAAGTGTCACGCAGATCCAGAAGTTCAGCAGCATCCGAAGAAGTACGAACGATTACTTTACCCTCAGACTTAGATCTGGCATACATAAAATAAACAATTCGACTGGGATCAGACACAGAACGATCAGCTTCCACATGGATAGTCCGGGGATCAATAAAAATCCACCGCTCTATCTCTCCACAAATAACTTGTTCAACTTTAATAAACATCAGCATTCCTTTCTGTTCCGGGTCTGCGGCTGTCCGGGTGCCCCTCCGGGGGGCGGGTCTCGCCCCGCTGGCGACAAGGGACTCGTCCCTTGACCCGTTATCACTGCCGTGAGGGCGCAGGGAAACAGCAGCAAGGGCGGCTCCTGTTCCCCTGGCGGGGAAGTGTCGGGAGAGCGGGTCTGTAAAGCGGCTTTCGCGGCATATCCTCACCGCAAGGGCGGCGGTTCCGGTATTCCACGTACCGCTTGACAGACAGGCGCCGGGGTTACGTGAAGGGCAGGGAGTTAAGGTCTTCAAGGGCACGGTGCAGATGATCCAGCGACCGAGCGACAGTATAGATCTGACTGTCCTGCTCCGAGATCTTTTGCCGGTTGGCTTTCATGCGCTGCTCATAGTATGCCAGTTCCTGCGCCCTGGTCTCGTCACCGGAGCGGTAGTCTTCCAGGATCCGGCAGAGCTTATCCGTCCAGGTCGTGCCCTTCTGGCTGTTTACATACTCGTCCAGGTCTACCGGGAGCCGGATCGACTTCTTGATCAGATCATCCGGCACTGCTGTCACCTCCCAGAATATCCTCAAAAGAGAGCTGACCGCCACAGGCTGCTTTGCGCTTTTCCTCTGCCTGTTTCATATATGAATCATATAGATCCAGCATCTCATCCATGCTCTCAGAGGAGCGAATCAACATCTGACCCTGATCGGTAAAGCTATACAGCTTATAAAAGAGATCAGACTGCAGTCGTTCCACCACTACATGAAGCGTACTAGCATCCACTGATACGATACGGTTACAGCGATATAAATTAACGTGAACATCAATGAGCATCAAATTACCTCCTTCTTACCCGGATCGACTCCACACAGGGCTTATCATCACCGGTCTTTTAATATGCGCGCGTTTGTGCTACAATTTAAGGTATATATACTTTAGTAGGATAAATTCTGTCCTACAAGTACAGTATAATAGCCGAACGGCTAAAAGTCAACAATAAAATAGCCAAGCGCCTAATATAATATTTTGGAGAAAATTATGGATATAGTCGAAAGAATAAAAGCTAAAAGTAAGGAAAAGGGCACTAATATAGCAACTCTTGAAAAAGAGCTAGGAATAGGCAACGGAGTAATAAGACGCTGGAACGAAAGGAAACCAGGAGCTGAACAAGTGTATAAAATAGCCGTATGCCTAAATACAACAGTTGAATGGTTATTAACAGGAAAAGAATCAACAGATCTTACACCAGAGGAACAGCTATTAATTGATCGCTACCGCCGAGCAGATAACAGAGGAAAACGCAATATCATGTGCACAGCAGAAAATGAAAGCACGGAGCTAGAGTCATCAGCTTCCAAGCTTGGATAAAACACCATAGATAAAAGGGGGATCACTATGAATGAAGGAATAGCAATGATGTTTTCAATTTTAATTGTCATGTTCGGGTACCTGGTATTTAAGATCTTGACAGATCAGTCCGAACCAACGACTACCAGCAATAGGAAACGGAACAAGAAGGGGACAGGTAAGCCAGTTATCAAAAACAACTGGAATATGCGACCACTGGACACAAAAGATCCTGCAGACAAAGATCTGCGATATGAGGACTTCGTAGAATCATCCTGGAAAGAAATAGAGAAATAATTGTCCGACAAACATACATGCAGCATAGCCGGATCCACACTTCCGGAAATTATTTTGTCGGACAAAAAAACTTTACAAACCCGGGAACCCGTGTTATATTGAACTTAGCCAAAGAGAGACTAATGTCTAACTTCAAGACGCAGAAAACCCCGGGATGCTACCCCGGGGCTTTTTGTTGCTAGGCTGACTGTTGCTATTCATCACCGTCCAGCCATTTGCATATGTAGTAGCCGACTACACTTGCTATGACGGAGATAATAAAAGAGACTAATAACTCCAAGACGCTCACCTCCTTCCTGCTGGAAAGAGTCAACAGCAAGCCTATTATATCACACGGTTCCCGTAGCGTAAACCGCTAAAAAACGACTTAAAATATCCCTTGGAAGCCTTTTCTCTTAATCAGGGTGTCCAGGGTTCGAGCCCCTGGCGGTGCACTCGAGAGAATCGTTTTTGGAGACATAGGAGCTCCGGGGACGGTTCTTTTTTTGCATAGATACCCTGATTAAGGAGATTTCACATGACTGCGATATTTGATACCCATGCGCATTATGACGATGACGCATTTAATGAAGACAGAGAACAGCTTCTGGCGGCGCTGCCGGAGCAGGGGATTGCCCGGGTGGTGGATGTAGGTGCGAGCCTTGCTTCCTGCAGGAAAGTACTGGAGCTGATGGAACAATATGATTATATCTACGGAGCCATCGGCGTGCATCCCAGCGAGACAGCGGAACTGAACGAGGAAACCTACTCCTGGTTAAAAGAGCAGTGCCAGAAGGAGAAATGTCTGGCGGTGGGAGAGATCGGACTGGATTATTATTGGCCGGAGCCGGATCATGAGACACAGAAGAAATGGTTCCTGCGGCAGCTGGATCTGGCGAGAGAGATCAAAAAACCTGTCATCATTCACTCCCGAGAGGCGGCAAAGGATACCGTAGACCTCATGACGGAGGCACATGCAGAGGAGATCGGCGGCGTGATCCATTGCTATTCCTATACGAAGGAAACGGCGAAGACTTTCCTGGATATGGGCTTCTACTTCGGCATTGGTGGTGTGCTGACTTTCAAAAATGCGAAGAAGCTGAAGGAAGCGGTAGAGTACATTCCCATGGATCGCATTGTATTTGAGACGGATTGCCCGTATCTGGCACCGGAACCGAACCGCGGCAAACGCAACAGTTCCCTGAATATTCCCTATGTGATCGCTGCCATGGCACAGATCAAGGGAATCACAGAGGAAGAAGTGCGTAAGGCGGCATGGGACAATTCTCTGAAATTATATCGGATGGATAAATAATCGGGTAAAAAGCAATGGAAGCAATAAAAGAAATGGAAGAAAGCAAGACAAAACAGCAACTATTTTCAAAAGAAGATCTGAAAAAACTAATCGTTCCGCTCTTATTTGAACAGGCGCTGGCTATTACCGTGGGTATGGCGGATACGGTCATGATCTCTTCGGCGGGCGAAGCGGCGGTTTCCGGCGTATCCCTGATCGATATGTTCAATAACCTGATCATCAGTGTGTTGGCGGCATTGGCTACCGGTGGCGCGGTGGTGACTTCCCAGTTCCTCGGAGCAGGGAAAAAAGAGGACGCCTGCAAATCCGCAAAACAGCTGATCGTGTCCTCCGTATGCATTACCATCGGTATTTCGATTCTGGTCATGGTGTTCTGTAACGGCATCATTTCCCTGTTTTTCGGTAAGATTGAAGCGGATGTATTTCACAATGCTGTAATTTACATGATGATCTCCGCATTGTCCTTCCCGTTTTTGGCTTTGTACAATTCCTGTGCAGCGCTGTTCCGCTCCATGGGAAATTCCAAGATCACATTGAAGGTCTCCGTGGTGGAAAATATCATTAACATCGGCGGTAATGCTTTGGGCGTCTATGTACTGGGACTGGGCGTGGCAGGTGTGGCGATTCCTTCCCTGATTTCCCGTGCAGTGGCAGGATTCATCCTATATCATTTGCTGAAAAACCCGTCCAACGAAGTGCATTTATTAAAAGAAAGATTCCACATCGACTGGCCGGTGATCCATAAGATTTTTTACATAGGTATCCCCAGCGGGATTGAAAATGGTATTTTCCAGCTGGGACGTGTCATTGTGGTAAGCATTATCGCGGGTTTCGGAACTGTGCAGATCGCTGCCAACGGCGTGGCGAACAGCTTAGACAGCATGGGCTGTATCGTGGGACAGGCTATGAATCTGGCAATGATCACGGTAATTGGCCGTTGTGTCGGCGCCGGAGATTCCGGTCAGGTGCGGTACTATACGAAAAAATTATTGAAGATTACCTACTTGTGTACCTTTATGGTAAACAGCGTCATCCTGCTGTGTCTGCCCTGGATCCTGAAATGCTACGGATTAAGCACGGAGACCACGCAGTTGTCCTACATTCTGGTCATGATCCACAATGGCATGGCAATGTTTTTGTGGCCAGCATCTTTTGTACTGCCGAACATGCTTCGTGCCTGCAATGACGTGCGCTTTACCATGGTGCTGTCCATATTCTCTATGTTCATGTTCCGCATCGGTTTCAGTTATATCATCGGTGTGAACATGGGCTACGGAGCCATTGGTGTCTGGATCGCCATGGTACTGGACTGGATCTTCCGCGTGATCTGCTTCGTGAGCAGATATTTGTCCGGCCACTGGCTGAAAACGGCCGAGTTAAAGGATAACAGATAGTATAGAGCATGATTTTTGCACCCGAATAGGTTCACGGATGAACTGTTATGAGGTATAATGTGGGAAAAAGAGAGGGAGGTATGTAATATGCAGGTAGTATTGGAAAATGAAGCTTTAAAGGTAACGATCAACAGCTTTGGCGCAGAACTTGCAAGTATTCGGGGGAAAGAGACAGATACTGAGTATCTGTGGAATGCGGATGCGAAATTCTGGAAGAGAAGTGCACCGGTACTGTTCCCATTTGTGGGCAGTCTGAAAAATAAGGAATATCACTACGAAGGAAAAGCCTATCCCATGGGGCAGCATGGTTTTGCCAGAGACATGGAATTTGCAGTGGACGTACAGACGGCTACGGAAGCATGGTTTTCCCTGCATTCTAATGAAGAAACAAAAGCGAAATACCCGCTGGAGTTTATCCTGAAAATTGGATATGAATTAGAAGGAAAAGATCTGAAAGTTATCTGGCAGGTAGAAAACCCGGACGAAAAAGTCTTGTATTTTTCTATCGGAGGACACCCGGCATTTATGTGTCCTGTGGATGAAAAAGGAAAGCAGTCGGAGTATTATTTCAAGTTTGATACGGACAAGGATCTGACGTATGGTCTCATCGCAGATGATGGACAGGGACTGCTAGGACAGGAAGAGGATGTTCTGCCGGTGGCAGAGGATGGTTACGCACAGATCACAAAGCACCTGTTTGACCGGGATGCCCTGATTGTGGAGAACCACCAGGCTTCCGTAGTGAGCCTGTGTACCCCGGACAAAAAGCCTTACCTTACCGTAAGCTTTGACGCTCCGTTATTTGGGCTGTGGTCTCCCGCAGGCAAGGGAGCACCGTTTATCTGCATCGAGCCCTGGTACGGCAGATGCGACCGGACGACCTTCGACGGCAGCCTGGAACAGCGGGAGTATGGCAATACTCTGCAGGCGGGCGGGGTATTCCGCAGGGAGTACACCATCACCGTAGAATAAATCCGGAAACAGCAGCGATATGTCAGGTATCGCTGCTGTTTTTAAGTGGCTCATCTTATGAATTATTCTTGTTCTTGTAATGGAAATTCGGAATATGCTCCCATCTGTCCCGGAAATAATGGGCGATCAGTTTCGGACGGCGGTCTCGGGTAAAGATGCCTTTCCGGTTGCCGTCTGCGCGCATACAGCCCTGCAGGGTGGCATAATCGGCGAAGTTCCATGCCTGTTCCCCGATAAAAAAGTCTCTTCCGTCGAAGGCCTTGCTGTACATTTTATAAAGTTCTGCCTGAAATTCTTCACTCCACATTTCCGGCGCACAGTTATGGAGCCCGGCGAGAGTATCGGCGCCGTATTCGGTCATCATCACGGGTTTTCCGATCTTTTCCCAGAAATCCAGTTCCAGATTCCAGGCGTAGGAAGCAGCCTCCAGATCACCGGAGAGATTGTACCATCCGTAATAGCGGTTGAGACAGACTACATCCATGGTTCTGGTCACAATGTCCTTCTCGTAATTATTCTGGCAGCAGACAAAGGTCACGGGGCGGTTCTGAGGATCCAGCCGGTGGGTAAATTCATAGAGAGAATGCCAGTAATCGTAGGCGGATTCCGGGAAATGCTCGGTATCCGGTTCGTTTCCCATGGACCACATGACGATGCAGGGATGATTTTTGTCTCGCGCGATCAGATCCCGCAGGACCTGCTCGTGATGCTCTCTTATGGGAAATGTCTTATAAGGATCACAGCTCTCTCCGGCACCGATGCCCACGGCGGGCGTCTCATCAATAATAACGATACCTTCTCTGTCACAGAGCCGGTAGATCTCCTCCGCGTAAGGGTAATGGCTGGTGCGGAAGGAGTTGGCATGGATCCAGTGTAGAAGATTAATATCCTTTACATCGAGGCAGAGATCCAGTCCTCTTCCGCGGAAAAAGGAATCCTCATGCTTGCTGAAGCCCTTGAAATAAAAAGGCTCCCCGTTGATCAGAAACTGCGTTCCCTTCACCTCTACGGTGCGGAAACCGAATTCTTCCGTATAGCAGTCCTCTCCGTAATGAACTTCCGCCTTGTACAGGTAAGGAGTGCCGGGATAAGGCTGCCAGAGATGGACCTGCGGGATCCGAAGCTCTCCCTTTCGGCCGGTGGCTTCTGCTTTGCAGTTGCTTTCCGCGTCTATGATTTTTAAAGTGACAGGAGCGTCACTATCCATCCCATCCGTGAGAATTTCGTAATTTAAGACGCCGGTGTCACCTTCGATAGACGGGACCAGAGTAATGTCTCTGATGTAGGAGGCCGGAGTGCTGTAGATGCGTACCGGACGGTTGATACCTGCAAAATTAAAGAAATCAAAATTCGGAAGATTTTGCTTTTTTCTCCATAGCTTTGCGGCTTCTACACTGGGAATGCCTGGATTGTCCGAGCCGAAGAAGGCGATATTGCCCTCATTGCCTATGGGCAGAGTGCTGTGGCTGATCCGGTTGTCCACAGCGACACCGATGGTAAGGTGCCCATCCTCCGGAATCAGATCCGTGATCTCTACTTCAAAGGGGAGAAAACCACCCTTATGTGTCATAATAAGTTTCCCATTGATATAAACTTTTGCAACATGGGTCACGGCATCAAAACGCAGTACCTGACGCTGTCCGTTACTTCCGCACAAAAGGGCCGGGAGTACCACGGTTCGCTCGTAATAAGCCCAACCGTAATGATTCCGGTAAGCCGGATCATCCTTCTGGTCATTATAAGAAGCCGGCACGGCAATCAGGTCCATCTCCTGCGGAGCTGACCAGGTATCTTCCGGTTCCGTCTCATCTCCTAATTTGAAGTGCCATATCCCTCCCAGATCGATCAAGCTGCGGGAACGGTTCATAATTGGATATAACATGGTAGTCCTCCTTTTGCCTTGTGGACTGTAATTGCGCTTATTATAGGGCAGGACAAAAGGAAAATCCATGTGATTATTTTTAGGAAGTATGTAAATTTTTATGAATCTGGCAAGTCAGTAATTAATGGTGGGTATTCCTGTTTTTTTTGCAAGGGCGCAAATAGCGCCCCAGCGCCTGGATTTAAAGTAGAAGAGCATGGCAATCATGCCGGTAATAAAGCTGGCGGAAACACTGACCATGGCATATTCGCCATAGCCGGCATACATGATGAGATAAGCGGCAGGGATTCGGACAACCCATAATAGCAGAATATTTACGATAGTGGGATAGCGAATCTCTCCGATACCATTGATAAAGCACATAATGCCATTGAACACGGCGTAGGCCCAGGTGAATGGCAGAACAAGATAAGTATATCGCTGTGCAAAAGCCAACACGGCCGGATCACGGCTGAACAACATCAGCAGAGGATGGCAAAAAGCAGTCACAAGTAATCCCCCTGCAAGGGTGACGATGCCGGAACAGAGCGGTATCTGCCATGCACCGCAGCATAAACGACGGTAGTTCCGGGCACCAAGGTTCTGCCCGGCAAACACAGTAGCCGCAGATGAATATGAAGTAATGGCAATATTGGCAATGCCGCTGACTTTACCGGCAACGGAGCATCCGGCTACGAAGGTGGATCCCAGTGTGTTATAAAGAGCCTGAAGCAGCACATGACCGACAGAATAAAGTGCGGTATTCAGTCCGAGCGGCAAGCCGATCTTTAACATTTCATGAAGAATAGGAAGGTCAAAACCATGCGCAAAAACCGGAAAATTCATGGCAGGATAAGTATGACGGATGTAGAAGATGCTGAACATCCAGGACAGAAACAGTGAGGCAGCAGTTGCGATGGCAACACCGGTGACGCCCATTCCCAAACCGGCAGTCAGTACAAGGTCCAGAACAATATTGGTAACGCAGGAAATGCCAAGAAATAACAGCGAGGAAGTACTGTTTCCCAGACCTCGTAAAATACCTGCGTTAAAGTTATATCCCATATTGCCGAGAATGCCTAACGTTGTGATACGCAAATACACAATGGCATAGGGCATGGCATCGGCAGGCACCTGCATCAGCCTGAGAAGGAACGGTCCGGCAGCTACGCCTAACAACGTAAGCGGCAGACTGGCAGCGTACAGAAAAAACACTGCGGTTTGTGCAAGCTTACGCAGTTGATCGGCATCGGAGGCACCTGCCGCTTGTGAAATCAGGATGGATATTCCGGAACCAATGCCAAGAAAGATACACAAAAGAATCTCCAGTGGCTGGGAACTTGTGGCTACAGCGGCCAAAGCGGATGCATCACAGAAATTACCGATGACCAAAGTATCAATGGTTCCGTATAACTGTTGTAAGATATTTCCGATGCAGATCGGCAATGCAAACTGTGCTGCGCGGCCTAAAATAGAACCTTGTGTCATATCGATTTTACTCATATTCATTGACAATCACCCGCTTTGTAAAAATGGTAAATATTTAAATTGTAGAATGTAAAAATTCATCAGCTTATACTGGCTTGGTTCAGAGTCTATGCCAAAACTGTGTCCGGGGTTTTATGTTGAGAAAGCTTTCGATGTTGCCGGTTATATTCTCTATTGTAATATAATCATGATGCCAGGGTCAAAAGGTCTAAGCCCACATGAGCTTGCTCATAGGTGGGTGA
>OHNE01000490.1_pt1 | contig 18204 bp, 15 predicted proteins | sample 1569581 | NCBI WGS metagenome assembly OHNE01 (sample SAMEA3879509, study PRJEB24766) | human gut metagenome | biome: human-associated habitat; feature: feces | place: USA | collected 1985/1987 | reverse complement strand
GTGTGCAGGAGCTTCGCAGCCATAAACGCAGAAATACGAAAACCGGACGGGCGAGCTTGTTTGCAGGTCTGCTGTTTTGCCCCGACTGCGGAGCCAAGCTTCATTTCTGTGCCGCCAAGAGCTTAAAACCCAATCAGGAATTTTACCGCTGCGCCAACTACAATTCCGGACGAGGGACTTGCAATATTCATTATATCCGCAATGTGGTGCTGGAGCAGATCGTGGCGGAAGCGGTGGGTAGTCTCGCAGACTTTGTGCGGTGCTATGAGCCGATTTTCCTGTATCTGCTGGCGAAAAACAACACCGCTGCACGACAGTCCGAGGTGCAGAAGCTGAAGCAGGTCATTACCACCAGTGAACGGCGCATCCAAGCAATCGATAAAGCCATTGAAGGGTTGTTTGAAGCGAATATCTCCGGAAAAATCACCGATGAGCGTTTCACAAAAATGACCGCCAACTACGAAAAGGAGCAGAAAGATCTGTTGGAGCTCGTAGCTGACGGCAAGAAAAATCTGTTGGAAGCGGAGCAAACCAAGGTGGATTTGAGGCTGCTGATGAAAGCACTGCGGGATTATACGGACATTCGACAGCTTACGCCGGAGATCGTTAATGCGCTGATTCGGCGCATCGAGGTTCACAGCAAGGATAAGGAAACCAAGAAGGTCAAGGTCGATATTTACTTCACTGCCGTTGGACTATTCTCTATTCCTACGGAAAAAGAGATGCAGGCGGCAATGGAGGATATCCGTCAAAACCCGCAGCAGTTCAAGACTTCTGCATAAAGCAGAACGCGGTGCAGCCCCTTTTCAGAGACTGCACCGTATCCTATATAATTACTTCGTTATACGTCTCTCCCAATACGGGGCGTCCTGTTTTTCCATTTTCAGCGCTGACTTATCGGGCGCTCGTCCCCGAAGATCAGATCGTCGATATCGGGCTTTCGCTCCATGGGCTCCACTCCTCTCCGTTTCCATACCCTCCATTCTATGTACCGGGGTCAGAGAAAATGTCTCCCGGCATTTTTTGCAGTCTCTCTTGGACAAAAGCCTTGTCCGGCTGTCCCGTTTTCGGGCATTTTTTCTGTCCGGATGCCGTCCTGTTTCTGTCCGTTTTTTGTCCAGTTTCGCCTGATCGCCGCAAAAATCGGCAAAACAAAATTTTCCATAGGGGAAGGGGTTGCTTTTTTTCATTTTCATGATACAATAACAGTACAAATCTTAATGGAGGTGCTTCCCATGGCTTATCAGATCGGTTCCGGCTGCGTCAGCTGCGGTGCTTGCGCAGACGTATGCCCTGTTGGTGCCATTTCTCAGGGTGACGATCATTATGTGATCGACGCTAACTCCTGCCTGGACTGCGGTACTTGCAGCGATACCTGCCCCAATGGCGCTATCAGCCCTGCTGAATAATTACATAGCAAGGACGAAAAACACCGGAGCGGATGCTCCGGTGTTTTTTGCTGTCTTGCGCCGGAGGCGCTCCCCGTGGTACAATACTATCAATGATTCCGGCAGGATACCGGCTGCCATTTTACGGATGGTGGAGAATATCATAAGTATCTCTGCCCAGAGATAAGGAGGGGTACACATGGAGCACTGGGACCGGCTGCGGGGCGATCAGGGCTTTTACTGGGATGACGGTCTGTTCCGCCCCTCCACGGATACCTTTCTGTTGGGGGGCTTTCCCGTCCTGCGCCGTGGGGAACGGGTCTGCGACTTAGGAGCCGGAACGGGGCTGCTGGGGGCGCTGCTGCTGACACGGGAGCCGTCCCTCACCGTCACCGGGCTGGAGCTGCGGGAGGACGCCTGCCGTCTGGCCCGGCGCACCGCAGAGCGCAGCGGCTGGCAGGAGCGGCTGCTGTGCCAGCAGGGGGACCTGCGGCGGCGGGAGGACCTGCCCCCGGCGGGCGGGTTCGATCTGGTGGTATCCAATCCCCCCTACTTCCCGCCGGAGACGGGGCGTGTCTCTCCGCAGGAGACACGGAGTGTCGCCCGGTCGGAGGTGGTGTGTACGCTGGAGGATGTGTGCCGGGCCGCCGGTTGGCTGCTGCGGTGGGGCGGGCGCTTCTGCGTGGTGTTCCCCACAGAGCGGCTGGTGGAGCTGATGGAGACGGCCCGTCGTTTCGGGCTGGAGCCCAAGCGGCTCCGGCTGCTCCAGCACGGGCCGGATTGCCCGCCCTCCGCCGTCCTGCTGGAGGCGGTGCGGCAGGGCCGGCCGGGGCTGGAGATTCTGCCCACACTACTGTCAAACCGGAGGTAATATACATGGCCGGAACGCTGTATCTGGTACCCACCCCCATCGGCAACCTGGGGGACATCTCCCGGCGCATCGCGGACACCCTGGGGGAGGTGGATTTTATTGCCGCGGAGGATACCCGGGTGACCCTCAAGCTGCTTAACCACCTGGGGCTGAAAAAGCCCATGGTCAGCTACTACGAGCACGCCTTGCAGAAGGGCGAAGCCATTTTGCAGCGCATCGAGGCAGGGGAGAGCTGCGCCTTGTGCAGTGACGCCGGAATGCCCTGCGTGTCTGACCCGGGCGAGGTCATCGTGCGGGACGCGCTGGCGCGGGGTATCAAAGTAGTGCCCATCCCGGCCGCTTCTGCCTGCGTTACGGCGCTGGCGGTCTCCGGGCAGGACACCTCCCGCTGGGTGTTCGAGGGCTTTCTGCCGGTGAACCGCAAGCAGAAAAAGGAGCGTCTGGCCGAGCTTTTGCAGGAAAAGCGCACGGTCATCTTTTACGAAGCGCCCCACAAGCTGCGCACCACGCTGGACGATCTGACCGCCGCCTTTGGCGCAGAGCGCAGCATCACCCTGTGCCGGGAGCTGACTAAGCTCCACGAGGAGATCTGGAAAACCACCTTGGGCGAAGCTGTGGAGCACTACCGCGCCGCCGAGCCCCGGGGCGAGTATGTGCTGGTGATGGCCGGTGCGCCGGAGACCGCCGACCCGGAGCAGGAGCTGACGCTGGAGCAGGCAGCGCATCGGGCCTTTGCGCTGACCATTGAGGGCTTCAGCGCTTCTGCCGCCGCCAAAGCTGCTGCGCAGGGCACGGCCTATTCCAAGAGCGAAGTTTACAAGCAGCTGCTGCTGTTGCAGCAGACTGCCGAATGAGTATAGAGGAGGATATCTTTCCGTGACAAAACTACTGGTCCTGAGCGACAGCCACGGCGCGCGTGACGCCATTAAGCGCATTTTGAACAAAGAGCAGAACAACGTGGATGCCGTGATCTTTTTGGGGGACGGCCTGCGGGATCTGGAACAGACGCTGGCCTTTTTCCCCCATCTGCGGGTGTATTCCGTGGCCGGCAACTGCGATTTTGGTGCACTGGAGCCGCTGGACGGCTTGGCAGGCTTCGATCAGACGGTGGTTTTCTATACACATGGCCATATGTACGGTGTAAAATACGATCTGGACACGCTGGCAGACGCTGCCGCCGCCCGGGGCGCAGAGGTGGCGCTGTTTGGTCACTCCCATATTCCCCATGCAGAGCAGCGGGGCAAGGTGTTTTTGTTCAACCCCGGCTCCTGCGGGCGCTGCTACACCGGCCCGGACACCTACGGTCTGCTGACGCTGGAAAACGGCACAGTGACCGCCTATGAGCACAAAGAGGTACCCAAGCAATGAGCATCAACGAGGTGCGCTATCTGCCGGAATGCGGCAGCACCAACGCCTATGTAAAGGAACATTTTGAAGAGTTCGGCCCCGTTGCGGCGGTGTATACCCAAAACCAGACCGCCGGGCGCGGGCGGCTTGGCCGCAGCTGGGTGAACGCCGAGGGCAAGGCACTGTACTACACGGTCGCCATCAAGGAGCCGCTGGCACAGCCCGCCACCCTGCCGCTGCTGGCAAGCCTTGCGGTGCGCCGCCAGCTGCAGCTGCGCTACGGCGTGGACTGCCAGATCAAGTGGCCCAACGACCTTTTGCTGAACGGAAAAAAGATCGTGGGCATCCTGTGCGAGAGCGTGAGCTACGGCTACCAGCAGCAGGGGCGCGGCATTTTGTGCGGCATCGGCATCAATCTGGCCCAGCCCCAGAGCTATTTTGACGCCGCCAACCTGCCCAACGGCACCTCGCTGGCACTGCAGGGCGCTGCGGTGGATCTTGCCACCGACCCCGCATGGCTGGCCGAGGGGCTGACAGATTTCGGCTTTGACCGCAATCTGTACACCTTTGCCCGGGACGGCTTTGCGCCCTTCCGGGAGGAATACAAGGCCGCCTGTATCAATCTGGGCCGCCGGGTCACCTTTGACCTGCCGGACGGCAGTCAGGGCGCAGGCGAAGCCGTGGATGTGGACGCCGAAGGGCGTTTAGTGGTACGCACCGATGCCGGGGAACAGCACGTTTTCACCGGGGAAGTGTCGGTGCACGGCATCTACGGGGCAGTGTAATTATAAAAAGGGGCAGATGCACAACCGTGCATCTGCCCCTTTTATCTTTGACGATTTAGAATGCGCGCCGCGTTTGCTTTGCGCATAATCAGCGGAAAACATATTTTATAATTCGCAATTCTGGAAAATCTGCGGATTTTCCAGAATTGCCTTTTCACGGAAGGGGTCGTAAAGGTAAACGGCAGATTTGCCAGTTCGCGTGCTCGCCCTCTCAGGCGCTAACGCGCCAGCTCTCCCAAAGGGAGAGCCCTTGGCAGTCCACGCAAACGTCATCTTTTTGCCAAGGCCTCTCCCTTTGGGAGAGGTGGCAGTGAGCGAAGCGAACTGACGGAGAGGGCGAGGATGCTATCCGTGTACAAGTTCCCTTTGCTTATTTTGAATTTTTTATCTTCTCTTTTTCATCTGACGGCGGCGCTGGTTGAGGGTCAGCCCGCCGCCGCAGCGCAGGGTGGCAAAGCCCAAAGCGCACAAAATCAAAATCAGGGCGCAGAGCAGCAGCAGGGTGGCTTTGATATCGGTGCGGAAATCCGACACATACTCCCGGTGGGTCACAAGGTCTACCTGTCCCACCTCGTAGCCGTCCAGATAGACGGTAGCGGTGCCCAGCTTCTGACCTTCCTTGACGGTAGCGGAGACGCTCTCGGGCAGGTCGAAGGAATAGCTTACCTTATCGTCGCTGTGGCCGTAGCCGCTGACCGGCGCGGCGGCGTACAGCTCCACAGACGGCTCGGTGCGGCACTTGTTCAGGTCTACGGTGGTCAGCACGGTCTGGGTATCCACCAGCGGACGGTCTGCAAAGCTGGCAAACGCCCAGTCGAACAGGTCGTCACACTCGGTAAACAGGTGCTCCAGCGTGTCGCAGCCAAGGATCACAAGCCCATAGTTGTGGCCGTCCTGCTGGGCAAAGGCCACGATGCAGCGGCCTGCCAGCGTGGTAAAGCCGCCCTTGACCCACTGGACATACTCCCGGTAGTTTGAGCTTTCGCTGTTCATCAGGCTGTTGGAGCTGCTGATGGTATACTCCGCCTTGCGCAGATTGGTGGCAGGCAGCACATAGCTGGCAGTGCCCGCCACCTGTGCAAAGGTTTGGTTCTCCGCGCAGGCGGCGGCGATTTTTGCCAGATCCTGCGCGGTGGACACGTTGCCGTAGTCAAACAGGCCGTGGGCACAGGTAAAGTTCGTGCCGGTGCAGCCCAGTTCTGCCGCCTTGGCGTTCATCTGCTGCACAAAGCCCACCACGCTGCCACCCACGTCCCACGCAATAACGCTGGCGGCGTCGTTGGCGCTGACGATAAGCATGGCGTTCAGCAGGTCGATGCGGCGCACGGTCTCGCCGATGCGCAGACCCATGGTGGTGCCGTTGGCGTTCTGGATATCCTTGAACTCCTGCGTTAAATCGGTGGGCACGGTCACTTCACCGTTCAGGTCCTTGCCGCTTTCCACCAGCAGCAGGGCGGTCATCAGCTTGGTCAGGCTTGCCACATATTTCTGCTGGTCGGCGTTCTGGCTCAGGATGGTCTTGCCGGTGTCCGCGTTGAACAGATACACTGCCTCAGTCTCTGTTGCAGTCTGGACGGGCATGGGGTATACTGCAAATACCGGCAGCACTGCGCTGACGGCAACCGCCAGCGTGAGCACCAGTGCCGCCAACCGGCGGCAGAACGTGTTGTGAAGCATGAAGGTACCCCCTTGAATCCCGCTCCGGCAAAACCGGCGCGCACATTTTTGTTCCTTACTTATAAGAATACCATAAAAGAGCCAAAAGAGAAAGGTGGTTTTTAACAATGTTCTTATCCTTTTGTGGAAAAACGCCCCGCGATGAGGGCGCAGCTTTTGTAGCCCCCAGCGCTACCGTGCAGGGAGATGTGGTTTTAAAGCCCGGCTCCACCGTCTGGTACGGCGCGGTGCTGCGCGGGGATGACGGCACGTTGACCATCGGCAAAAACAGCAACGTACAGGACAACGCAGTGCTGCACTGCGACATCGGCGGCTGCGTGACCCTTGGCGAAAACGTCACGGTAGGGCACTGCGCACTGGTGCACGGCTGCACCGTAGGGGACGGCAGCCTCATCGGGATGCACGCCACATTGCTGAACCACTGCGTGGTAGGCAAAAACTGCATCATCGGGGCAGGGGCGCTGGTGCCGGAAGGTATGGTCATCCCGGACAACTCGGTGGCGGTGGGCGTGCCCGCCCGGGTCATCAAGCAGGTGAGTGCCGCGCAGGTGGAAGCCAACCTGCACAACGCCGCGCATTATGTAGAGCACGGAAAGCTGCACGCAGAGCAGATGAAAAACGGGTGAGGGCTTCCTCAAACGTTTCATTTTGTATTTTTTTCGCAGTGCGGTACAAAGTTTCAAGAACTTTTTTGATTTTTCACAGAAATGTAATGACTTTTTTCGTAAAATCGGGTATACTGTATCTTGCAGGGACAGTGGGGCCGCAACCACTTCCCCGCACATGATTCCTCCTCACACCAAAGCAATACCCCAAACAAGAAACCCCTCCGGTGTACCGCAAGCGCCGGAGGGGTTTCTTGTTGTTTCGTTATTTTTAAAGGGTGCGCAGCTTTGCCGCAAACACCGTCAGCACCACCTTGGGGTTCACCTGTGCGCCCAGCCGCTGCAGGGCAGCGTCTGCCAGACGTACCGCCTGCCGCGCCTGTGTGCCCTGCACCGGGGCGCGGGGGCTGCTGCGCAGTCCCGCCGCTGCCACAGCGCGGAAATCGGTCAGCAGGGCGGCGGCAGCCGCTTTATCCTTTTCGTAGGCGGCAAGCAGCACAGCGGCGGTGTAGCTATCGCGGGCGGCAGCGGCGCGGGCAAGCTCCAGCGCCTTTTCCACCTGTGCGGCGCGCCCTTCGTCCCGGGCGACCGCCAGCACCGTGCCAATATGACCATCGAACAGCTCACTGTACAGTGCAGCTGTTTTTTTGTCCACGCCTTGCGCTGTGCAGTAGCGGGTGCAGTCGGCAGGGGACACCGGCGCCACCGCAAAGCTGACGCAGCGGCTGCGGATGGTGGGCAGCACGCTGGCCAGCGAATCCGCCGTGAGCAGGAACAGCACCCCCTCCGGGGGCTCTTCCATCACCTTCAGCAGAGCGTTGGCAGATTCCTCGTTCATCCGCTCCACATGGTACAAAAGCACCGCGCGCCCCTCGGCGGAAAGGCTGGTGTTGAAAATTTCGCTGCGCATGGCGGTGACCTGACCCACCAGATACTTTCCGCCGCTGCCCATGCCGGACACAGAGATGGCTTCCCGCACGATGCCGGTCTCCACCGTGCCGCTGTCGCGCTTACCGGCTTTTGCCACGGCGCGGCAGCACTCGCCCCGCAGCAGTGCTTCGGCGGCGGCACCGCCGGCGGGGTAGAGGTAGTCGGCGGCGATGCAGCGGGCGGCAAAACCGGTGCCAAGCCCGGCTTCGCCCACCAGCAAAACGCTATGGGTCAGCCGCCGGGTGGCCAGCATCTGCTGCACGCTGGTTTTCAGTTCTGCGTTGCCTTCCATGCGGTCCAGCATCATGATTTATCTCCTATTTTTTCTCTTCCACTGCTCCCGGCGCACCCATGCGCGGAGGGAGCGGTAGGCCATGGGGGCAAAGAAGAGCCAGACGTTGAGCATAGACAACAGGTAGTCCAGCTTGCCGGGCAAGGATGCGCCCAGAAAGCTGAACACCCACAGCACTGCCGCGAAAACGCCGAAGTACTTCACCCGGATGGGGATGACGAAGAAGAGCAGCAGCTGCACCTCCGGGTACAGCATGGCAAAAGCCAGCAGCAGCGAGAGGGACAGGCAGTAGGTGCTGGCGGTCACGCCGGTGAGCAGGCAGCCCAGCACCGTGCCCAGCACACCGGACAGCAGATACACCGTGTAGCGGAAATCGCCCCACTCCCGTTCCAGCGCCGTGCCAATGAACCATGTGAAGTAGATGCCCAGCACCACGCTAAGGATGCTGCCACCAGAAAAGGGGATGAATATAAAGCTGATCACCCGCCAGACCTGCCCCTGCAGCAGCAGGCTGCGGCTGAGCCCCAGCCAGAAGGAAATGGTGCGGTCAACAAACAGCTCGATGGCCAGCACTAAGATCTGCCCCGCTACCAGAATATTGGTCAGGTTCGGGATGCCGTAGCGGCCATACTTGCGCTCCAGCTTATTCAGCCAGTTGTTCATGTGTTTCGCCTCCGTTGCGGGATGCCCCGCCAGTTTCATGTTACCCCTATTTTACCATGACAGGCCCCCGCATTCAAGAAAATCCACGCGGAAGACGTTGAAACTGCACTTTCTTTCCCGGCAGACAGGCTGCAAGCGCAGTTTTTTCACACCGCAGCCGCCGGGATGTGGAAAAGGCGGGAAAAGCACAGCATTCATGCGGGTTTTAAGTCCCAAAACGACAACCGAAAATTGTATGGACTATCCGTTCTGGAATGAACTTTTCACTTTTTCCACCGGGTTTTCCACCGTTTTTGTGAAAAAGAAGCGCAGTTTCCAACGATGTTTTCCACCTTTTCCACATAGTTTTCCACATCCAGTGGAGGAAAGCCCTATACAAGCCGTAATGGATGCCGCCGCATTCTGGAAATTTGTGGGCAAAAATGTGGGCAATCTGCCTTTTATAAAAAAGAAAGTCGAAGGTTTTTCTTTTGTTTTTACAGTTTACTCCGGCTTACGGGTTTGCTTTTCTCCAATCTGGAATTTTGCCCCGGGCAGTTTTCCACAAATCGCCGGGGAGAAAAGCCCGGTGTGGAAAACGGACACAAACGGTGATTTTCCACACTGTTTTTATCCCGGCTGAACCCTCTCAGTCGCCTGCGGCGACCATCGGGAGCAGACTGAGAGGGTTGGATGCAAAAATAAGCCCTCTCGGGCAGACAAAGTGCCTGAGAGGGCTTATAAAACCATATTTTATGCCTTAGCAGCAGCGCACACTAGGGTATGCAGCGGCGCAGGGGTCAGCTTTTCGCTTCCTCTAAGTGGAGATACACCGCAACGTAGGTCTTGTCATCCATAACACGGGTGACAATATCATACTCATCGATCCGGGATAGCTGCTTTTTATCAACAAAGTAAGCAGGTCCGTACTGCGTCAGATTTTCCAGAGTCAGCTTAACTGCCTCAACGGTACTTTCGCCCGAAACATTCAATGCTATCGGGTCTGAGAGGATCATCCAATACCAGCTCTCCCCAAATCCGCACCCGTTCGCCTCATGATCCCGGCCGTCTCCGGCTGTGAACTTCCCGTCCTCGCTGATTTTCGCCAGAGCAGTCCTCATCTCCGAGTGTTTGACGTCAACTTTTTGTACCGGTTTGCCCGGCCGCTTGCTGTTGATTTGCTCTACAAACCAATCTTCGTATACCTTGCCAATGGCAGACTGAGGTTGTTCTGCTGCGCCGCAGGCGGTGAACAAAGCCAAGGCCAGCACCGCGGCCAGTAAAAGTGCTACAAAGCGTCTTGTCTTTTTCATGATACATCTCCGGTAACAAAAATACAGGTTCTATCCAACGTACTGGAACTCAAACGACCTCTTTTATCATTTTACACCATCACACCCGTGGTGTGTCAATTGACAGAGCATATAAAATATTGCCGTCCTTTTGGGCAAATGCGCCAAAGGGTTGGATGCAAAAATGCCGGGCGGTCCGCAGACCGTCCGGCATTGCTTTATTCTTTACATCATATTGCGGAACACCAGCTGTGCGATCTGGAAGTAGAGGATCAGGCTGCAGGCGTCCACAATGGTGGTGATGAAGGGGGTAGCCATAATGGCAGGGTCGGCACCCAGCTTTTTGGCGGCAAGCGGCAGCATACCGCCCACCAGTTTTGCCAGAATGACGCTGAAGAACAGCGACACGCTGACCACGATGGCGTAGCCCATCACGTTGGCGTACTGGCCGGGGAAGAGGAAGGTGTACATCAGGTAGATGCGCAGGCCGTTCACGATGCCCAGCACTGCGCCCACGATGGCAGACACCCGCAGCTCCTTGGCCAGCACCCGCATAAAGTCGGCAGGCTCTACCTCGCCCAGTGCCAGACCGCGCACCATCAGGGTGCTGATCTGGTTGCCGCAGTTACCGGCGGTATCCATCAGCATGGGCATGAAGGAGACCAGCAGCGGCAGGCTGACAAAGGCTTCCTCGTAGTGGGTGGTGACCATGCCGGTAAAGGTAGCGGACAGCATCAGAATCAGCAGCCAAGGGATGCGCTGCTTGGCGTGGGTCCACACGCTGGTGCCGAAGTAGGTGGTGGCATCGTCATCCGGGAGAATAGCAGCCATCTTCTGCATATCCTCGGTGCTCTCGTCGGTCAGAACGTCAATGGCATCGTCGATGGTGATGATACCCACGAACATGCCCTCGTTGTCCAGAACGGGCATGGCGGTAAAGTCGTAGCGCTGCATCTCACGCGCCACGAACTCCTGATCGTCGGTGACCTTCACGGTGACCAGATTGTCCTCCATGATCTCCGTGATGGGGGTCTTGGGGTCTGCCAGCAGCAGATTGCGGGCAGAGACAACGCCCTGCAGCCGGTTGCTCTCCACCACATAGCAGGTGTAGACGGTCTCAGCGTTCTCGCCCTGCTTGCGGATGGCTGCAAAGGCCTGTTCCACCGTCATATCCATGCGCAGACGCACATATTCCGGGGTCATCAGGCTGCCGGCAGAGCTTTCCGGGTAGTTCAGCAGCTTGTTCAGGCTCTCGCGGGTCTCCCGGGAGGATTTTTCCAGCACCCGCTTGACCACGCCTGCGGGCATATCTTCCAGCAGGTCGGCGGCATCGTCCAGACTCATTTCCTCGATGGCGCTCACCAGCTCCACGTCCGAGAAAGCGTTTACCAGATCGTCCCGGGCTTCGTCGGACATATAGGCAAAGGCTTCGGTGGCAACTTCCTTTTTCAGCAGGCGGAACACCACCAGACGGTTGTTCTCGTCCAGTTCCTCCAGCAGCTCGGCAAGGTCGGCGGGCTGCTCTTCCTCGGTCACCTCGCGCAGCTTGACGTACTGCTTTTTGATCAGCAGCTTCAGCAGACGGCTCTTGGTCAGCATCTCGGGGTTTGCCTTGACCTCTTCGTCATTGGCTTCCTCCCGCTCTGCCTCCCGCATATCCTGCTTCAGATCCTCGGTGGCTTCCTCGTTCAGATCCTCCGCCAGCTTCTGACGCACCTCGGCGGGGATATCGGAGGGCAGCTCCTGCACCGGCAGGTTCTGTTCCGTGTTGGTTTCCAGCTTCTTTTCTTCCATATCCATGGGCTACCTCCTCTGGACAATATACGGCACGGAGGGCTTTCTCCGCGCCGGAGGATGCAGCAGGTCGGGAAACAAAAAACGCGCCGCCCGGTGCCGGAATGCCGCAAATGCAGCCGTTTCCGCGCACGCAAAGCCGCGCCTTTCCTATTCCGGGGGCTTTTTAAGCCGCCGGATGCAAAAAGGCGAACGCAGTACTTTTTGTTGTCCGATCTACCGCATCGGTGGATCTACTTCGACTATGATCAGGGTCCATTGTCCTGCGTTCACCTCCCAGTTTTCGTAAATTCCACAGCCGCAGCACCCGCGCCGGGCGCTGCACTGGCTATATCCTTTTTTATTATAGCGCCGCAAAAAAATGGGGTCAACCCTAAAGCGAAGTTTTGCAAAGATTTTTACGGCGTCTTACAGAAACAAAACACCCTTCTCCGTGTTGCGGCACACAGAGAAGGGTGTTTTGCTTGGATATTGCCTTGGTGTGAGGAGGAATCATGTTACTTGGGAAGTGGTTGCGGCCCCGCTTCCCATGGCAAAAGTATAACAGCTTTCACAATTCATTTCGTTAAGAAGCTATGAAGAAACTGTAAAAAGGAAGCGGAAAATTCTGGAAGATTTTGTGATAAGCTTTTCGGTTGACGTTCGGTTGCAGAGATGCTAAAATGAAACTGTAAAAGCAGCCATGAAGGAGGGACTTTTATGAGCGATTGTGCATTTTTGAACAACAGCGGTAATTTTACCGCGTTCACCTACAACGGCAGAACCATCCGGTTCCGCACACCTTCTTCGCTGGAACGTTACACGGATATTCTGGAATGGGACAAGGGCTATCTTGTAGTCATGGCAAAATACAAAGGTGCTCCCGCAGAAGAAGAGTATATCGATCTGGTTCCTATCCTGAACAATTTGTATATTGATGCCGATGCTTTTTTAAAGCCGATTCGAAAGGTAGAGTTGCAATATGCCTGATATTTTAAGCGTTGCTGACCACGCAGACATGATCGTAAATGGCTATGCCTTTTCAAAAAGCAATGATTCTGTCCGTGTTTTGAATTTGAATAACCCCGCAAGTGCCTGTGTACTGTCTGCCGATGGAAAGGTACTGGAAACCACCATGGATGATATTGAATTAGCCATTGTTCAGGACTATTACAGCCGGAACCAGAAGCATCTGGAGGAATCGTAATGCCGAAATATTATGATTTCAAAATTTGCGGTTACTATCTTTATTTTACCGCGCACTGCATCATTGAATGTATGCACGTCCATGCCAGTGACCGTAAATTGACTGAGGGCGGTTCTGCAAAATTCTTTGTAAAAAGCAATGGAGACACTGTGATACAAAATCGCGGGGTACTGACCGACAGGGAACTGAGCAAGATTCAAAGTTTCATCAAAGACAACTATAAGGAAATGTACCTCAAGTGGGCATCTATGAGCGAAAACGGTTTCTTTGGCGAGAACTGATGCAAAATTAAATTCAGCAAGGGCTGCTGCACCGGATAACGTGCAGCAGCCCTTGCTGTTTTTTTACATAAAAATACGCCCCGTTCACCTTGCGGTGAGCGGGGCGCTAAAAACTGATGCAGTTTTTTCACTGAGGCAAGATCCCTGCAAAGCAGGTCTTATGCCGCAGGCGGAGCAAGGTATCTGCACGCAGACCTTATGCTCCTGACACACGCGGGGTGTGCTCTCAAGGGCCCTCGCGGGCGCTTTGGTATCTCAAGCCCCTGCGCAAAAGGAGGGGAATGAAATCAGGTTTTTAGACCGTTCTGTCAGGTACAGGGCAAAACGTTCAGCCTGTTCTGTGCACGGCAAAGGCAAATTCCACAGTTCCGCACCGCTGCATTGCGCAGTAACCGCCGATGCGGGGCTGCCGCTCTTCACACGGGAAAGAGCAGGGGCCGCTGGTTCATTTGGTGTCTCTGCCGCTGCTTAAAAACAGCTTACTTGTACAGCTCGACCAGACGGGTCAGGTGCTCGTAGCGGTCGTTTGCAACCTCCTGGTTGCGAGCGAACAGCTCCTTAGCACGCTCGGGGAATGCACGAGTCAGGCGGCTGTAACGGGTCTCGTTTGCCAGCAGAGCCTGATACTTCTCGTTGTCCACAGCCTTGGAGGTCAGGGTGAAGGGGTTCTTGCCCTGTGCCTTGTTGGCGGGGTTGAAGGTGAACAGGTTCCAGTAGCCAGCCTCGACTGCCTTCTTCATCTCGTTCTGGCAGTTGGTCATGCCGCCCTTGACACCGTGCAGCTCGCAGGGAGCGTAGCCGATGATCAGAGAGGGGCCGGGGTAAGCCTCAGCCTCGGCAATAGCCTTGACAGCCTGGTTCATGTTAGCGCCCAGAGCGATCTGAGCAACATAGATGTAGCCGTAGGTCATTGCGATCTCGGACAGGCTCTTCTTGCTGATCTCCTTACCTGCAGCAGCGAACTGACAGACCTCGCCGATGTTGGAGGCCTTGGAAGCCTGTCCACCGGTGTTGGAGTACATCTCAGTATCGAAGACCATCACGTTGACATCCTCGCCGGAAGCCAGAACGTGATCCAGACCGCCGAAGCCGATGTCGTATGCCCAGCCGTCGCCGCCGAAGATCCAGACGGACTTCTTGGCGATGTACTGCTTGCTCTTCAGGATCTCTGCAGACTTCTCGCAGCCGGCAGCAGCAGCCTTCTCCAGCTCAGCGATCAGGGCCTTTGCGGGCTCGTCGTTGGCCTTGGTGTTGTTCTTGGTTGCGATGAACTTCTCGTAAGCAGCCTTCAGCTCAGCAGAAGCCTTGTCGGAACCAGCAACCTCTGCGATCTCCTTGATCAGGTTCTCGCGGATGGTCTTCTGGCCGATGTACAGGCCCAGACCATGCTCTGCGTTATCCTCGAACAGGGAGTTGCACCATGCAGGACCATGGCCGCTGTCCTTGTTGACGGTGTACGGAGAGATGGAAGCGGTGCCGCCCCAGATGGAGGAGCAGCCGGTAGCGTTGGAGATGTACATCTTCTCGCCGAACAGCTGAGTGATCAGGCGAGCATAAGAGGTCTCGGCACAGCCTGCGCAGGAGCCAGAGAACTCCAGCAGGGGCTGGTTGAACTGAGAGCCCATAACGGTGTCATCGGCCATCTTGGTAGCCTTCTTGGAGATGTTGGCCACGCAGTAGTCAAAGACTGCCTGCTGATCGGCCTGGCTGTCCTGAGGAACCATGGTGATAGCCTTGGTGGGGCAGACGGTGACGCACTCGCCGCAGCCCATGCAGTCCAGCGGAGAAACAGCCATAACAAACTTGTACTCGGGGGTCAGCTTGTTATCGCGGCTCTTGGTCTGGGCAGGAGCAGCTGCCAGCTCGTCAGCGGTCAGCAGGAAGGGACGGATGGTTGCATGAGAGCACACGAATGCACACTGGTTGCAGCCAACGCACTTTGCAGCATCCCACTCGGGGACGTTGACAGCGGTGCCGCGCTTCTCGTATGCAGAAGCGCCCTGCTCCCACTCGCCGTTTGCATTTGCCACGAAGGAGGAGACAGGCAGGCTGTCGCCGTCCATACGGGCAATGGGCTCCATGACCTCGCGGATCTGCTTGACCAGTTCCGGACGGCCAGCCAGAGCCTTGGGTGCGGGATCAGCCTCGGGGTTGGACCAGGATGCGGGCACGTCTACCTTGTGGATAGCGTCAACGCCTGCGTCAATGGCCTTCCAGTTCATCTCAACGACGTCCTGGCCCTTCTTGCCGTAGCTCTTCTGAGCGGCCTGCTTCATGAAGTTGACGGCATCCTCGATGGGCATGACGTCAGCCAGCTTGAAGAATGCAGACTGCAGGATGGTGTTGGTGCGCTTGCCCATGCCGATCTCGATAGCCTTATCGATAGCATTGATGGTATACAGCTGGATGTTGTTGTCAGCGATATACTTCTTTGCCTCGGCGTTCAGGTGCTGGCCCAGCTCCTCATCGGACCACTGGCAGTTGATCATGAACACGCCGCCGGGCTTGACATCCTGGACCATCTTCATGCCCATGTGGATGTAAGCGGGGTTGTGGCAGGCCACGAAGTCAGCCTGGTTGATGTAGTAGGGGCTGCGGATGGGCTTGTCGCCGAAACGCAGGTGGCTGATGGTCACGCCGCCGGTCTTCTTGGAGTCATACTGGAAGTATGCCTGAACATACTTGTCGGTATGGTCGCCAATGATCTTGACGGAGTTCTTGTTTGCGCCGACGGTGCCGTCGCCGCCCAGACCCCAGAACTTGCACTCCTTGGTGCCAGCAGCTGCGGTGATGGGAGCGGGCTTGACCTCGGGCAGGGACAGGAAGGTGACGTCATCGGTGATACCCAGAGTGAAACGCTCCTTCGGCTGATCCTTCTCCAGCTCCTTGTACAGAGCGAAGATGGAGGACGGGGGAGTGTCCTTGCTGCCCAGACCGTAGCGGCCGCCGGTCAGAACGACATCGTTCAGGCCAGCCTCACGCAGGGTAGCGGCAACATCCAGATACAGGGGCTCGCCCAGAGAGCCGGGCTCCTTGGTGCGGTCCAGCACAGCCACCTTCTTGGCGGTCTTGGGCAGGACCTTCAGCAGAGCGGAGGACACCCAAGGACGGTACAGGCGGACCTTGATGATACCGACCTTCTCGCCCTTGGCGTTCAGGTAGTCGATGACCTCGTCAGCAACGTCGCAGATGGAACCCATAGCCACGATCACACGGTCAGCATCGGCTGCGCCGTAGTAGTTGAACAGATCGTAGTTGGTGCCCAGCTTTGCGTTGATCTTAGCCATGTACTTCTCAACAACAGCCGGCAGAGCGTTGTAAACGCTGTTGCAGGCCTCGCGGTGCTGGAAGAACACGTCGCCGTTCTCGTGGGAACCGCGCATCTTGGGGCTTTCGGGGTTCAGAGCCTTCTTGCGGAACTCCTCAACAGCCTCCATGTTGCACATTTCCTTCAGATCAGCGTAGTCCCACTTCTCGATCTTCTGGTACTCGTGAGAGGTACGGAAGCCATCGAAGAAGTTCAGGAAGGGAACCTTGCCCTCGATGGCGCACAGATGTGCGACAGGGGACAGATCCATAACTTCCTGCACGCTGCTCTCGACCAGCATTGCAAAGCCGGTCTGGCGGCAAGCCATAACGTCGCTGTGATCACCAAAGATGTTCAGGGACTGGGTAGCAACGGTACGTGCAGAAACATCGAACACGCAGGGCAGCTGCTCAGCAGCGATCTTGTACATGTTGGGGATCATCAGCAGCAGGCCCTGAGAAGCGGTGAAGGTGGTGGTAACAGCACCTGCACCCAGAGAGCCGTGGACAGCACCAGCGGCGCCGGCCTCGGACTCCATCTCAACGACCTTGACCTGATTGCCGAAGATGTTCTTCTGGCCAGCTGCAGACCACTGGTCCACAGAGTCAGCCATCGGAGAAGACGGGGTAATGGGGTAGATGGCAGCCACGTCCGTGTAGGCATACGCTACATGGGCGGCAGCGGTATTGCCATCCATAGTTTGCTTTGCTCTAGGCATTTTTCTTCCTCCATTATTCAGAATTTGGTACCTTTTGCGCGGGGCAATATGCCCGCTGGGACCGGAGAACCCCATAAAAGGCACTATTGCTTGTATACTATAATAGCAGATTCCGGCAATAAAGTAAACGCAAACCGCCCGACAAACGCACCAAAAATTAAGAAATTTTTTAGCGGTTTTGTACTTTCTTTAGTGCGTTAAAGCAAGCAGTGATGCAGATTTTCGGTTTTTGCCCACCGTCGCTTCCAGAAATTGTGATTTTTTTCGCAAGAGGGGTTCCCTCTCCTCTTGTATTTATCATATCTTTATTGACAACAAACCGCACTTTGCCGTAAACTGAGAGCATAAAACCGGCGCAGCGCCGGAAAAGGGGCGTAAAACAAATGAACGATACCGTACACTTTGAAAAAACTCTCTCCAGCGAGACCCTGTTCGAGGGGCGGGTCATCACCCTGACCAAGGACACCGCACTGCTGGAAAACGGCAAGACCGCTACCCGCGAGGTGGTGCATCACCACGGCGGTGCCTGCATCCTGCCTTATTTTGCAGACGGCACCATCTGCATGGTGCGGCAGTTCCGCTATGCCATGCAGCAGCAGCTGTGGGAGCTGCCCGCCGGTAAGCTGGAAAAGGGCGAGGACCCCTTTGCAGCCGCCAAGCGGGAGCTGGAAGAGGAGTGCGGCCTGACCGCCGACAACTACATCTCGCTGGGCGAATTCTACCCCACCGTGGGCTACGATACCGAGGTCATCTATACTTGGGTGGCCACCGGTCTGCACAAGACCAAGATGCACCTTGATGCGGACGAGTTTTTGACCCCCGACCGGGTGCCGCTGGAAAAGGCGTATCAGATGGTCATGAGCGGCGAAATTAAAGACGGCAAGACCATTGCGGGCATCCTGAAGCTGAAGGCTCTGCTGGCCGAGGGCAAGCTGTGATCTTATACGAGGACGCCGCCCTTGTGGTGCTGGACAAGCCTGCCGGGCTTTCCAGCGAGGAGGGCGTGCCCGCCGCCCTGCGGGCGCACTGGAACGCGCCTGATGCCTTTGTGGGGGTGGTGCACCGGTTGGACACCGGTGTGTCCGGGTT
>OHNE01000489.1_pt1 | contig 18227 bp, 11 predicted proteins | sample 1569581 | NCBI WGS metagenome assembly OHNE01 (sample SAMEA3879509, study PRJEB24766) | human gut metagenome | biome: human-associated habitat; feature: feces | place: USA | collected 1985/1987 | reverse complement strand
CCCGCCCTGACCTATGAGAAATACCAGCGGGTGTACCGCCGCCATTACAGCGCCGACAACTGCTGCATCACCCTGTACGGCAAGATGGACATGGCCGATAAGCTGGCGCGGCTGGATAAGGACTACCTGTCCAAGATGCCCAAGGCCGCTGCCCGTCCCCGCCTGACCATGCAGGACGAGCAGCCCGGCGCATTCGTGGAGCTGCCCTACTACACCGACCAACCCAAGCCGGATGAGGTGCAGTGCGCACTGGCATGGTACACCGGCGCATTTGCCGACCGTGAGCGGCAGCTGGGTGTGGAGATTTTGCTGGGTGCACTGCTGAGCACCAACAGCTCCCCCCTCAAGGCCGCGCTGCTGGCCGAGCAGCTGGGCGCAGATATCGACATCGGCTTTGACGACAGCACCCTGCAGCCCACCTTGGAGCTGCTGCTGCGCGGCGCTACGGTGGATTCTGCCCGCAAATTTGCCCCCGCTGTACGCAAGGCTGTGGACGAGCTGCTAAAGACCGGCATTCCTCACGACCTGCTGCTGGCCGCTTTGAACGAGGCCGAGTTTGCCTCGCTGGAACGCCCGGGCAGCCTGCCGGACGGCGTACTGGACGCCATCAACGCCGCCACCGGCTGGCTGCACACCGGCGATGCCGCCCTGCTGCTGCACACCGATAAGCTCTTTGCCGCCCTGCGCAGCAAGCTGGAAGAGGGATGGTTCGACACCCTGCTGCGGGAGCTGTTTGCCCCCGCCCCGGTGCAGGTGCTGCAAATCCCCACCGCACCCAAGACTGAGGATGCCGCTGCCCCGGTGCGCACCGACGGCAAGCTGGTGCTGGAACACCCCCTCACCGCCGCCGACCTTGGCGCGGGCGATGCCACCCCGCAGGGCAGCGCCGAGCAGCTGGCCGGTGCCACCCTGCTGCGCCACCCCTCTGCCGGCAGCCTGTACCTGAATTTCTACTATGATCTTGGCACTGTCACCCCGGAGGAGCTGCAATACCTGAACCTGCTCACCGATGTGCTGGACGAGCTGGACACCCCCGCCCATACCGCCCAGCAGCTGAACACCCTGCGCAGCACATGGCTGGGCGACAGCCGCGCCCAGCTGGATCTCTGGACCGGGCGGCAGGAGGGCGCTCCCTGCCACGCAAAACTCACCCTCTGCCTGAGCCTGCTGGAACGCAGCCTGGAAAAGGCGGTGGAGATCGGCGGCGAGTGGCTGTACGATACCGTCCTTACCGGCGCTGCCGCCGAAGCAGCCTATGCCCGGGTGGTCAGCCAGCTGAAATTGCGCATGGAGCAGCTGTTTATCCAGCAGGGCAATGAGTTTGCCTCCACCCGCGCCCGCGCCCATTATTATGTAGAAGGCGCTGCGGACGAAGCCTGCACCGGCGTGAGCTACTACCACTTCCTGTGCAATCTGCTGGAAAAGGCCGACTGGTCCGCACTGGGCGCAAAGCTGGATGCTGTGCGCTGCCGGGTGCTGCAAAACGCCGCCCTGACCGTCAGCCTGCACGGCACCGAGGACGCACTGGAAAAGCTGCGCACCCTGCTGCCGGAAAGCCGCTTTGCCGCCGCCCGGCGCACCCCGGCGCAGCCCTACACCCAGCCCCTGACACCCCCGGTGAACGAAGCCTTTATCATTGACGGCGGCGTGAACTACGATGTGCTGGCTTGGCCCATGCCCCGGGACAGCCGCCGCCGGGTGCTGGCGCGGGTGATGAGCTACGAATACCTGTGGCACACCATCCGGGAGGTGGGCGGTGCCTACGGCACAGGAATGCTCTGTGCCGACGGCATCGAGTTTTTGTACACCTACCGGGACCCCCACCTGCGGGAAAGCTACGATACCTTTACACACGCCCCCGCCGCCCTTGCCGCCCGGGACTACACCGCCCGGGATCTGGACGAGTTCATCGTAGGCACTGCTGCCAAGCTGGACACGCCCCGCAAGGCGCGTGCCGCCGCCCGGGAGCTGGATCACCGGTACTTCTGCGGCATCACGGACGAGATGCTCGCCGCCGACCGCAAGGCGCTGTGCAGCGTGGACGCTGCCCTGCTCAAAGCACAGGCCGCTGCCCTGTCTGATGTGCTGTCCGGCGGCGTGCGGGTGGCCTTTGGCAGCAAGGACGCCGTGGAAGCCGCAAAGGATCTGTTCGATCGGGTAGAGACGCTGTAAGCGCCGGTAATTTGTAAAAAATATTTTATTTGTAGTTCCGAAACACCCGCAGGGTGTTTCGGAACTACTTTTTTCCCTCACACATTTTTTCTGCACATATCGCCTGCATTCCGTCCAAATTACTAAAATATGCTAGATTTTTTGTGAGATAAGTCATACTTATTTAAGAAAATTTGAACAAATTGCGAAATTTGTGTGTTTCTGGTGTGGACAAAAACGTTTTCAGCTGATAGAATGGGAGCTGTTCTTTCTCCGCCGTCCGCAACCGGCGGAGTGTTTTATTGGAAGCAGGAGGTTTCTCATGTTAGAAAAGTTCTTTCACCTGAAAGAAAACCACACCGATGTAAAGACCGAGATCATGGCTGGTATCACTACCTTCATGACCATGGCTTACATCCTTGCCGTCAACCCCAACATCCTGTCCGCAGCAGGCATGGATTCCAAGGCTGTGCTGATCGCCACCGCGCTGGCATCCTTTATTGCCACCGCACTGATGGCTGTGCTGGCCAACTACCCCTTTGCCCTGGCTCCCGGCATGGGCCTGAACGCCTACTTTGCCTACACGGTCGTGCTGACCATGGGTTACAGCTGGCAGCTGGCTCTGATGGCCGTCTTTGTTGAGGGCGTCATCTTCATTGCACTGTCCCTGACCAATGTGCGTGAGGGCATCTTCAACGCCATTCCCATGACCCTGAAGAGCGCCGTCAGCGTGGGCATCGGCCTGTTCGTGGCCTTTGTCGGCCTGCAGAACGCCAAGCTGATCGTCAACAGCGATTCCACGCTGGTCACCTACCAGCACTTCAAGGGCGCAACCTTCCACAGCGTGGGCGTGGGCGCCATCCTTGCTCTGCTGGGTGTGGTCATCACCGCCATTCTGCTGGTCAAAAAGGTCAAGGGCGGCATCCTGTACGGCATCCTGATCACCTGGCTGCTGGGCATCGTGTGCGAGCTGACCGGTATCTACGTCCCCGATGTGGATGCCGGTATGTACTCCGTCATCCCCACCGCCTTTGTCAGCTTCGACTTCTCCGCACTGGGCGAGACCTTTGGTCAGGTGTTCAAGACCGACTTCTCCGGTGTCGGCCTGCTGAACTTCTTCGCCGTGATGTTCTCCTTCCTCTTTGTGGACCTGTTCGACACGCTGGGCACCCTGATTGGCGTGGCCTCCAAGGCTGATATGCTGGACGAGGACGGCCGTCTGCCCAACATCAAGGGCGCACTGATGGCAGACTCCATCGGCACCTGCGTGGGCGCTGTGCTGGGTACTTCCACCACCACCACCTTCGTGGAGAGCGCCTCCGGCGTTACCGAGGGCGGCCGCACCGGTCTGACCGCTATGACCACCGGCGTGCTGTTCCTGCTGGCTACCATCTTCAGCCCGCTGTTCCTCACCATTCCCAGCTTTGCTACCGCTCCGGCTCTGATCATCGTGGGCTTCTACATGATGGGCTCTGCCATCAAGATCGACTTCAATGATCCCAGCGAGGGCATCCCCGCCTTCCTGACCATTCTGGCTATGCCCACCGCTTACAGCATCTCCGAGGGTATCGCCATCGGCATCATCTCCTGGACCATCATCAATGTAATCACCGGCAAGGCCAAGGAGAAGAAGATCAGCCCGCTGATGTATGTGCTCACCGTGCTGTTCATCCTCAAGTATGTGTGCCTCTAATTCCCTGCGCATCTGAAAAGCCAAGCACCCCCTGCGGTCTGCCCGTACAGGCCGCAGGGGGTGCTTTTTATGGTTTTGCTTTGTAATTTTACTCCGGAGCCTTCATGCTTTCCACCATGCTGATGCGCCGGACGTGCCGCCGCATGACAAAGCAGACCACCACGGTAAACACCATGGTCAGCGCCACCGCCAGCAGGTAGCTGCGGGGCGCAATGGTGCGGATGAACATGAGCTGATCCATCTCCACGGTCAACACAATGAACTTGTGCAGCGGCACCCCCAGTGCCAGACCCACGCCGGAGCCGATAAGCGCCAGCAGCTCGATCTCGCGGAAGATGTAGCGGTACACCTCCTGATCGTAGAAGCCCAGCACCTTGATGGTCGCCAGCTCCTTTTTGCGCTCCCCAAGGTTGACGCTGATGAGGTTATACAGCACCACTGCCGCCAGCGCCGCCGCGCAGATGATGATCAGCACCACCACATAGCCCAGACTGACGATGAGGTTATCGAACAGCTCGGTGGTGTCCTCGGTAAAGCTGATGCTGCTGACGTAGTTGCAGTCCAGCAGGTCGGTGCGCAGGGCGTTGTACCCGGCAGCATCGGTGCAGGTGGTCTGGCCATAGACCGTGTTCCACGGGATATCCTCCGTGCCCAGCAGGCTTTCCAGCTGTGCGCGGGGGAGGTACAGCCGGGTGAACATATAGTTTTCCGTGATGCCGGTCAGGGTCAGCTCCACCCGGGTGCCCTCGGCGTTCTCCACCCAGAAGGTATCGCCGGTGTGCAGCCCCAGATTCTCGGCGGTCTTTTCGGTCAGGATGGCGCTGCCGCTGTCAAAGCTGATGGCCTTGTGTCCCTTGCGGGTGCGGAAGGTGACGTAGCGGGTCAGGTCGCTGTCCTTTGCCGCAGCCACGATGCTCACGCTGGCGCTCTCACCTTCGGCATTGTAGATGGTGGTGGATTTGGTATACACCGCGCCCCAGTTCTGCACGGCGCTGTTGCTGTCCAGCTCCTCTGCCAGCCCCTGCTCCATGGTCAGGGCTTTGGGGTCGCTGAGGGTGATGGACATATCGTTGTGGGTCAGCTCCGTAGACTGCTTCGTGACGATGGGCAGCAGGGAATCCTGTATGCCGAAGCCGATGAGCAGCAGCGCGGTGCAGCCCGCCACGCCCAGCACGGTCATGAAGAACCGCTTTTTATACCGGAACAGGTTGCGGGCGGTGGTCTTTTGGGAGAAGGACATCCGGGACCACAGCGGGGTGATGCGCTCCATCAGGATGCGCTTGCCCGCCACGGGAGCCCGGGGCAGCAGCAAAGCTGCGGTCTTTTCGGCCAGACTGGAACGGCAGGCATACCATGTGGCAAAGCCGATGACGGCGGCGCTGATGCCCACGCTGGCGGCTGCCATGCCCGGGTAGAAGTGCAGGGTGAAGGTGGGCAGGCTGAACACCAGCTGATAGGCGTTCCAGATAATGATGGGGAATACCACAAAGCCCACCACCATGCCGACGATACTGCCCAGAATGGTGGCCAGCATCGCGTAAAACAAATACTTGCCCGCGATGCTGAAATTGGAGTAGCCCAGCGCCTTTAAGGTGCCCATCTGCAGGCGGTTCTCGTCCACCATGCGGGTCATGGTGGTGGTAGCCACCAGCGCCGCCACAAGGAAGAAAAACACCGGGAACACCCGGGCAATGGCGTCCATGCGGTCGGCGTACTGGGCAAAGGTGACGCAGCTCATGGTGGAGGTGCGGTCCAGCACATACCACTCGCCCTTTTTGATCTGGCTCACCTGCTCCTCGGCATCGTTCAGCTGGGCAAGGCCGTCCGCCAGCTTCTGCTCTGCCTCGGCTTTCCGGCTCTCGTACTCGGTGCGGGATTCTTCCAGCTGGGTCTGCCCGGCGTTGTATTCTGCCCAGCCCTCTTCCAGCTGCTTTTGTGCGGCATCGAACTGGGTGTAGGCGCTGGCTGTGCCGGTGGTCAGCTGCAACTGCCCCTGCAAAAGCTGCAATTTCATCTTGCGCAGCGCAGCCTTGGCCTCGGTCACCAGCTGGTCGTTGGAGAGGTTCGGCGAGGAGATGAGCCCCTGCTTGTACATCTTCCGCTTGCCCGCGTCCAGCTGCTGCTGATAGCCCTGCAGCTGATTATAGATGTTGTCGTAAGCGGCCTGCGCCTTGGCCAGCGCATCTCGCAGTTCAATGTAGTCTTCGTCCTCCGGCTCGGCTTCGTCCAGCGCCTTTTCGGCGTTGCGCAGGGCGGTTTCCGCGTAGGTCAGCAGGGGGTCTGCCACCTTTTTCAGGTTGACCAGCATCTCGATTTGCTGTAACTGTTCCTCAAATTCCAGCACCTGCTCCTCGCTGCTCACCAGCTTGTCGGCACCACTCTGCATGGTGTCCGGCAGGGCAGTCTTCTGGGCGGCAAGCTCCTTTTCCCCGGCTTCCAGCTGCGCCTTGGCGGCATCCAGCTGTGCCTGTGCGTCCGCAAGCTTTGCCTCCGCCTCGGCAAACTGACGCTCCGCTTCGGCCTTCTGGCTGTCGTACTCCGTGCGCGCTTCGGTCAGCTTGTCGTTGGCGGTGTCCATCAGCTCTTCCCGCCGGGCGGTGCACTGCACGCTCTGGATGGCCTTGAGCTTTTCCGCTACGGCATCCACTGCGGCCTGATATTCATCGGAATAATTATCATACAATCCGGCGTTTTTCGCCTTGATATAGCACACCGTATAATAATCTGCGGTCAAAGTGCCCTCCGGCACAAACAGGATGCAGTCCAGCTGGCCATCGCCCACGGTGCTGCTCTCGGAATCGGAGGAAAAATGCAGCGGGTCCTGCACCGTGCCCACCACCGTGAACACCTGCCCGCTGACCCCTTCGGTCTCTTCCGGCAGGGTCAGCTGGGTGCCCAGCTCCACCGGGCTGCCGTGGCCCATCACGTGCACCACGCACTCCCCGGCAGCTTCCGGCATCCGGCCGGACAGCAGCACCGGACGGTTCATGTTCTCCGGCGTATCGGCCTGCGGGTCGGCAGGCAGCTGATACAGCCGCGCCACCGTGGTCTGCTCGTCTCCTGTCCAGTGGCCTTCTACGTCCTGATACTTCACCGCCTGCACGGCGTCTACCCCGTCCACAGCGGCAATCGCGCTGATATCGCTCTGACTGAGGCCAAGGGTGGACAGCACCCGCAGGTCGAACACATTCTGCTGCACATAATACTTCTGGGCAGCGGTGCGCATATCGGGGGCAATGCACATCAGGCCGGTGAGCATCATCACCCCCAGCGCCACGATGCCAAACAGGGACACCACCCGGCTGATGCTGCTTTTCATCTCGCGCAGGATATTTTTGCGGTAACTTTTCTGCACAGTACTCACCACTCAATCTGTTCCACCGGCACCGGGTGCTCGTTGACCTGATTGGACACGATGCGGCCGCTGCGCACCTGAATGATGCGGTCAGCCATACCGGTCAGTGCCGTGTTGTGGGTAATAACAATGACGGTGCGTCCGGTCTTGCGGCAGGTATCCTGCAAAAGGCCCAGCACCTGTTTGCCGGTGCGGTAATCCAGCGCACCGGTGGGCTCGTCGCAGAGCAGCAGCTTGGGGTTTTTGGCCAGTGCGCGGGCAATGGACACCCGCTGCTGCCCGCCGGAAAGCTGCGCCGGGAAGTTGTTCAGCCGCTCGCCCAGCCCCACGCTGCGCAAGGTCTCGGCGGGGTCCAGCGGGTCGCGGCAGATCTCGCTGGCAAGCTCCACGTTTTCCAGCGCGGTCAGGTTCTGCACCAAGTTGTAGAACTGGAACACAAAGCCCACGTCATACCGGCGGTAGGTGGTCAGCTCCCGGGCGGAAAAGCGGCTCACGTTGCGGCCGTCCAGCCAGACGTTGCCCTCGTCGCAGTTGTCCATGCCGCCCAGAATATTCAGCAGGGTGGTCTTGCCCGCACCGGAGGGCCCCACGATGATGCAGAACTCGCCCTTGTCCACATAGAAATTCAGGTGGTCGGCGGCAGCGATCTTCACACTGCCGGTCTGGTAATATTTACAGACATCTTCAAACTCCACAAAATGCTCCATGGCGTTTTTCCTTTCTGTCAGAATGCAAAGTATTTCAACTTAAATATAGCATAAACCCACCGGGATTTGCAAAGCCCCCGGCACGAATTTTCAAAAACTTAACACAAGCCGCCGCAAAACATAAAAAGGGACACCGGAGCGTCCGCAGACGTTCCGGTGTCCCGAGATATAAAGCTTCTGTACCGCCGCGCGGCGGGCATTATCAGCTTATTTTGCAGCGTACCAGTCTGCGCTGGGCTGATGCTTACCGGCGGTCACGGCATTGCCCTGATAGTACAGGGTGCCGTCCGCACCGCGGCTGTAACGGGAGAAGAACTCATTCCAGATGGCAACGCTCTCCTCCTGCAGGTAAACGTGAGGGGTATCCTTGACCACGGTGTACTGCACCAGCGGAGCGTTGCCCCCCATAAAGCTCTTGGTCACAAAAGCGCCATCGTAGGAGGTGCTTTCTGCAACAGCTGCCTCGTTGGTGGCGTTGTGGGCGTTCCAGCCCTGCAGCGCCTTCACCGTCCCGTTATCCTCCACCAGCTCTGCCACACCTGCCGAGTCGTACTCGCCCAGGAAAGCCCATGTCGGCAGCAGAACAGCGGGGTCAAGCTCCGGCAGTGGGGCAAACATATAGCCGACGGGTGCAATGGCGGCAAAGCGGCTTGCGTAGCGGCAGGCGGTAGCCCAAGTCATCAGGCTGCCGTTGGAGTGACCGGTAGCATACACGCGGGTGGTGTCGATGCTGTAATCCCGCTCCATGCGGTCCAGCAGACTGTTGATGAACTCCAAATCCACGCTGGGGTCGGTATCCTTACCAGCCAGTGCGGCAAAGGGACCTGCCAGCCACATGGCGGTGGGAATGTTGCCCATCAGGTCTGCGGGACGTACCAGGCCCTGCGCAAACACCACGATAAAGCCGTTCTGCTCCGCCACATCGTACCAGCGGGACTCTTCGGCAATGGCGTACATGGAGGCGGTGTAGCCGTGCATCACCAGCACCAGCGGCACCTTTTTGCTGCCGGTATAGGTGGACGGCACATAGACCATCCAGCGGCGCAGCTCGCCGTTGACCCACTCCTCATGGATATCAAAGCCCCGACGGGTAAAGTCCTCTGCCTTTGCTACGCGACCCGGCAGCTGCAGTGCCATAAAGCGCTTGAACTGACCGGAGAACTTTTCCCAGATGGCTGCCGGACACTGTGCTTTTTCGGTGACCCACACCTCGGCGGCAGAGCCTGTACGGCTGCTGACATACACGCCGTTCCCCTTTGACACGGCCTGATTGGCGTTCAGGTAGAAATCCAGCGCTGCCTTATTGGCAGTATCCGCCTTGGAGCGGACGAACCAAACGGGAGTATCCACTGTCTTTGCCGCAATGGCTTCCTCCTGCACGCCACGGGTGGAGTCGCCGGGGAAGGGCAGCACATACTCGCCGCCCACTGCCTCCAGAGAAGCTGCCGGGACCTCAACGGCATCCACGGCGCAGATGGAGCTGAAATCGCTTGCCCAGCGAGCGCCGAACAGCAGAGCGGCTGCGCCGCCCTCCTTGTAGCCCACCAGTGCAGTGTGGGACTTGTCCATGGAGAATGCGCCGGACAGCTTAACGCCCTTTTTGCGCATGAGCTGATACAATGCATCCAGCGCTGCTGCGTCATCACGACCGGCAGAGCTCAGGGAAAGGTTCCAGCTGCCGCCGTTTTCAGGACCGAAAAATACAACGGCGATCTTATTTTTGCACGCCACCGTGCGCCACATACGACCTGTGACCGAGCCGGAGAACGCCCTTGCGGTGGTGTTGTCCGGGGTCAGCACGATAACTGCCGGCGCCCAGGGATCCATGCCGTCGGGCAGGTAATAGGTAGCAGCACCAACATTCTGACCGCCCACCATTACCTGCGCATCATGAAACAGACCCACATTCACGTTCAGGTACGGGTTTTCCGGGTCATAAGCAAAGGTCTTGCCATCGCCCAGACCCATAGCTGCGGTCTTGCGATCTACGGTAGTGTGCAGATCTCCGTTGGTCTGGTCCAGCTCTGTCGCAGCCAGAGCCGAGGGTGCCATAGCGGCTACGGTAGCACCCAGCGCGGTAGCGGCGGAAAGCTTCATAAAATCGCGGCGTTTCATAGTGTTTTCTCCTTTTTGTAAGTGCCTGCGCACTTTGTTATGCCCGGCTTTGAAGGCCGGACTCTCTTGCTTTTTCTCCGATTTTTTCTCACGGCAGGTGCCTTCCTGCTTCAACATTGTACAAAGAATACCATTTATATCACAATTTGTAAATAGTATTTAGTGTTTTTTGTTTCAATTAATATATTAGTATATCATTTTTTGTAAAAAGTGCTGATCAGCGAAAGTCCCCTATACCACTGCTGTTTCTAATGATACACTTCCTTTTCTCTATGAAAATTCAAAAAGCCCCTGCACGCAGGGTGCAGGGGCTTTGGAACAGCTTCTTACTTGCGGTTTGCCAGCAGGATCTTCTTCAGGGGGTCGATGATGCTGGAAACGGACATATCGTGGTTCAGTGCCACCACAAAGTAGGCAGCGTACTTGGAAACGTCCACGTCCACATACCAGTCGCGGGTCAGCAGCTCGGGCATACGGTAGGTCAGGTTGGTGCCCACAACATAGGTCAGGGTGCCGTTTGCCACAGCCTTGTCGAACTTCTCCAGACCGCTGGTGAACAGGGGGAAGGTGGCGTTGGCGATGATGTTGGCAGCGCCGCGCTCCTTCAGGTTGCTGGCGACCTCCAGCATGCTCTCGCCGGAAGCAATGATATCGTCTGCGATAAAGACGGTCTTGCCCTCCACGCTCTCGCCCAGATACTCATGGGCAACGATGGGGTTGCGGCCGTTCACCACGCGGGTGTAATCGCGGCGCTTGTAGAACATACCCAGGTTGCAGCCCAGCACGCTGGAGAAGTACATGTTGCGGTTCATAGCGCCCTCGTCCGGGCTGACCACGGTGAACTTCTCCTTATCGAAGGACAGGGTGGGGTCCTTCTTCAGCAGGCTCTTGAGCACCTGATAGGTGGGCATGGCGTTATCAAAGCTCATCAGGGGCACTGCGTTCTGCACGCGGGGGTCGTGTGCGTCAAAGGTGATGATGTTGCGCACGCCCATGGTCTGCAGCTCCTGCAGGGCCACAGCGCAGTCCAGACTTTCGCGGACCACACGGCGATGCTGACGGCCGCCGTACAGGCTGGGCATGATGACGGAAACGCGGTGTGCCTTACCGGCCACAGCCTGGATCAGACGCTTCAGGTTTGCAAAGTGGTCGTCCGGGGACATGTGGTTCTCGTAGTTGAACAGCTTGTAGGTGACGCTGTAATTGCCCGGGTCCACCACGATAAAGATATCGTCGCCGCGGACAGACTCCTTGACCAGACCCTTGGCGTCGCCGCTCTGGAAGCGGGGGCAGTCGCAGGAAATAATGAAGGTGTCTTTTTCAATTCCGGCAGCCTTTGCCCAACGGACAAGGTGCTTGTCGATCAGGCCGGTCAGCTCCTCGGCACCGGGGCAGGCGATCAGCCGCATATCCGCCACACTGGGCTGCTCAAAGAAGGACTTAGGGGAAATTTCAATAGACATAGTCACATAACTCCTTATTGCTGTTTACCATCCGTACCATGCACACAAGTGCGCATATCTAGTTTTATTTTATCACATTTTGTCGATTGTTCCATATCAATTTGTTTCATGTATCGATTTTCTGCGCCTTGCACAGCTGTTTTTCCTTTTCCTTCAAGAGAATGTGAGTTTCTTACAAAAACGCGACCAAATCTTTACCGTTTCGCAAAGTTTATCTGATTTTTGAGGAAAAGTAATACTTTTTACCGTACCATTTTCTTTTCCCTGTGACGCAAAAGAGCCGCTGCACGGTCGGGTGCAGCGGTCTCTCTTCACTTACCTTCTATCAGGGTAAAACGCTTTTTACAGGGCAGCCACGGCAGCCTTCAGGGCATCCACGCGGTCGGTGTTCTCCCACTTCACGCCCAGATCCTCGCGGCCCATGTGGCCATAAGCGGCCAGCTGACGGTAGATGGGCTTGCGCAGGTCGAGGTCACGGATGATGGCAGCGGGGGTCAGGTCAAACACCTTCTCCACAGCCTGCTCGATCTTCTCGTCTGCCACCGTGCCGGTGCCGAAGGTATCCACCATGATGGACACAGGCTTTGCCACGCCGATGGCGTAGGCCACCTGTACCTCGCACTGCTTTGCCAGACCCGCAGCCACGATGTTCTTGGCCACCCAGCGGGTAGCGTAGGCTGCGCTGCGGTCCACCTTGCTGGGGTCCTTGCCGGAGAAGGCGCCGCCGCCGTGGCGTGCATAGCCGCCGTAGGTGTCCACGATGATCTTACGGCCGGTCAGGCCGGTATCGCCCTGCGGACCGCCCACAACAAAGCGGCCAGTGGGGTTGATGTAGTACTTGGTGTTCTCGTCCAGCAGCTCAGCGGGGATGGTGGCCTTGATGACCTTTTCCATCACGTCTGCCCGCAGCTGCTCCATGCTCACGCTCTCGCTGTGCTGGCTGGAGATGACCACGGCGTCCACGCGCACGGGCTTGTTGTTCTCGTCGTACTCCACGGTCACCTGACTCTTGCCGTCCGGGCGCAGGTAATCCATCTCGCCGCTCTTGCGCACTTCGGTCAGGCGCTTTGCCAGCTTGTGGGCAAGGCTGATGGGCATGGGCATCAGCTCGGGGGTCTCGTCACAGGCATAACCGAACATCATGCCCTGATCGCCTGCACCGCCCACCTGATCGTTGGTGCCCAGTGCAATATCGGGGCTCTGGCCGTCAATGTTGGAGATGACGGCGCAGGTGTCGGCGTCAAAGCCGAACTTTGCGCGGGTGTAGCCGATATCTGCCACCACCTCGCGGACGACCTTCTGGAAGTCCACATAGCAGCTGGTGGTGATCTCGCCCATAATGTGCACAAGGCCGGTGGATGCGCAGGTCTCGCAGGCCACGCGGGCGTTGGGGTCGTGGGTCAGGATCTCGTCCAGAATTGCATCCGAGATCTGGTCGCAGATCTTGTCGGGATGTCCCTCGGTGACGGACTCCGAAGTAAACAGGTGTCTAGCCATTTTTTGCCTCCTAAATGTTGCAGTTGCGTGTATTTACCATTCCATCAAGTTTGTTCTGAAAAATAAAAGCGCCCAGAGCCGAAAGCTCTGAGCGTTGCACTCTTATCTTCCGGTTTCCCGCAGGATTTGGCACCTTACGCTCTCGCGCAGGTTGTCGGGCTTCACAGGGCCTGTCCCCTCAGCCGCTCTTGATAAGTCGGTATTCAATTGGTACGCCACATATTCTATCATTGCAGCGTCAGATTGTCAAGATAAGTCGCACTTATTTTAGACATTCCTTTTAAATTGATGGAGCATTTCCCTGCTCCGGTACGGCGTGGCCGTCCCGGGCGGCGTGGAAAGCGCGCTTTTCCGCGTACATCCGCTGATCCAGCTCCACCAGAAACTTCTCCACGCTGCCGCCCTCGTACTTTGCCACACCGGTGGAGAAGGACAGCTGAAAGCTGCCCGCCGGAGCGGTTTCGTTATAGTGCTGCACCCGCTGCTCGATGGCGGTGCAGATCTCGTCCAGCAGCTCCTCCGAGCCGTGACGGATCAGCACCATGAACTCATCGCCGCTCATGCGGATGGCTACCGAGTTTGCCACCAGCGCCCCGGACAGGATGTGCCCGATCTCCTGAATGGCGCGGTCACCCTCGGCGTGCCCGTAGGTGTCGTTGATCTCCTTGAAGCAGTTCACGTCCATCATGATGCCGTAAACGTCCTTCTCCTGCGTGGCGTGGATGCGGTCCAGACAGTAGTTCATGTACTTGCGCCCAAACAGGCCGGACAGCTCATCGGTATAGCCGCGCAGGCTGCGGGTCTGGCTGTCCACAAGCACAAAGGCGATAGCTACCGAAAGCCAGCCAAAGGCCATACCGTAGAATGCGCCCTGCAGCAGCGTGCCCACCGCACAGGTGACCACAAAGTAGTACACCGGGAAGAACTCCACCGTAATGCCATCGCGCTTGGCCTTATGCACCTGCCACACGCTCTCGGCATAATAGCCGAACAGCAGCAGATACAGCAAAATGTTCAGTGGGCCCCGATGGTAAACGTTGTCCGCCGAAATGGAAAAGATCCACCCCGTGCCAAAAAGGTTTGCCACCAGCAGCACCAAAAGCGCCAGCAGCGGCGCGCCCAGCAGCAGGTGCCTTCTGCGCAGGCGTCCAATGCTGCGGTAGACCCGGAAGTCCACATACAAACACCACGCATAGCCCACGCACACGGTAGCGCCGGTGCAGACGGTGTTGGTGAGGTACAGCCAGAACCGGCTTGCCGCGCCGGGCACACCGTCCAGCAGAAAGCTGATCGTCTCTGTTGCCTGTGCCAGCAGCGTCACCACCAGAATCCGGCAAAACAGCTCTGTTCCCACGCTGTTTTTACTCTCGCCGCGCACCCGCAATAAAAGCAGAAAGCTTACCAGCACCGCCCCTGTGCCATTGGCCACAAGGATCTCGGGTATATTCATTGCATTTCCTCCTCTGCCCGCCTTGCCCCATAAAGCGAGCAGCCCCTATTTTATACAATACCTATCTGTATTATACACCCTGCCGCGCCCTGCTTGCAAGGCTTGGGCGCAAAAAGGGCCGCTGCACAGCAATTTGTGCAGCAGCCCTTGAGAGATCATCCTTTGCAGTTCAGCCAAGCCCAGAGCTTTGCCGAAATACATTTTTTGCAGAAAACTTAATAACCCTTTGCCTGCTCGCCGTTCAGGATCTTGACAGCGCGGGAGGTGCCCAGACGGTCAGCGCCCAGTGCAAGGAAAGTCTCCATATCCTCCACGGTGGAAATGCCGCCGGCAGCCTTGACCTTGCAGCGGCCACGCACGCCCTTGACCATCAGTTCCACGTCGTGGAAGTTGGCACCTGCGGTGGAAAAGCCGGTGCTGGTTTTGATGTAGTCGGCACCGGCCTCGCAGACGATGTCGCACATCTTTTCCTTTTCTTCCTCGGTCAGCAGGCAGGTCTCAATGATGACCTTCAGAATCTTATCGCCCACAGCCTGCTTCACGGCACGGATGTCCTCACGGACAGCATCGTACTCCTTGTTCTTCAGGCGGCCGATGTTGATGACCATGTCCACCTCGGCTGCGCCGTTTTCGATGGCAGTCTTGGCTTCAAAGGCCTTGCTGGCGGTATCCATGGCACCCAGAGGGAAGCCCACCACGCAGCACACGGGGATGCGGCCTGCCATATACTCCACAGCCTGTTTGACGTAGCAAGTGTTGATGCAGACGGATGCGGTGTGGTTTGCAATGGCTTCGTCACACAGCTGCTGGATCTGGGGCCAAGTGGCCTCCGGCTTCAGCAGGGTATGATCGACATGGGACAGGATCTCTTCGCGGTTCATGTTCGTTCCTCCGTTATTTTACTTGCTGGCACGGCGCACCTTTGCCATGCCCACAGCGCTGAGTGCGATCGCAGTCACCGATGCCGTTGCACCAATGATGCCCAGCACCAGACCGGAAACCAGGAATGCGAACCCTTTCAGACCACGTTTCATAATACCGTACCTCCTGAAAATTATTGTTTCTTTTTAAAGATAATGAGCTTGCTGAACACATAGTTCAGCAAGATCACCAGTACATTGGAAAAGACCTTCACGGCAAGGCCCCACATTGCCTGAGCATCGTAGGCGCTGGTGACGAAGATGGCTGTGGGGCCGTCCGCCCCGCCGATGACGGCAATGGCAGCGGAGCCATCTGCCACGGCGGCATGGCTCCCGGCAAAGCTGTTTGCCATGTAGAGGGTAGTATCCGGACCCAGCCAGCCCGCCACGGCGCCCAGCAGACCCTGCATGGCGGTGTCCACCAGCGCCGCGCCCTGCGCAGCCAACAGGTTGCCGCCCACGATCATGATAGCGGCATCCAGCACCATGGTGCCCAGACGGCAGGTGACAAAGGTGCCGAACTCCTTGGCCATGGCTTTGCCGGTGGTCTTGCTGCGGAACACGAACGCCCGGTTGGTGCAGTAGGCAAACAGGATGCACAAGGCGTTATCCAGCACATTGCCCCAGCTGTTGGCGGCGGTATAGCCGAACAGCTGGCTGAACAGCGCATACAGCACAATATTCAGCAGGGTGGTCAGCACACCAAAGATTAGGTAACTAAGCACTTCCCAGTGCTTTTTGAAGAATTTTATCATGGCTTTGTTAACAAAAACAGCCCCGCCGCCGTTTTCCCGGCAACGGGGCTGCAGATCGCATTGTGTCAGAAGCTATGCTTTTGCACGAAGGGCTGATTACTCAGCGTCGTTGTTCAGCAGAGCCTTCATGGACAGGCTGATGCGCTTCTTGTCGAAGTCAACATCCAGCAGCTTCACATCGACCATATCGCCGACCTTCAGTGCGTCAGAGACCTTCTCAACGCGGTCATTGCTGATCTCGCTGATGTGGACCAGACCGTCAACACCCGGCAGGATGCGGACGAATGCACCAAACTTGGTCAGAGAAACGACCGGAGCATGGAAGGTGCTGCCAATGGGGTAGTTGTTCTTCAGCTGCTCCCAGGGGTTGTCCTCGGACTTCTTGTAGCCCAGAGAAACCTTGTGGTTCTCGGTGTCGATGTCCTTGACATACACTTCGATGGTGTCGCCAACGGAGACGACCTCGGAGGGGTGCTTGATGCGGTTCCAGCTCAGCTCGCTGATGTGGCACAGGCCGTCAACACCACCGATGTCAACGAATGCACCATAAGAGGTCAGGCTCTTGACAACGCCGGTGTAGGTCTTGCCCACCTCAACGTTTGCCCAGAACTCCTCGCGCTTAGCCTTGTTCTGCTCAGCGGTCACCTTGTTGATGCTGCCGACGATCTTGCGGCCGGAGCACTCGGTGACGACCAGCTGAACGTGCTGGCCGACCAGAGCAGTGTAGTCCTCGTCGCGGCGCATAGTGGCCTGAGAACGGGGAACGAACACCTTGACGCCCTTGACGTTGACGACAACGCCGCCCTTATTGAACTCGGTAACATCGCCCTCGACGACTTCACCGGATTCTGCTGCCTTGGCGATCTCTTCCATGCCCTTGCGAGATGCGAGCTTCTTGCGGGAGAGCTGGATGACGCCATCCTGATCCATAACCTTCTCGACGATGAGGTCCAGCTCATCGCCAACCTTCACCAGGTCTTCGACCTTGGCGGAGGAATCATCGGTCAGCTCGCTCAGCTTGACAAAGCCGGTCTGCTTCGCACCGATATCCACCTGGATCTCGTTGGCAGAGATGCTGGTCACGATTCCTTTCACAATACTGCCTGCATGAACCCGCTTTTCTTCGGATGCGTTCAGCATCTCCTCAAAGCTCATGCTGTCATTGATTTCTGCGCTCATACTGTTAAGTACCTCCTCAATAATAGACGATGGCGTTGAAGCCCCGGCTGTCACGCCCGCCACTTTAACATCTGCAAACCATTCCGGCCGAAGTTCGCTCGCTGTCTCGACCGTTACGGCACGCGTGTGTTTTGCGGCGACCTGTACCAGCTTTTGGGTATTGGAAGAATGATGACCGCCAATGACAACAACAATGTCGCATTTTTGGCTGAGGTCTTCCGCTTCCTGTTGCCTCGCCCACGTCGCATTACATATTGTATCAAAAATTCGGGCGTTTGTATAGGCTTTTTTGAGAAACTCCGAACTTTCTTTCCATTTTGTAACCTGAAATGTGGTCTGTGCAACTGCAAAAAGGGGTTTTTGGGGGTCAGAAGGGCCGTTCCACGCCTCTAACTCGGCTAAATCGGCAAAAACGAACACCTCGCCCCGGGTGTGTCCCACAATGCCCTGCACCTCCGGGTGGGTCTTATCGCCCGCCACCAGCAGCACCGCACCCTCTTTTTCGGCCTCGGCGGCAATGCGCTGGATCTTCTGCACAAAGGGGCAGGTGGCGTCATGGTACGGGATGCCGCGCGCTTCCAGTTCATCGTAAACGCTGCGGGGCACCCCGTGGCTGCGGATGACCACCTCGCACCCGGCGGGCACATCCTGCACGGTGTCTACCACCTGTGCGCCCTTGCGCCGCATATCCTCCACTGCCTGCGGGTTGTGGATCAGCGGGCCCAGTGTTGCCACCTTATGCCCCTCGGCCAGCAGACCGTAGGTCAGTTCCACGGCACGGTTCACACCAAAGCAGAACCCCGCCGTTTTCGCCAAACGGATCTCCATCTCTTACGCCCCCATCTTTTCCCATGCTTCCAGCAGTGCCTGCTTGTTGGCACGGAGCTTTTTGGTGTCCCGGCGGCCCTCCATGGCAAACTGCACTGCGGGCATCGGCTCGCC